>Ga0164297_10003043_pt1 | contig 15945 bp, 18 predicted proteins | sample GEODES058metaG_FD_113539 | JGI IMG/M metagenome (GOLD analysis project Ga0164297, IMG submission 113539) | Dystrophic lake water microbial communities from Trout Bog Lake, Wisconsin, USA - GEODES058 metaG | ecosystem: Environmental > Aquatic > Freshwater > Lake | place: USA: Trout Bog Lake...
GGGCATCGGCGTCGCAGGTGCGTCAACTCTAAACAGGTCATGGATGGTTGTTCGGCGACAGTGTCGGCATGTTATGAACGATATTTGCCTCCGTCGTCGTCCATCTGGCACCATATTTGCTGAGTCCTGCACCTAGCCTCTGGAGATTCCCATCGTGATGACGCCCCGCCATCTTCGCCGCCGTTCGATTATTGCCGGCCTCGGTGCTGTCGCCGCCTTCCCCACCATCCGCAAAGCCAACGCCGCCGACGCGGTTGAACAAAGCACCATCGAGATCGCGGGTGTGCGCGATCCGCAACTCGGAGCGCAGTTGGCGGTCGCCGAATATTATGGATATTTCAAGGATGAGGGGCTGAACGCCACGACGCATTGGAACCAGTCAGCCGCCGATACGCTCACTGTGATGGCCGGCGGTAGCCAGTCTATCGGCGTTGGCGGCGCGTTCACGCAGATCGTCTTCAGCGGCCAGAAACTGCCGATAAAGGTCATTGCGGCGCTCGCCGACATCGCACCGACCCAGGGTTTCGCGTTGTCCCCCGGCGTGAAGTTGTCCAGCCCGAAGGAACTGGAAGGGAAGAAACTGGCCTGGACCCAAGGCAATTCGCAAATTCTCATCCTTGCGAAACTCGCTCAGGTCTACGGCTTCGACATGAAGAAAATCACCTTGGTCAACATGAACCCGGCCGAGGGTGTGGTCGCTGCGTCAAAGGGCGATGTGGACGGTCTGCTGGGCTGGCAGCCGAACCTGTATCGGCTGATCTCGATGGGCGGCACCATGTATACCACAGCGACCACGAGCTACATCAATGGCAAACCGGAAGAGTATGCCTTTGAGGATCGGCTGCAATACAACAATTCGGTGCTGTGTGCCGCGCAGGATTGGATCGATCACAAACCGAACACGCTGAAGGCCGTTTTGCGGTGCATCAAGCGTGCGACCGCCACCATCATCAGCGATCGGCCCAAAGCGTTGGAGGCGATGCAGAAGGTGCTCAAGATTGACGCCGAACCGCTGGCAGTGATGGCAAACGCCAATCAGTATGGGATGATGATCGATGCAAAATTGGTCAAAACCATCGACTTCGTGAGTGATTGGGCCTTAAGCATCAAGCGTATTCCCGGCCCAGTGACAGCCGAGGACGCCTTGGCGCCGCAACTTCTTGCCGCAGTCGATCCGTCTCTGGTGAGTTGGAAAGCAAAGGGCTAGGTCATGTCGGCGTCTGTGGCGGTGGCGGCACCTGCGGCATGGATGACCTTGCCGCGGGTCAAAATGGCGCTGCTGCGCAGCGTCTCGATCGCACTGTTCTTCCTGATTTGGGCGGTATTCAGTTATGCGAATGCGCACTATCTGAAATTGTTCAACGCGATTTTGATGCCTGGCCCGCTGGATGTTTTCTGGACGGGCGTCGATCTGGTTCAGTCGGGCGAACTACAGCGCGATATCTTGGCCAGCATGTCGCGCGTGCTGCAAGGTTTCTGTATTGCAGCAGTCGCTGGCGTCGGTCTGGGCATGGTGGTCGGACGCTCCCGGTTGCTGGAAAATCTGATTGATCCAATGCTGGAAGTGCTCCGGCCGATACCGCCGTTGGCTTTTCTGCCGATGATGGTGCTGTGGTTCGGCATCGGCGAGGCATCGAAGATCGCTTTCATCGCCTATGCCGCCTTCTTTCCGATCTTCACCACCACACTGGAGGGGATCAAATACGTCGATCCCCTTTTACTGCGCGCGGCATCGAGCCTGGGTGCGACGCAGCGGGATTTGTTCCGCTACGTCGTGCTTCCGGCAGCCATGCCCGGCATCATCACCGGGTTGCGGCTGGGCTTTGGTCTGTCGTTTTTCGTCATTGTCGCCGCCGAGTTTATCGCCGCCGATAGTGGCCTGGGTTATCTGATCAATGATGCCCGCACGTTCTTTCTGGTGTCGCAAATGTTGCTGGGCGCCGCCGTCATCGGGATCATCGGTTTCACCTTCAACCGGCTGCTTCGCATGCTGGAAGCTAGGCTTTTGCGCTGGCGGAAAACATCATGGACATAATGGATCAGTCACCCGCCGCGAGCGTTACGCGCACCAAGATCCGTATCGAGGGCGTGAGCAAGACCTTCGATAACGGCCTGACGGCATTGGCCAGGGTTAACCTGGATCTGCCGGAAAATAGCTTCACCTGTCTGTTGGGACCGTCCGGCTGCGGCAAGTCCACGCTACTGAATATGATCGCTGGCTTTGCCGAACCGACGGCAGGGCGGGTGCTGGTCGATGGTGTCGCGGTAAAGGGGGCCTCGGCTGATCGCGGTATGGTGTTTCAGGAATATGCGCTGTTCCCTTGGCGTACCGCGGTGGAAAATGTCGAGTTCGGGCCGATGATCCGCCGCATGTCACGGGGGGAACGGCGGAAACTGGCGATGGACTACCTGGAACTCGTTGGTCTGAAAGGGCATGAAAGCAAGTTTCCATCCGAACTATCGGGGGGGATGAAGCAACGTGTGGCGATCGCCCGGGCCTTGGCGAATAACCCTTCCATCCTGCTTATGGACGAACCATTCGGTGCACTGGATGCGCAAACACGCGAAATCCTGCAGGAAGAGATGCTACGAATTTGGGAAAAAGCCCGAAAGACCGTCGTCTTTGTGACACATAGCATTTCGGAAGCGCTGTTCCTGGCTGACCGCGTCGTGGTCATGGCGACGCGACCGGGTAGCATCAAAACAGTCATCGATGTGGACCTGCCGCATCCGCGGGAGCGAAGCGATCCTGCCTTCGTCGCGCTAGAGCGGCAGGTCAAACAACTGGTTCGTGAAGAAGTCGACAAACTTGGGGTGATCTGAACCGCAGGTCTGCGGCATCCCGCTGCGTATCAGATGCGCCGCCATAACGGTCTCGTCGCCAGCATAGCCAGCAATCCGATTCCGCCTGTGGCGGCCGTGGCCAAGGGCGCCCCGACCATGTCGGCCAGCAAGCCAAGCCACACGAAACCGATCGGGCCCGTGCCGATGCAGACGGACAGCACGCCCAGAATGCGGGATCGCATCTCTGCCGGGGAGGCTAAGTAGACCAGCGTTGCTTGCATCGTTGAAAACCCAGCGCCGCCAAACCCTGTGATCAGAAGCGCAGCGCCGCCAATGCCTGTGCTGGGAGCAAGTGCGAAGACGCTGAGCATCGTCAAATAGACGATCACACCGCCAACATAAGCGCGCGCATACCATGCAGGGCGGATCAGCATCGCCAGCACCACCGCACCTGCGAACGCCCCAATGCCGTCGATGCTGGCTAAGACGCCGACGCCCTCTGGTCCCAAGCCAAAGCGGTCACGCCCAATGACAGGGATCATGGCGGTGAAGGGCCAGCCGAATAGATTGTAGATGACGGTCACAACCAATGTGCCGATCAACCGTTGGTCTGCGCGCACCAAGCGAAGACCCTCCGCAATGCGGCTGAGCACGGCACCAGGAGACACGGTACGGGTATCGCGGCTTCGGATCCTGATCGCGGCGATTAGGGCGATAACATAGATGCCGGCACTGACAGCGAAGACACCTGCGACCCCTTGGTAGGTCAGAATGATCCCGGCAACCGCCGGGCCAACCAGGCGGGTGGCATTGTTTGCACCAGCATCCAGAGACATGGCCGTTCCCATCCCGTCCGGTCCTACAGACTCTCCGATCAGCACACGGCGGACAGGATTATCCGTCGCCCAGCCAAGACCGTTTACGAAGCAGGAAAGTGCAAGGTGCCATACCTGCAAGTGCCCGCTTTGTGCGAGCAAGCCGAGCGTGGCCGAATTGGTTGCCATCAGGATGATGACGCCGATAAGCGTGCGCCGGCGGTCCAACCGCTCAGCCCAGGCGCCAAGAAAGGCCCCGAAAAGCCCCATCGGCAGCAATCGTAACATGGTCATCATCGCGACCAGAAAAGCGGAGTTGGTGCGTTGATAGACAATGACGCCGACGGCAATGGTTTCCATCCAGCGGACCAGGAAGACCACCAAGCCCACGGACCACAAGCGCCAAAAATCGGCGCGGTCCGCCTGGAATAGGCGGCGCAACGCCAACGGCACGCCATGCGACGAAGCGCTGGTCGCATTATTGAGCAATAACAATCCTCCCTAACCAGAAGTCGAGCACGAGCGGAGCGATGGTGCCAATGCCGAAACATCGCCCGAGGGATGACCTCAGCGCGGGGCGATTGAAACGAGCGATCCCGGGCCGCGGCGATTCGCAAAAGATGGCGCGCCCGTTCAGGATGGTGCTTCCAGTCTTTTCGATGGCCCGATCATAGAATGGCCCGATCATTGACGGGCCACCGGTCCCCAACGGCAGACGGGATAGGTTGCAGGCGCAGCGCGGCTTAAACGGACGAACTTGGCAGTGCCGACGATAACAACTACGTTCTTCCGTTATGCGCTTTAATATCCGGAAGACGAGCATTATCAGTACCGAGAAGACTAACTCCGGGAGAAACTGACATGCCGTTATCACCACGCGGTGAGAGGCTGCTGTTCATCACCGGCAGCAACGCCGCGTTTTTCAATTCCCTGCTGATCTGCCTGCAATCCTTTTCTGACCGCATCCCGGGCTGCCGCCTGTTGGTCTGCGACTACGGGCTAACGCCGCAGCAGCGACAGTTTCTCGCTGAACTCGGTCAATTGTTGCTGGCGCCACCGGATATTGATCCGGCAGAGGACGTTTTTCGCTGCAAGGCGGCGCTGCTCCGCTATCTGCGCTACGGCGGCGTGGACCTGGCAAATTTCGACGCTATCGTTTGGCTCGACGGTGATTTGACCCTGATGAATGTCGGCGTTGATGATTTTCTGGCCGTGACGACAGCAATGACCGCCAACAATGCCGTCATCGCCGCTTGTGGAGAGCCGTCGGGTCATAACATCGGCCAGATGGCGGTGTTGTTTTCTGATCCGGCGATCATGCGGCCGTTTGCTGAGGCCATCGCTCTGGCGAATCTCGACCCCGCCTTACCGTACCTGTCCACCGGACTGTTTTTTTGCCGATCCGGCGAGTTTCTCCAGCGCTGGGATCAACAGACCCAGGAAACAGCACATCATCCCCTTTTTGAGCAGAACATGTTCAATCTGGTGCTCCATCGCGACCAATGTCCGTTCCTCAACCTCGATTGTGAGGCATGGCAAGCCCAAGGTGCCTCGCTGGATAAGGTCCGCTTGCAACCCACGCCGGGGGGACAGCGCTCGGCAGCGATCGGTGAGAAAAACATTCTAACGCTGCACACCACGTCGCCGATGCCTCAGCATCTACTCACGATCCGGGGACGGCTTGTCGTTGGGCCACTGCAGGTGGAGGGGATTTTTAAACTGCTGTTCGCCGAACCGCTAAGGCTGCATCAACTGGAAGTGCTGGCCACGTTCGTCCATCGATACGGAGAGGCTCTGCTGCGCTTGGGCCTGTGTCGCCCCGCCGATACCCCTGCCGACGGGTTCGCGTTCACCGGAGTGCCGGCATGACCCATAGGGCTCGCCACGCGGTCGGTGTACCAGAGCCTTCCGAGCAGCCGCTGAACGGGGCGGCCGTCACGGCGAACGCTTGTCGGGCCCGTCGCGTTGCAGCCTGAGCCATCGCCCTCGCTGCATGTGTCATTGCGGCATCAGTATACCGGAACTGCTATCGATATAGCGTTCACCGCGACCTCGCCGGGGATCACCGTCCTGTTCGGCCCGTCAGGCTCCGGCAAATCCACCATTATCAACGCCGCCGCCGGGCTGCTGCGGCCAGATAACTGCCGCATCGAGGTTGCTGGGGAGGTCTTTTCCGATACCACATCGCGCATCTGGGTGCAGCCCGAGCAGCGCCGGGTCGGCGTGGTGTTTCAGGATGCGCGCCTGTTTCCCCACATGTCCGTTGCGACCAACCTGCGCTACGGCCTGCGACGCGCGCCTCAACCCAGCCGGATCGGCTTCGACGAGGTCGTCGATCTCCTGGGGATCGAGGCGCTGCTCGCGCGTCGTCCCGCCACGCTATCGGGCGGGGAACGCCAGCGTGTCGCAATCGGACGGGCGTTGCTGGCGCAGCCACTGCTGCTGCTGATGGACGAACCGTTGGCGAGCCTGGATGCGGCGCGCAAGGAAGAAATCTTGCCTTTTCTGTTGCGCTTGAAGGCGCGCCTGTCGCTGCCGATCCTGTATGTCACCCATGCGTTGGACGAACTTGTCGCCCTGGCCGATACGGTGGTGCTGCTCGATCATGGCCGTGTGACCGGTTGCGGCCCCGTCACCGACGTGATGGCCCGCACCGATCTGCCTCTCGCTCGGCGTGACGATGCCACCGCGGTGCTGGATTGCCGGGTGGAGGATCATTACCCGGATCGACAACTCACATGCCTTCTGGGCGGTGGGGCGCACTTCTTGGTGCCGCAGATCGAGGCCCCCATCGGCGGCGCCTGCCGCATCAAAATCCCGGCGCGCGAGGTGATACTGGCCGCGCGAACGCCAGATTCGATCAGCCTCCACAATATTGTGCCTGGCATCGTTCGGCGCATCGCCCCTGCTGCCGGCCGCGGTTCGGTTCTGGTGGAGATTGCGCTTCCATCGGGAGCACTGGTGTCGCGGGTGACGAAGGACGCAATAGATCGGCTTGGCTTGGCGGAGACGGGCGCTGTTCTGGCGCTGATCAAGTCGACCTCTGTCGAGGTCATCCGCAACTGAGTCGCCCACGTCTGCGAGACTCGACACCGGCACGAGGGGCAGCAACCAAAGCCGCGACCATCAGAGCGACCTCGATCCCGATTGCGCCGTGCTAGCCGCAAAGCTGCGACGATTCGTCAGCCCTGTAAGGGAAGCCCATTGTCAACAGCGAGCGTTGGAGAAGTGCCGGTTCAGCGAAACCACGGCGTTTATGGGGGAAATGGTGCCCAGGGGCGGAATCGAACCACCGACACTGCGATTTTCAGTCGCATGCTCTACCAACTGAGCTACCTGGGCATCGCGTGGTCGCCGTTGGGAGGGCGGTCATTAGACCAACCGCCGCCATCGATCAACCCGCTTTCACGACAAATCTGACGAAGCCGGTGTTGACTCTTCTTCCTCCGCCGGCGGTCCTTCAATTCGATACACCCCGGTGAGCCACCGCCCAAGATCAACCTCCTGGCAGCGCGGTGAGCAAAATGGGCGATGGGCGCCTTGTGCGCGCCGGCCGCAAATCGGACATTTTTCCAACTGTTCAGCCATTTTCTGCCTCGATCATCCAAGTCTTTGCCGGCAGTGTCGGATCGGATCGCAGCGTCAGCGCCCGCCCTGTGCGGTGCCGCAGATCCTCCAGCGCCACCGGGTCCGCTTGCAGTGCCATAACTACCGCCGGATGCGCCCGCAAGGCAGGCTGAGAGCGCGGATCCTTGCTGGTCGCCGCCAGTGCTGCGCGCAGTCCCGCCAGACCGGCCGCTAAGGGGGATGCTAGCAATTCATGCAGTGGCGGATGTACCCGCGGGCGGACGACTTCGGCCAGTCCCAGCGCGGTAAAGCCCAGAAGCCGTGGATGCAACGGGTCGGTTGCCAAGGCGGCGATCAGATCCGGGGCCAAAGACGCGCGGCGCTTGATTGCCATGCCAGCAAAGTCGATCAAAATTGCCCCCGACAGCGCGCGCATCCGGATCTGCGCTGCCAACGCCGGCATAAGTGCGCGGTTCAACGCCTCATGCTGTCCGCGCGCCGAAACGCCTCTGTCAAACGCACCAGCGCTGTCCACATCGATCGCAACCAACGCCGGTGTCGGCCAGATAGCCAGCCGCGCGCCTGTGGGGAGGGTTATTTCCGGTTCGGATAGGGCTTCGATCGCGTCGGCGATGTCATCGTCCAACAAGTCGGAGACGGATCTGCCGCCAATGCGCGCTGCGATGCTCGGATCGTCGCTGAGCACCGTGGCACCGGGATAGCGCGCTAACATTCGCTGCACCGGCGTGGGGCCTGGGCCTAGCTGGGCGCCCTGTGGTAGGCGGGCGGACAAGCGGGGGCCTTTGCCGCCCTGTGCCGATCGGGTGATGCGCACCGGCAGCATCGTGCCGACGGTCAGGCCCTTCGCGCCTTCACTATCAGGTAGGAAGCCCTCGCTATCAGGCAGTGCCAGGAAGGCGCCGGCCATGGCGGGCACAACGGCGATCACGCGGCCGCTCACGATATCGCCGACGCCGTCCGGCGCGCCGAATCGCCACAGGGCATAGTCGATCAGGTGATCAGCGCGCACGACGGCGACATGTGCCTCGCCGGGGCTGGCGGCGACACGGATGGTGAGGGCCGAGCGCGGTTCGTTTGCGTGGTCCGCTTGCGCTGATGGCGACGCCACGTCGCGTGGCGGCTCGCTCACGGCACCTGCCATCCGTGGCTGCGGAGCAACTGGGCGGTTTCAAAAAGCGGCAGACCGACGACGGCCGATTGGCTGCCCGACAAGAAGCGGATGAACGATGCGGCATAGCCGTTGATCGCATAACCGCCCGATTTCCCGAGGCCTTCACCTTTCGCGATGAAGCTTGCCATCTGCGCATCGGTCAATCGATTGAACGTCACCACACTTTCCACCACGCGGACCTGCGGCGGTCGTCCAGGCGCCGCCAAGGCGACGGCCGTGATCACGCGGTGGCGGCGACCCGACAAAACGGTCAGGCACAGTGCAACATCCGCGTCGGTTTCCGCTTTCGGCAGAATGCGCCGCCCGGCGGCCACCACTGTGTCGGCCGCCAGCACCAAATGGTCCGGCGACACCACTGCCATGGCCTTGCCGCGCGCCATCCGTTCGGCATACGGCCGCGGCAATTCACCGCGTTCCGGCGTTTCGTCGATGTCAGGAGAAAGCACCTGGGCCGGCACGATGCCGATCTGCTCCAGCAGCATCACACGCCGCGGAGAGGAGGAGGCCAGGATCAGTGGAAGCGGTTTCAACCGCTGTGCACGCGCTTACTTAAAGCGGAATGTAATGCGACCCTTCGTCAGGTCGTACGGCGTCATCTCGACATTGACCCGGTCACCGGCCAGGACGCGGATCCGGTTCTTGCGCATCTTGCCACTGGTATGCGCCAGGATCGAATGCTCGTTGTCCAGCTTCACGCGGAACATGGCGTTGGGCAGAAGCTCCATCACCGTACCGCTGAATTCGATCATATCCTCTTTCGACATCAGGCCCCGTCGTTTTGTTAAGAAGGCCGGAACATGAGGACGTGTGCGGTGAAGGTCAAGCTATTCCGCCCACGCTCACGCCTCGGCGTGGATTGCGTGCCACGCATCGGCACCCCTGGGCCATGGTCGCAGAGGTCGCGACCGGCTTATTGCCCAAGGCGCAGCCCGATGCTGCGGCCATGCGCCTGTAAGCCTTCCGCGTCGGCCAGCGCCATTGCGGCGGCACCAATGGCCTCCAGAGCGGGCTGCGTCGCAGAGACGAACGTGGTGCGTTTCAGAAAATCGTAAACCGATAAGCCGGAGGCAAACCGCGCCGTGCGACCCGTTGGAAGCACGTGGTTGGGGCCCGCGATGTAGTCGCCCACCGCCTCGGGGCAGAATCGGCCGAGGAAGATCGCACCGGCGTGGCGCACCACATCGAACAGCGCTTCTGGACCAGCGCCCATCAACTGCAGATGCTCGGGTGCGAGGCGATCGATCAGGCCGGCCGCCTCTGCCCAGTCGCGCACCAGAATGATGGTGCCGTGTGTTTCCCAGCTTGCGCCGGCAATCTCTGCCCGCGGCAGCGTCGGCAGTTCGGCCATCACGGCGGCCGCCACGGCATCGGCGAATCCTGCGTCGGTGGTGATCAAAATCGACTGCGCCGCTTCATCATGTTCGGCCTGCGCCAGGAGATCGACAGCGACGTGACGCGGATTCTGGTCGCGGTCGGCTACCACCACCACCTCCGACGGGCCGGCGACACTGTCGATCCCGACGCGGCCGAAGACTTGGCGCTTGGCTTCGGCGACGTAAGCGTTGCCGGGACCGACAATACGGTCAACGGGCGAGATAGATGCCGTGCCATAGGCCAGCGCTGCGACCGCCTGCGCCCCGCCGATACGATAGATCTCGTTGACGCCGGCCCGTTTGGCCGCAGCCAGCACCAGCGGGTTCAGCACCCCGCCCGGGGTTGGTACGCACATGGCGATTCGCGAGACGCCCGCCGCCCGTGCCGGAATCGCGTTCATCAGGACCGACGACGGATAGGCGGCCTTGCCGCCAGGAACATAAAGCCCGACTGCGTCCAGCGCTGTCCAGCGCATGCCCATCGTCACACCGGCTGCATCCGTTGTCCGCAGGTCTTGCGGCAGTTGCAGTGTGTGAAACGCTTCGATCCGCGTGGCCGCCAAGTCCAGTGCGGCGTGCAGGTCGGCGGGGATTGCCGCGGCCGCCGCCTCGATCTCGGCCGGCGAGATGCGCAGCGTGTCCGCTGTCAGCGTCATGCGGTCAAAGCGTGTCGTGAAGTCGATAAGCGCCGCGTCCCCTCGGGCGCGCACGGCAGCAATAATGTCCGAGACCGCGTTGTCGACGGTTTCGGTGGTCTCTCGTGCTTGCGCCAGCAAATCGGCGAGGCGGGCAGGGAAGTCGGCAGTGGCCGTGGAAAGACGGATCATGGCGCTGAATTAGCCCAACCGCGGCGCGCCGTCATCAGGCGCCCGCACCCCATGCGCCCGCATCCCATGCTAAGGAAGGTCAATCAGCCATGGCCGCACGGAAGCGGGCGATCCATGCGCCGATCACCTCGGGCTGGGTTTTCAACGCAGTGCGGTTGACGATAAGGCGCGAGGAAACGGGCGCGATGACCTCGGTTTCCACCAGCCCGTTGGCCTTCAATGTGGAGCCGGTCTGCACCAGATCGACGATCATCCGGCACAGGCCCAAGCCCGGAGCAAGTTCCATTGCGCCGTTCAGATGCACCACCTCGGCATGGATGCCGCGGCTGGCATAATGGCGGCGGGTGATGTTGGGGTATTTTGAGGCGACACGTACCTCGCTCCAGCGGCTGGGATCATCGGTGCCGGCCGTGGCCGCCGGCTCCGCAACCGATACACGGCAACGGCCGATTTTCAGATCCAGCGGCGCATAGACCTCGGGATAGTCGAACTCCATCAGGACATCGGCGCCGCAAATGCCGATCTGGGCGGCGCCGAACGCGACAAACGTGGCGACATCGAACGGTCGCACCCGCACGACGTCCAGCATCGGATCATCGGTCGGAAAGCGGAGGCGGCGGGAGCTTTCGTCTGCATAGTCGGGCGAAGGGATGATGCCCGCACGTGTCAGCAACGGCCCGCACTCCGACAGGATGCGGCCTTTCGGCAAAGCAAGAATGACCGGCTGGGTCATCTCTGGCGTTAAGGCAGTCGCGGAAAACGGGGCGGTCATCATAGGTCCGTCGGGAATTGCTCTCGCTGCCGTTTAGCCCAGCGACCGCGTTGCCGGAAGGAAAAAGGTTGGGGTCGCATTGGCGCCAGGGCACGATCCGCAGTGCTTAATGGGGCTATTGCTGCTCAGGTAAGCGGCATCTGATGTCAAACTTGGCCGAGCCTGAGAGCGTCGTGTGGGAGGCTCAGCGCACGCCGGTGCATCATGTGCAGAGCAAAGCAGAACATCGAAAGTCTATCGGCTTGGGCAAATGCACTAGCCGAGAATACGCCTGTTCCGGGCGACGCTTTTGGTCGTCGGATGCTCCGGCCCCAGTTCCGCCATGTAAATCGACAGCGACCAATCCAAGGCTTCTCGCGCCGAGAACCCGTCGCCCATGTCGCGCAGCACCCCGGCGAGGTTGTTCGCATCCCGTGCCACGTTCACATGCGCTCGCCCCAGTGCCTGCTCATCGATCGCCAAGGCCCGCTCAAAAGCACCCAGCGCGCCATCCAGGTCACCGAGGTCGTGCAGGATCAGGCCAAGATGATTGATATCCGTTGCCGTCTCCACATGCTCCGCTCCCAGCGCCTCGGTATGAATGGCAAGTGCGCGGCGGATCAGCGTCTGGGCATCAACGAAATCCCCTAGCTCATGCGACAGACGGGCCAAGGCGCGCAGGTCGTTCGCCAAGTCCGGATGATCAGGACCGAGAGCCCGCTGACGTGTCTCGATCAGATTTTCCAGCGTAGCGCGTTGCGCGCGCAGGTCGTTTAGGTCGGGCATATGTCTGTCGGTCCATTTGGGCAAAGGGACGATGGAGAAGGAGCCAAAGAGTGGCGGGCGTCGACGAAGACCCGCGACGACCGCTATCTGATTGGGTATTCGCGGATTCGTCCTGCAAACAAAAAAGGCGGGGTCAAGGCCCCGCCTTTCCGTCACGGAGAGCTGATTACAGCTGTGCCGCCGCGTATTCGTAGTTCGCCAGATTGTCGACCCAGTTTTGCAGATAGTCCGGGCGGACATTGCGGAAGTCGATGTAGTAGCTGTGCTCCCAAACGTCGCAGCCGAGGAGGACCTTGCCTTCACCGGTCGCGAGCGGGTTGGAGCCGTTCGGGGTCTTGGTCACCTTCAGCTTGCCGTCCTTACCCAGGATCAGCCATGCCCAGCCCGAACCGAACTGGCTGATGCCGGCTGCCTTGAAGTCGGCCTTGAACTGGTCGACGCTGCCGAAGTCTTCCTTGATTTTCGCTTCCAGCTTACCAGGAATGCCGCCGCCAGATGGGCTCATGCATTCCCAGAAAATGATGTGATTCCAATGCTGACCGGCATTGTTGAACACCGGGCCTCCCGCTGCGGCCGTGGCCAGGACGATATCTTCAAGAGATTTGCCCTGAAGCGCCGCGTCTTTCTCGACGAAGCCGTTCAGCGCGACAACATAAGCGTTGTGGTGCTTGCCATGATGCAGCTCCAGCGTCTCCTGGCACATCTTCTTCGACGCCAGCGCATTGGTCGAATACGGCAGGTTCGGCAGTGTAAAGGCCATGTTATCCTCCTTGCGATGAAACAGCCGGCTGCGGAACCGGCGCGACGGCGCGATTGCCGGCGAGTACAGGACGGTAGCTATGGCTAGCCCGCCAAGGCGTCAACCCATCTCCCTGTGATGGTCGTGCGGACCACGCCGTGGAGCGCAATTCTGCCAAGCTCTGCTGCACCGCGCGCGCCCCTTTGCCTGCGCCGCATGCTTGACGGACCTGCCGCTCGATTGCTGCCGCGAAACCGCTGATCCGCCATCGCCGCTTCCTGCGATGGCCGGAAACGGCCCTTCAGTCCCTCCCGGCTATTGCCATCCGACGACGAAAACTGCACCTGCTGGGGGATGAACGAGCTCCTCGCCGACATCGTCCGCAAGCACGACCCGGACCGTTTCCTGACAACGCTGTTCGCCCCGCCGGACCGGCGCGATACGCTGTTAACACTCTACGCGTTTAATCATGAGCTCGCGCGCGCGCGAAGTATCGCGTCGGAACCGCCACTGGCACTGATCCGTCTGCATTGGTGGCGGGAGGTTGTCCAAGGCACGCCCAAACGCCATGAGATCGCCACGCCATTAACCCAGGCATTGGCCTCCGGTCGTCTGCGCTCGGCAAGCCTCTTGCCGCTGATCGATGCGCGCGATCAGGAAGCCTATGGCGAATTCACCACGCTGGAGGAATGGCGCGCTTGGCTGCTTGCGGGGGCAGGGGGGCTTGCCGTCGCCGCGGGTGAGGCGTTGGGCATGACAGACGCCGAAGCCTTGCGCCCGCGCGGTGCCGCCTATGGCGTTGCGTCACTGCTTCGGGCGACCGGCGCCTTGGCCACCCAGGGGCGCTGTCTCTTGCCGCAGGACGTGCTTCTCCGCCATGGCCTGTCACCCGAGACCTTCGTCTACGATCCAGCGCAACCGGCGGCACGCGCGGTGCTGCTGGAACTGCGCGGGTATGGCGCCGCTCTGTTGCGCGCCCTGCCGCGGGTGCCCAAGCCGGCCATCGCCGCCGCCCTGCCGTCAGTTTTCGCCAAACGTGATCTCATGGCTTGGCCGAAACTGTCGCAGCCGAGACGCTTGGGCGACCGTATTGCCGTGATCGCTGCAGGACTGACGGGGCTTCTTTGACGACACGGGGGCGCCCCGGCCCGCTGCCGGCGCCCCAAAGCCTTAAATAAAAAGCACCGAACCGCCCCTGGCAGAGCGGTCCGATGCCGCGAGCGTCAGCGGATCGGCGAGAAGGCCGACGGCATCACGAACGCACTCTCTTGTTTGATGACCACGCCAGGTGGGTTGCGAGCCGGCCAGTTGCCCGTGGCCGCCGCCGCCGCACGGGCGGCAAAGCGCTCATTGGCGTCCTTGTAAGCCCAGATATGGACCCATTTGTTCAGCGCCCCGACTTCGGAATACCAACCGCCGATCAGCGGCGAGAATTTCTGCCGTCCCTCGATCTTTTCCGACCAACGTTCGATCAGGCCCGGAATCTGCCCGGCCGCCAGCGTGTATTGCCGGATCTCGAACAGCGGCCCGACTTCCCGCGGCGTCAGCGGTGGCGAGAACGGCGCCGGTAGGAAAACTTCCGATTGCTGATCAGTGATGAATTCGCGGATCGGCGGCGGCCAATTACCCTCTTTCTGCGCCGCAGCGCGCACGGCGGTGCGATGCTCAAAATTATCATAGGTCCAGACATGGATGATCTGGTTCAGCGGGCCTACCTCAGTGTGCCAGAAGGCCGCCAACTTACTGTGTTTTTCGCGCATCGGCAGGGCGTCGCCAAAGCGCTTTTCCACCTCGGCCAGCGTGCCTGGCTTTAACGTGTAGGTGCGCATCTCAATGATCATGAACGGATCCCTTGTGTTATGGATTGACGAGGTTAGGTGAAGATGGCGCATTGGGGAATGCTTCTCGTTCGGGATACGCCGTTGCGCATAATGCCGCCCGCCTTGGTTTTAGTTTTGTCTCTGCTTACCCTGGCGGGCTGTCAGTTCGCCGCCGAGGGTGGTGGTGGCGCCGGCGGCGGCGGTGGGGCCGGCGCGGCGGCTGAAGGCCGGTTCATCATCCCGTTCGGCGGACCCAATCGATAATGCTAACCCGAAGGATCCAGCCATGACATGGTCGATCGTTGCGCATGATCCCAACCGCGATGCGTTTGCTGTCGCTGTCGCCACCAAGGCCTTTGCCGTTGGCGCCTTTTGCCCATTCGTGCGCGCTGGGGTCGGCGCCGTGTCGACCCAGTCGATGACCAACCGCTATCTCGGCCCTGCCATTCTCGATGGTCTCGCGCGTGGCTTGCATCCGCGACACGCGATCGAGGGCGCGCTGGCCGGCGATGAGGGGCGCGGCATCCGCCAGGTCCATGTCGTGGATCGGCTGGGACGCACTGCCGCCTGGACGGGTGAGAACTGCGTCATGTGGTGCGGCAGTGTCGCGGCGGGCGGTATCAGTGTCGCCGGCAACATGTTGGCGAACGAAAATGTCGTCCCCGCCACACTGGCCAGTTGGAAGGCTAGTGCTGACCTGATGATGCCCGACCGGCTGATGGCCGCCATGGATGCCGGAGAGGCTGCCGGCGGCGACCGTCGTGGCCGGCAATCGGCTGCGATGGTGATGGTCACGACCGAGGATTTTCCCGATATCAACCTGCGTGTCGATGATCATACCCAACCCTTGGCGGAATTGCGCCGCCTGTTGGAACTCTGGAAGACCGAGGGGGCGCCGCGGCTGGGCATGTCACCGTCGAAATTGAATCCCTCTGGCATCACCGATTTGGACGCGATCGAAGCCGGTTGGATTGCGCGCGGTATGGACATCCGTTTCCGCCGTTAACCGCCGATTAACGCGACGGGCGGAGACTGCGGGCATCCACGAGAATAGACCCGCTTTTGAGCCAGACACTCCGCATATCGCAGATCATCCTCACCGCCTGGATCGATACCGCCCTATGGCGCGTGCTGGCCTTTGCGCGCGCCCGTCAAGCTCGGCATCCGATACTGGCGCAGACACTGCGCCGAACGGTGCTGCTGGTGTGGTGGACAGCGTCCTTCCAACTCCACACCCACGCCCGCTACTGGCTGCGTGCGCGCCGATTGCGCCGAACCATGCCAGCGCGCA
>Ga0164297_10003047_pt1 | contig 15926 bp, 10 predicted proteins | sample GEODES058metaG_FD_113539 | JGI IMG/M metagenome (GOLD analysis project Ga0164297, IMG submission 113539) | Dystrophic lake water microbial communities from Trout Bog Lake, Wisconsin, USA - GEODES058 metaG | ecosystem: Environmental > Aquatic > Freshwater > Lake | place: USA: Trout Bog Lake...
GAACGCACCTGATGTTCTGGTCGGTGGTGCGAGCCCACCATTCCGACATCGGCGGCGCCACGCACGGTGCCTATAACCCCGCGGCCACCGAAATCTGGCACGAAGGTCTGCGCCTGCCGCCGATGCGTCTGACCGAACACGGCGTGCTGCGCGAAGACATCCTGGAGATGCTGGCCCTGAACGTCCGCCACCCGCGGGACTTCCGCGGCGACCTTGCCGCGCAGATCGGTTCGGCACGCCTGGGAGAACAGCGCCTGAATGCGGTGATCGCCGAATTCGGCGCCAAGACGCTATCGCAATCGATCGATGCGATGCTGGATGCGGCGGAGCGATATGCGCGCGAAATCGTCTCCGGCTGGGCGGATGGGGAATACCTGGGCGAAGCCGAGCTGGACGATGATGGTTTCGGTAAGACCGACATCGTCATTCGCGCACGCGTGACCAAAACCGGCAGCGATGTGACGGTTGATCTCACCGAATCAGATCCTCAGGTAACCGGCTTCATCAACTCGTCTCACGCCAACACCATGTCGGCGGTGACGATGGCTTTTTCCTTCCTGCTCGACCCTGGCATCACCAAAAACGAAGGTGCGCTGCGACCGCTGCATGTAAAACTGAAGGAAGGCACCATCGTCTGGGCGCGCGAAGGTGCGCCGGTGACGATGTGCACCAGCCATTGTTCCAACGAGGTGATCGAGGCGATCATCGTTGCCTTGTCGCAAGCCTGCCCGGACCGCGCGATGGGTGGCTGGGGCCGCCGGCTGCGCATCGCCCTGAACGGCGTCGATCCGCGCACGAAACGGCGCTTCATCTGGCACATGTTCCAGGCGCGACCCGGCGGGGGCGGTTCGGCTGCCGGGGATGGATATTCAACGATCGGCGAATGGCACAGCGCCGGCGGCATCAAATTCGGCAGCATCGAGGTTGCGGAAACCCGCTTTCCTCTGGTCTTCGAAACCCACGAATACCGCCCGGGATCGGCCGGTGACGGTCAGTATCGCGGCGGCTACGGCGGCGACATGCGCCTGCGGATCGAAGCCGAAGGCACGACCATGGCCAATACCGCCGGGGAGGGCATCGTGCATGGCGCACGCGGCATGGTCGGCGGCCAGGACGGCGCACCGCACGACTACACGCTGCTGCCGCCGAACGCGCCGCCACGAAAGCTGAAAAGCAAAGAGATCAACGTGCCCGTCCCACCGGGCAGCGTAATCCACGTGCTGTCCGGCGGCGGTGGCGGTTGGGGCGATCCTGTCAAACGCGACCCCGCGGCCCGCGATGCCGATGCGCGGGAGGGCTTGGCATGACCTACGCAATCGGCATCGACGTCGGCGGCACCTTCACCGACATCGTCGTCTCGACCGGCAGCGAAACAATCATCGCCAAGGCACCAACGACACCGGCGGACCAATCGGACGGTGTAATGAACGGCATCGCCTTTGCCGCCGAACGGCTGGGCCTGAGCGCCACGGACCTGCTGCGACAAACCTCCCGCATCGTGCACGGCACCACCGTTGCCACCAACGCATTGTTGGAAAACAAGATTGCCCGCGTCGGCATGTTGACTTCGGCCGGCCATCGCGACGTGATCGAGATGCGCGAAGGTCTGAAGCCCGAGCGCTTCAACTTACGCATGGCGCCCCCCGCCCCCTTGGTGCCACGCCGCCTGCGGCTGCCCGTGACCGAGCGCATACGGGCCGATGGGCGTGTGGAAACGCCGCTGGAAATCGCATCCCTGGACGCCGCGATCGCGCAGTTGAAAGCAGCGGATGTCGGCGCTGTGGCCATCTGCTTCCTGCATGCCTGGAAGAACCCGGCGCACGAACATGCCGCCGCCGACGCGGTACGGGCGGCAATGCCGGGCGTGTATGTCACGACGTCTTTCGATGTGCTGCCGCAGATCAAGGAGTTCGAGCGCTTCTCCACCACCGTCGCCAATGCCGCCGTGGGCCCGGTGATCGAGCGCTACCTGGAACGTCTGCGCACGCGGCTCAAGGACGCCGGGTATCCAGGAGCGTTGCTGGTGATCCTATCGCATGGCGGCGTCGCCTCGGTTGCCGAAGCCACGCGCCTAGCGGCAGGCACGGCGCTGTCAGGGCCGGCCGGCGGTGTCGCGGCCTGCGTTGCGCTAAGCCGAGCGGGGCTGGCGAAGGATATTATTGGGTTCGATATGGGCGGGACATCGACCGATATCGCGGTGGTGCGGGACGGAGCACCGGCGCTGTCGGGCGATAAGGCGGTGGCAAACGCGCGCATCGCGCTGCCGTCACTGGACATCGTTACACTGGGTGCCGGTGGCGGATCGATCGGACATCTGGACCGCTCTGGCCTGCTGGCCGTCGGGCCGGAAAGTGCCGGCGCCGTCCCCGGCCCGGCCTGCTACGGGCAGGGTGGGCAAGCGGCAACGGTGACCGATGCGAATGTGGTGCTGGGTTTTCTGGACCCTGGCAATTTCCTGGGCGGACGGCGCACGATGGATCGTGATGCTGCCGTGGCGGCGGTGGCACGCGTCGCCGAACGCCTGGGCGTCGGTATCGACGAGGCCGCGAACGGCATCCATCGCTTGGTCAACGCGCGCATGGCCGATGGCGTGCGGGTGGCAACGGTCCGACGGGGTGTCGATCCACGCGGCTATACGCTTCTGTCCTTCGGCGGCGCGGCCGGCCTGCATATCACCGCCGTCGCGGCGGCGCTGGGTGTCGCCCGCGTGGCGGTACCGATCGCGGCCTCGGTCCTGTCGGCATGGGGCATGCTGAACACCGATCTGCGGGTCGAACTCAGCCGCAGCATCAGCCAAACCGGAACGCTGGATACGGCGGCGCTTCAGGCCGCCTATGCCGCGATGGAACAGGAAGGCCGCGCGCGTCTGTCCTGGTTCGACGGCGAAATCATCACCATCCGCTCGGCCGACATGCGCTACGGAGAACAGGTTTTCGAGATCCCGGTCCGCCTGGATGACGCCGATCTGACCGATGCGCCCGCGATCGTGGAGCGGTTCCATCAGGCGCACGAAGCTCTCTACACCTATGCGCTGCGCGACCAGGAGGCGGTGCTGGTGAATGCCCGGCTTTCGGTGATCGGGCGATTGTCGCCGGTCGAACAGTCCGCGTCGGCCGACCGCCCGGCGGTGGCGGCAAAAGCCTATCGTCGGGTCTACCTGGGTGAATGGGCCGAAATACCCGTTTACGATTTTCTCGCCATGGGAACAGATCAGACCGTCACTGGGCCGGCATTGATCGAGTCTGACACAACCACCGTGCTGCTGCGATCGGGCGATCGGGCGCGCTGCGACCGCCGCGGCTGGCTGGACGTGGCCATAGATACGTATTGATACGCTTTAACCATCACGTTACACTATGAGAGACGTCTGAGACCATCGCCACAACGCAGCGCGTTCCCGGCTCTCGTTCAAGAGGTGTAGCTATTATCTGGAACGCCCCACGTTCCGATAGCGTCGATACCGTTCCCGGCGGTTCCAAACTGCTTCATGTCCGCTTACTCGGGCCTATGAACGTGCAGGATGGCCGCGGGAGAGCGTTACTGCCGCGCACGCGCAAAAGTCGCGCAATGCTGGCTGTCTTGGTGCTTGCCAGTCCCAAGCCCGTTTTGCGCAGCGACATCGCCGAACTGCTGTGGAGCCGCCGGGAAAAAGAGCAAGCCCGCGCCTCTCTTCGGCAATGCGTCCATGAACTGCAGGATACGCTTGGACCGGACTGGAGCCATATTTTCCAGACGGAACGGCACCACCTTGTGCTGAAAAACGCCGGCATGGTCATCGATGCGCCAACCGCGATGCAATCGGTCGACACCACGCTAGAGACCGTTCTTCAGCTTGGACAGGTGCTGCTGGAAGATCTCAACGGCCTCGACCCCGCCTTCGATCAATGGCTGGAAGCAGAGCGCCAGCGATGCGCCCGCGTGGGCCTCGCGATCGGCGACAGCCTGCTGGCCAAGACGCCCGATCCGCTGCAAGCCATAGCGATTGCCGAGGCGCAACTCGCCATCAACCGCACCCATGAACTGGCTTGGCGCACGCTGATGCGCAATCATGCCGCGGGCGGTAATCTCCCTGCTGCACTCGCGGCCTACGATACCTGCCGCAGTGTTCTGGCCGAGGCGTCCGGTGCCCAGCCATCACAGGAAACATCCGATCTCGCGGCGCACCTGCGCGGGTCAACCCGCCTGCCCTTGCCGGAGTCTCTCGTTGCCACGGGCCGCACGACGGCGACCAACGTCCGGCATGACCGCGGTCACCTGCGTCTTCTTGTCCCGCCCTTGCGGCCGATCGGCGATGACCAATACGGTTTTGCCGCCGGCCTGGGAGAGGAATTATGTGCGGGCCTGTCCCGATTCCGCTGGATTTCCTGCATCCTGGGCGCCCCTGACAACGCCGATGAGGCCGCGCAGGAAGTAGAAATGGTGCTGGAAGGCTCGGTGCAGCAGGCCGGTTCCAAGGTCCGAGCCATCGTCAAACTGGTCGATCGTCGTGCCGATGGCGAAATCGTCTGGGCCGGACGTTTCGACCGCACCATGACCGACCCGCTATCCCTGCAGGACGAACTCGGGGCTGCCATCGTCGCGCAGATCGACCCGGAATTGATGCGATACGAAGGGCGGCGGACCGCCTTGGCGGACGACCGGTTGATGACGGCGCAAGACCTGCTGCTTCGCGCCCTGCCAAGCATCTATCGCCTGGAAATGAGCACCTTCCTAGAGGCACGGCGCCTGCTGGAAGCGTCGCTGGAAGTCGATCCCGCCAGTTCCGTCAGCAATGGCTGGCTGGCTTACTGGAACCTTCTTTATGTCGGTCAAGGCTGGGCGGAAGACCCCGAAGCCGCATCAGCCGAAGCAGCCCGATTAGCCGAACGGGCCGTCATGCTCGACCCCTCGGACGCAAGGGCACTGACCCTGGCGGGGCATGTGCGCGGCTTCCTCGGCAAACTGCCCGAGGAGGCGCTGGCGCTGCATGACCGCGCCATCGCATTGAACCCGCATATGGCACTGGGGTGGTGCTTCTCTGGCCTCGCGCATTTTTATGTCGGCCAGCATGAGGAAGCCTTACGCCGCACGCGCCAAGCCATCGCCTTGTCGCCGTCCGATCCGCACGGCTTCTTCTTTGACATGGCGCTGATCCTGCCAAGCCTGCTGACCGGCGACCATGAGGGCGCGATCCAGGCAGGACGACGCGCGATACAACTCAATCCCCTGTTCTCTTCCAGCTATAAGGGCTACCTGGCCGCCTTGGGCCTGTCGAACCGCCGGCATGAGGCAGGCAGCACGCTGGAACGCTTGATGCAACTGGAGCCAGGATTTTCCGTTGAATCGGGTATAGAACGGTCGCCGCTTCTGCGGCCCGCGGATATCGCCCTTTACGCCGAGGGCCTCAGACGGGCTGGATTGCCCGAGCACGCCCCTTTGCTCGCAGCATCCTGACCCGCTCGCATCATCAGCGCCCCAAGCTCGGCTTTCAAGGCTCGCCCCCAACCTTGGCCCCCAACCGTGGCCCCCACTGGCTTTTCCACTTGGCGGTTGCAACTGGCCCGCCCAGTTGGCAGCCCAGTTGGCAGCCCACTGGCCAGCCCCTTGATACCGCCCGTTGATACCGCCCGTTGATACCGCCCGTTGATACCGCCCCCTTGGCATCACCCTGTCGCTATTCTGTGATTGATCTCTCCGCGCGGCCGCACCAGAGTTAATCCGAGCGGATTGGTCCGCGTGCATCAGGAGATTGAGGAATGAAACGACTTGCGAGGATCGGCGGCATTGCGCTGCTGACCGGTGTGCTTGGGTCGGCTGGCTGGATGCAGCCTGCCGCGGCGCAAGGATCCGGATCAGTAACCCTGGACGCGGTGCGCGCGCGCGGCCAAGTTCTTTGTGGAACATCCGGCCAGGTAGCGGGCTTTTCTCTACCGGACAGCCAAGGCGTGATGCGCGGACTGGATGCCGATACATGCCGCGCCGTCACGGCGGCGGCACTGGGCGATGCTTCGAAGGTGAAATTTGTCGCAACGACGACGCAGAACCGTTTCACCGCGTTGCAGTCCGGCGAAGTCGATATGCTGTCGCGTAGCACCACCTGGACGCTTGGCCGAGAAGGTAATCTCGGTCTCGAATTCGCCTGGGTGAACTACTATGACGGCACTGGCTTCCTGGTGAAGAAATCCTCGGGCGTGAAAGCCGCGAAGGAAATGGATGGCGCAACGATTTGCGTCCAGCCCGGCACCAGCACGGAACTGGCGATCGCCGACTTCTACCGTCTGAACAACATGAAATGGACGCCGATCCTGATCCAAGACCTGGCGGAAATCCAGGGCGCCTTCCTAAGCGGCCGCTGCGACGCGTATTCCACCGATGCCTCGGCTCTGGCGACGTTTGCATTCAGCCAAGGGCCGAAAGCCAGCGAACTACAACTGCTCGCCGACATCATCAGCAAAGAGCCTCTGGGCGTGATGGTGCGCAAGGGTGACGATAAGTGGTTCGATCTGATCCGCTGGACCTTCATCGCCATGATCACCGCCGAGGAGAAAGGCATCACCCAAGCCAATGTCGATAGCTTCCTCGACAGCAAGGATCCCGACATCCGCCGCCTGCTCGGGCTGGAAGGCGATATGGGCAAAGCGCTCGGCGTCGACAACAAATGGGCGTATAACGTGATCAAGTCCGTCGGTAATCTGGGCGAGATGTGGGACCGCAATATCACGCCGATGGGCGTGCCCCGCGGCATCAACAACATCTGGACCAAAGGCGGTCTGCAATACGCTCCGCCGATCCGCTGATCCTGGCGTCTAGACCATCCTGTGGCCCGGCTCGTCCGGGCCACAGTCGTTTCGGGGGCACTGTCGCGGGCGATGCGCCGTCCGCCTCGTCGACGCGCGCTGCACTCAGCCTGTGCGTGCCAACGCCCCCTAGCCGCTGACGCCGCGCGCCAGCTTGCGGACGGCCGAGGAAGCGTTCCGCTTGCCTTCGCCGGCGTAATCTTCGTGGTTATCCTCGATCTTCGCCGGGTCGTACAGATAGTTGACCATCAGCGTCGCACTTTCCCTGGCACCCTTTTCCGACGTGTCGGCCGCCATATTCACCCGTTCCACGCGCGCACCGTTGGACAGGTGGAAATGGGCCACCGGATCCTTGGCGCGCTTGCCGTTGGCTTCGACCATCAGATAGCGCGCGGCGAGCCGGATCAGAATCGGTTCCGCAACCTTGCGCGCCGCGGCGTCCTTCCACCACGACCGGCGGGCAATGATGCTGGCCAGGGCGTCGCACCCAGACCCACCCGGCACCGCCGACAGCAGGGACTGGGTTTCCTCCGTGCTTAGAACCGCGCTCTCCCCTTTGGCCAGCAACGGATCCAGCCAGCGGCGGAAACCTGGGATGGGGGAGAGGGTGGCGAAGACTTTCAAATTTCGGAATTCGGCCGAGAGTTCCTCGACCACGCGTTTGATCAGGAAATTGCCGAAGCTGATGCCGGCAAGGCCGTTTTGGCAGTTGCTGATCGAATAGAAGATCGCGGTATCCGCCTGTGCTGGGTCCTGCACCGGCGCATCCTCATCCAGCAGGTCCTGGACGCTGCCCGCCAAGCCCTTCACCAGCGCGACTTCAACGAAAATCAGCGGCTCACCGGGCATACGCGGGTGGAAGAACGCGTAGCAGCGACGGTCCGAATCCAACCGGTTCTTCAGATCGCGCCAGGACCGGATGGCATGCACGGCCTCGTAGGCAACCAGCTTTTCCAACAACGCCGCGGGGCTATTCCAGTCGATGCGTTGCATTTCCAGAAAGCCGATGTCGAACCACGCCGCCAGCAAGCCGCGCAGATCCGATTCCAGCGCCGTCAGCAGTTTATCCTGACCCCGCACCTGCATCAGATACGCACGCATATCGACCAGGAATTTTCGCCCGTCGGGAATGGAGGTGAACTGCGTCAGCAGCCTCAGACGCGGCGGCTCCAATGTGCGGCGCAATGCCGCTTTGGCTTGCGCACGTTCCGCGATATCGGCGGCATCCTTCACCTTGGCATAGGCCGCAGCCACGGCATCGGGGTCTGAGTCGAACGCGGCGAGGGTGCGGAGAAAGGCGATACGCTCCTCTTCGCCGGCGCTTTGGTATGTCTGGGCAAGCCGAGCGGCGCGGTTGCGGGCACTGACTTCGCCGCCGCGGCCTTCGAGACAGGCCTGCATCTGCTGCTCCAGCGTCTCATCCTCGGCGCCGATGACGCTGGCCGCCATGTCCCGCCAGACAGACGTGATCCGCTTCAGGGCGCGATCAATAAGACCGGTGGAAACAGCTTCGCTCATAAAAACCTCGGGCAGCGCAATGGCCCCATCATAACGCGGAAACGGCCGTCGTCGCGTGATTTGTTGCACCGCACAGTATGCTGGTGAGTGCCGGCAGAAGATGTTCGACCACCAAAGCAGGCCCCGCCTGCTGCGCGGCGATACCATGCAGCCAAGACGCGGCGGATGCGGCCTGCCAGGCTGGCATGCCCTGGGCCAACAGGCCCGCGATGATACCGGCCAAGACATCACCGGCACCGGCGGTGGCAAGCCATGGCGGGGCAGTTAAATTGATCGACACGCGCCCATCCGGGGCGGCGACGATCGTGTCCGGGCCTTTCAACAGCACCACACCGCCCGTCACCGCGGCGGCCTGTCGCGCGTCGGCCAAGCGGTCTGCCGTGGCGCCGAACACGCGGCTGAACTCACCGCCATGCGGGGTCAGCACAGCCGCGCCCTTCAGCGCTTCGGGGGCGCCGGCGAAGGCGCTGAAGACATCGGCATCAGCAACGACCACGCGTTCGGCTGCGATCAGGGCAGGAAAGACCAAGCGGGCGTCCGCAACGCCCAAGCCGGGACCGCAGACCCAGACCTGCCGACGAGGATCCTGCAGCAGAGCCTCGATAGGATCCTCACTCACGATCAGCCCAGGCTCTCCGCCGCGGTAGGTGGCGGCCGAACCGCGGGCGGCAATGGTGACCATGCCCGCACCGACGCGACGGCTTGCCTCGGCGGCAAGACGGGCCGCACCCGTCATGACCGCGCCACCGATCACCGTGACATGGCCGCGGCTATATTTGTGCCCGTCGGTCTGCAAGCGAGGCAGATGCCAAAGACCGGGCATAGTGGCGAAGGCCGATGGGACGACGGTTTCCAGCACGCTGGGCGGAATGCCGATATCAGCCAATTCGATACGCCCGCACAGCGCGCGCCCCGGAAATAACAGATGGCCGGGCTTCAGGCGAAAGAACGTCACCGTCATATCGGCATGCGGTGCATACCCCCTGACCTGCCCGGTGGCTCCATCCAAGCCCGAAGGAACATCAACGGCGACGATGCGCCGCGCCGCGCGCAGCGTGTCAGCCACCAACCCATCAACCGGCCGCACCAGGCCGGCACCGAAGACCGCATCGATCACCAGACCCGCGCGCGCCGCCTCTGCCGGCGAGAAAACCGCCATCGGGCCAGACCAAAGGGCGGCGGCACCGGCCGCGTCGGTGCCAGGCTTCGGCGGCGCCAGCGCGGCGACCCGGACAGGCCAGCCTTTCTGTGCCAGCAAGCGTGCCGCGACATAGCCATCACCCCCGTTATTGCCGGGACCGGCAAGCACCAAGATGTCTGTCTTGCGCTCATGCCGGACGATCGCACGCGCAACCGCGCGACCTGCCGCGGCCATCAAATCGCCCCCCGCTTGACCCAACGCCATCGCTGCCCGATCCGCTCGGCCCATTTCAGCCGGCGTCAGCAGCGCTGCGCGGCCGGCGAGGCGGTTGATCAATGTGGCGTCGAACGAGGTCTGCATGGCCGCTATGGAAGGCGGATTTTCCGCACCTGGGCAAGCACGTCTTGCGTTTGATGCGGTACGTATTTTCCCCGCCGGAGCCGCGCCGCCCTTGTCGATGCGGGGTGAAGATGGTGTCCTGCGCGCGACGTCCTATCGATAAAGAACATCTGCATGACCGATACAGCCTCCACGCCCCGCGGCATCGCCAGCCAGGAAAGCCGCACCTGGGATGCGGTGATCATCGGCGCCGGTATTTCCGGCATGTACCAACTCTATCGCCTGCGCGAACTGGGCATGACCGTGCGGGTGATCGAGGCTGGGTCGGACATCGGCGGCACGTGGTACTGGAACCGCTACCCCGGCGCCCGTTTCGATTCGGAAAGCTGGAGCTACGGATATTCCTTCTCGCAAGAGTTGCTGGCCGAATGGAACTGGAAGGAACACTTCTCCCCGCAGCCCGATACCCTGGAATACCTGCGCTACGTCGCCGAAAAATTCGACCTGCGCCGTGATATCACCTTCGACACCACCGTCACCGCCGCGCATTGGCAAGAGGCGCGCCGCACCTGGACGCTGACAACGAACGCGGGCGAGACCATCGACTGCCATTTCCTGTTCACCGCCCTAGGCCCGCTGAACGCCTATACGATGCCGAACATCCCCGGCATCGACGATTTCCAGGGCGAAGCCCACCACACCGCGCGCTGGCCGCACCATCCGGTCGATCTGAAGGGCAAACGCGTGGGCATTATCGGCACCGGCGCGACGGCGATCCAGATCATGCCGGTTATCGCCAAGGACGTGAAAAGCCTGACCGTATTCCAACGGACACCGAACTGGTCCGCCCCCTTGCATAACCGCAAGATCACCGAGGAAGAACAGGCGGACATCCATGCGCGTTATCCGGAGATCTTCGAACGCTGCAAAGAAACCGTCAGTTGCTTCATCCACACCCCCGATCGCCGCAAAACCTTCGACGTCTCCGAGGAAGAACGCGAAGCGTTCTGGGAAAAACTGTACGCCGAACCGGGCTTCGGGATCTGGATGGCGAATTTCCGCGATATCATGATCGAGCAGAAGGCGAATGACGCGATCAGCGCCTTCATCGCCAAAAAAATCCGCCAACGGGTCAAGGACCCCAAGGTCGCGGAAAAACTGATCCCCAAGAACCACGGCTTCGGTACCCGCCGCGTCCCGCTGGAGAGCGGGTATTTCGAGGTATACAACCAAGACAACGTCGAACTTGTCGATGTCAAGGAAACCCCGATCGAGCGGATTACCGCCAAGGGGGTGAAAACGTCCGAGAAAGAATACGAACTCGATTTCCTGATCTATGCCACCGGATTCGATGGCGTCACCGGCCCTTACGACCGCATGGACATCCGCGGACCGAACGGGCGGACGCTGAAAGAAGCCTGGGCGGGCACACCCCGTACATTGCTGGGGGTCCAGTCGGAAGGATTCCCCAACCTGTTCATGCTCCTCGGCCCCCATACCGCCCGCGGCAATATTCCCCGCAGTATCGAGCAAGCGGTGGACTGGGTGACAGGCTTGCTCCGCTTCGCCCGGGAACATGGTTACACGCGCATCGAACCCCGCACCGAGGCCGTCGATGCCTGGACGCAGCATGTCGTGGAGGTCGCGTCCATGCTGCTATCCTACAACGTCGATTCCTGGATGACCGGGGTCAATCGCAACATCGATGGCAAAACCGTGCGGCGCGTACTGGGCTATACAGGCAGCGCCGTGCGCTACCGGCGGCGCGCCGAGGCCGTCGCCGCGGGAGGCTATCAGGAATTCATCATGACCTGACGGCGGTATGACCTGACAGCGTTGGAAACCGAAGGCGTCGGGCGCAAAGGCTGCCGCGCCGGCTAACCGTCCCACACGCTGGACGGCATCGGCAGGTCCTTGAACGCACTGGCTTCGAGCGTCACGGCAGGGGTAACCCCCGCCATCTCCAGCAACATCAACCATTGCCGGACATGCTGGCCGCAGTGCCAAGTCGTCCGCTCCATCACCTCATGCAATGACTGCGGACCGTAATAGGTTTGCACCTCTTGCTTGCCGGTCTGGTCCGCTTGGGTGTTCCACCAAACCATCAGATGCGCCAGGACATCCTGACCATACCGGCCAATCGCGGCAAAGCTGTCCAGATCAGCCGGCACGGGCGGCATCAGCAGATCGTTGGTCAACGTATCGCCGCCCGCCGTCAGCATCATCCCCTCGGGGATGCGGAAGATGTGGTGCGCAAGCACGCGGTAGCTGCGCGGGCGATTAGGAACCTCCTGCATTTGCAGCGCATCGGGCATCTGCGGAATGATCGTCGCCGCCGTTTCAACGAACAAGGCAATGCGCCGCAGCAACTGCTCGGGCGACAGCACCGGGGCGGCCGACTCATTCAACCCCAGGAATTTCACGACATGCGCGATATTCTGGGCAAACACCCAGTCATCGCCGCGCGACAGAACCGGGATAGACCGCGCACCAAGACGGCGCAGTTCAGCGACCCCATCCGGGTCGTTCAGCACGTTGATGGAATCGAACTCGATCGCACGGACCGAGAGAAACTCTTTGAGTCTCAGGCAACTGGTTCAGCCAGGCTGCCAGAAGACCTTCAATGCGATATCGGCTTGCATGTGACTACTCCCACCCCCGTATCGTAAAGAGGTGCCATTGCCGGCGTCAATCGCAGCCGAGCAGGCGGTTGTGCGCAGCCTGGCGTGGTAGGCCGCCGGCTTGTGATGTCCGGGGCGCCATGACCGATCTGCCTTGGTTAATCGGTCTCCTTCAGGATCGCCGTCTTCAACGGTAATACCGCCCCCATCCAGGTCGCATGCAGCGTATGATCATCCAACGGCCGCCCGGATTCAGGATGCAGCAACACCGTCAGACCCATGCGGTTCATCATCACGAACGGCGCTATGTCTTTGAACAGAGCAGCCTCAAACGCCACCTGATACATCGCAGTCGGATGCGGGCCCACCGGCACATCGTGCCAGCGCCCCATCCGAGCCTCCGGCCAGCGGGATTCGATCCAACCGCGCAACAGGGCGGCCGTCTGACGCGTCTCGGGCGTGTAATAGATATGCGCGTGATACTCGGTAATCCGGGAAATTTCGATCGGTTCGGCCGGCATCACGCCACCTCCTGCAAAAGGCGCTTCACATCGCGCTTGGTCACTTTGCCGTAACCCGATTTCGGCAATTCGTCCCAGAAGACGACACGGGTTGGCCATTTGTATTTCGCCAAGCGCCCATCCAGCCAGGACAGCACCTCAGCCTCAGTTGCCGTGGCACCCGGCTCCAGCACCAGCACGGCAACACCGGTTTCACCCCATTTCTCGTGCGGGACACCGACGACGCAGGCTTCGCGGACCGCGGGATGCAACAGCAAGGCCTCCTCGATCTCGCGCGGATATACATTCGACCCGCCCGAAATATACATATCCGACGCTCGGCCTGTGATGAACAAAAAGCCTTCCGCGTCCAGATGGCCAAGGTCACCGGTATGGAACCATCCATGCGCGAAAGCCTTGGCCGTGGCGTCCGGATTGTCGTGATAGCCAGCGAAAACGCCCGGCCCGCGGACGCAGATTTCACCGGTCGTATGCGCGGGTTGGGACTCGCCAGCCTCGTTCAGAATAGCGATCTGCATGCCCGTGCGAGGAAAACCGCAGGAGCCTACCTTCATCGCGCCATCATGGGTGCTGTGCAAATGCGGCGGCAGAACCGTGATGTTTCCGGTGACTTCCCCTAGCCCGAAATACTGCACCAAGACGTTGCCCAGCTTGTCCAACGCGTGAACCTGATCGGCGCGATACATCGGCGCACCGGCATAGATAACGTATCGCAATGAGCTGTGGTCGAACCGATCGACTGCTTCATGCTTTGTCAGCATCGTCAGGATCGTTGGCACCGTAAACATATTGGTGACGCGATATTCCTCGACCAATGCCCAGGCTTCTTCACAGTCCAGTTTCTCGCCGCGCAGCAGGATCGTCGGCGCGCCGCGGGCGATCTGCGGCAATGCGTGGATCCCGGCGCCATGCGACAGCGGCGCGACGACCAACGAGGCATCGTTTTCCGTCGTGCCCGGCATCAGGTCGCACAGATGGTTGCAGACGACATACTCCAACTGTCCATGCGTCAGCACACCGGCTTTCGGCCGCCCCGTGGTGCCGGAGGTATAGAAAAACCAAGCGGGATGGTCGCGATCGACATCCACCGGCTCCAGCACCGGGTCGGGATGATCGGTCATCGCCTCCCAGTCCCCGGTCAGGCTGAGTTCCAGGCGGCAGGCGGGATTCTCTGCGCGCGCGGCATCGGCATGGTCGGGGAAGGCCGGGTCGAAGATGTGCACCGATGCCCCGGATGACTGGGCCAGATAGGCAACCTCGGGCGGCGAGAGGCGGAAATTGGTAGGCACCCAGGTGGCGCCGATCATCCACGAGGCGAACATCGTTTCCAGCACGGCGTTGCTGTTGCGCGCATGCAGCAGGATACGATCGCCGTGCTGCACCCCCTCGGCCCGCAATGCGCCGGCGGCGGCTTGGACGCGCGCGAGAAATTCGCTCCATGTCCAGACGCGGCCGCGCCAGATGATGGCGGGGCGTTCGGGGAAACGCCGAGCGGTTTGCAGCAGAAGGTGGGCGAGGTTGCTGGTGGGTATCATCCCATTCGTTTCCTTGACGTCATGACCCCATCGGCCGAGACAGCAGCCGACGGTTTGGCATGCACCGGACAACCGGGCCGGTTGCGGTGCACGCCAATCATCAGAACGGATGCCGGCGTGAACCGGCGGCCGACGGTTGACCGCCTGTGCCTGACAGCCAGTCGCTGGCGGCCAGTTGCTGGCGGCCAGTCCTGACAGCCAGTCGCTGGCGCCGATAAACGCGCTAGGCACGCAGCGGTTCCAGGATGGATACGTAGTTCGCCACCGCCGCACCGCCCATATTGAACACGCCGCCCAGATCGGCCTTCGGCAGTTGCATCCCCTCCGGCGCCTGGCCGGTCAGTTGCATTGCCGCCAGCGCATGCATCGACACGCCGGTAGCGCCGATCGGATGCCCCTTTGCCTTCAGCCCGCCGGATGCATTGACGGGTAGTTTTCCGTCCTTGTGTGTCCAGCCTTCCAGCACCGCCCGCGCCCCCTGGCCCGGCGCGGTCAGCCCCATGGCTTCGTATTCCAGCAACTCGGCAATGGTGAAGCAGTCGTGGCTTTCGACGAACGACAGATCCAGCAAATCGTTGCCGGCGGCGGACAGCGCCTGCTTCCAGGCCAGGGCAGCGCCCTCGAACCCGGTGATATCGCGCTTGCTGATCGGCAAGAAATCATTCACCTGCACGGCCGCCTTGAAGCGCACCGCCTTGCCCATCGCACGGGCGGTGTCCTCATCGGCCATGATCAGCGCCACGGCGCCGTCGGACACCAAGGAGCAATCGGTCCGCTTCAGCGGCGGGGCGACATACGGGTTCTTGTCGCTGACCGTGCGGCAGAAGTCGAAGCCCACGTCCTTGCGCATCTGGGCGAAGGGATTGGCCACGCCGTTCTTGTGGTTCTTCGCCGCGATCGCCGCCAAGGCGTCGGACTGGTCGCCGTAGCGCTGGAAATATTGCTCCGCGATGCGGCCGAACACGCCGGCGAAACCGGCCGGAATGTCGCCTTCCTCTTTTTTGTAGCTGGCTTTTAGCAAGATTTCGCCAACCTCCTTGCCGGAGGTGGCAGTCATCTTCTCGACGCCGATCACCAGCGCGAACCGGCCGCGGCCGGATAGCAGGAAATCGCGCGCGCCATGCACGGCGGCAGAGCCGGAGGCGCAGGCGTTTTCATAGCGGGTGATGGGCCTGAAGCGCAGTTCCGGCACATGCTGCAGGATCAGCGACGCCGGAAAATCCTGATCCGAAAAGCCGTTGTTGAACAAAGAGACGAAGCTGGCTTCGATCTCATGCGGCGCGATTCCGGCATCCGCGATGGCGGCGCCGGCGACACGGCCGATCAAGGATTCGATGTCGGGGTCTTCCAACTTGCCGAACGGCGAGTGCGCCCAGCCGACGATACAGGCCTCGGTCATATGTTCCTCCTGAGGTTCCGGGGGCAAGAATAGCGGATCGCGGTGCCGATGGGGAGGCATAACGCTTGATGCCGTC
>Ga0164297_10003050_pt1 | contig 15914 bp, 12 predicted proteins | sample GEODES058metaG_FD_113539 | JGI IMG/M metagenome (GOLD analysis project Ga0164297, IMG submission 113539) | Dystrophic lake water microbial communities from Trout Bog Lake, Wisconsin, USA - GEODES058 metaG | ecosystem: Environmental > Aquatic > Freshwater > Lake | place: USA: Trout Bog Lake...
TAGTCTTGACATACTTTTTCGTAACTTTGATCTTAGTAGAACGCATTCTTTTAAGAAGGGAGATAAGGTGGCTCAACTTATAGTATACAAAAATATAGAAACCTCGGTAGAATGGACAGATCATGTAAGTGAGACTTCTCGTGGAGAAAAAGGTTTTGGTTCATCAGATCCAGCTGCAACATATAATCAAAAAATGGTTGCCAATAAAGATGGATCTTTTAGCTTTACGATCTAATGTCTATTAACGAGCAATTACAGAATATTTGGGTAGAAAAATATAGGCCAAGTAAATTGGCAGATATGGTATTGTCTGATCCTCTACGAGCTTTTGTAGAGGAATGCAAACGCAAACAAGAGATACCAAATATATTGCTTGTTGGTAATGCTGGTACAGGTAAGACTACTTTAGCAAAAGTAATCATTAATGAAATTCTAGATGCTCAATATCTTTATATAAATGCTAGTGAGAAGAATGGTATTGATGAAGTAAGAACATCAATTCTTACTTTTGCACAAACTAAAAGTATAGATGGTAAGATTAAGATTATCTTCTTAGATGAATTTGATAATTTTACAGATGCGGGTCAAAGAGCATTGCGTAATGTTATGGAAGAGTATGCTGGTAATACTCGCTTTATTCTTACAGGTAATTATCTACATCGGATAATACAACCTATTCAATCTCGTTGTCAAGTTTTTACAGATTTTACTCCCCCTATTGGAGAATATGCAAAACGGATAAAATTTATTTTACAACAAGAGAATATTAATGTAAAGGCAGATGAGAATCAGATATCTCGAGTAAAAGAAGTTATTCGTTATTATTATCCAGATTTAAGGCGCATTATAAACAATATACAACGTAGTGTAATCAATAATACATTACAATTACAAGATGTTATTAATAATGAAGGATTTGCTCAAGAGATACTAGATAAGGTTATAGATAAAGAAGACTTAATGTCTATACGCAAATTTGTTATAGAATCAGAGCAAACCTTTGGTAATGATTATCCAAAATTATTAAAAGATCTCTTTAATGCGGTATATAAGAGTCCTTTAACAGAGGATAAAAAAAGACTTGCATTACTGCAAGTCTCTGAATTTTTATATCGATCAGCTTTAGTAATGGATCAAGAGATCAATTTCTTTAGCTGTATAATTGCATTAATGCAATTAACTTAAATAAGAATTTGGATGAGCTTTAATGGTTACCCCATCTTCTGGATGACCACCAGGTAGATAAGCTTTTCTTACCTTATCTGCAGCTTCTTCATAAGGTCCATCTTCACCTTGTGTTAGGCTTTCCTGTCCTGTTTCTTGACTTACAGCTGGATTGCCTGGCATACCTGTTTCACATTCATCTACTTCTTTTTTACCTTCAATCTTATCAGCAGTCTTTTTATCCATTTTTACTGGAACTTCTTTACCATTAATTACAACAGACTTTTTACCTTCTTCAGCTGCATCAGCTACTGCTTTTATGAATTTGGTTTCATTTTCTTCACCTACAACATCTTCACCACCAGCAGTCATACCAACATCTTCTGTAAAGATACTCATATAAGCATCTTCTAGAGATTTAATAGATTCTTTTAGAGTCTTTGGTTTTAATTTGTTTTTTGGGAGTGGTTTGTATTTAGTAGATGGTTTTGAATCATCATAGTTATTAGCACCAACAGAAGACTTAGCATCTTTTTCACCAAGCTTATAATCCCCCTTTTCTACCCAATTTTGTTTATGTCCTAAATGATTTTCCTCTTTGGTTTCTGGTGTATCTGGATTTGATTTCCATTCACCAGGTTTTTGATAATCTCCATTTGGGCGAACATTGTTTTTAGAAACAGGTGATAAGCTAACACCAGTATCAATTGCTTCTAAAATATCTATTGGTACACATATAAGGTTTGCAAACATGCCAGGAGCTTTTTCAGAATGAATATCAGCATGTGTTGGAGGTAATTTATTATTAATACCTAATGCACCAGCATTGTTATTAGGAGTAAGCAATCTACCTAAACGTATATTATAACCAGACTTTTCAGCAGCTTCTATAGCAGATTTAAGAGAATCATTGAGCTGTTTATAGGCTTCTAGCGTTTTATAATTTGCTTTAAGCTTGACAAGGTCGCCTTCTAAAAAGCCTCCACCTTGTCCATATCGGTTATAAATAGTCTCATAAAGAGGTATAAACTTACTGTTTTTCATAAAAGGTATGGTAATACTTACGGTTTTTATGCTTTATTCCTAAGTAAAATTATATAATATATCATGCCAAGTATTACGTTTAATAGTCTGCAAAACATACAAACGACTACTAATAACAATTTTGTAGACCTGCACTTGGACTTTAGTAACCCAGTCCAAAGAGATATAGCCGTAGATTATGACCAAGCAGCCGTGGTAAATTCAATAGTTAACCTATTTAATACAATGCCAGGTCAAAACCTATTAAATCCAACATATGGATTAAATTTAATGCAATATCTATTTTTACCAGCCACTAGCACCACCGCTACCCTGGTTGGTCAGACTATATTAAAGAATCTTTCAACTTTTGAACCAAGAGCCACGGTAAAAAACATTAATATTACTGTTAATCCAGATGACAATTCTATGGCAATAGTATTAAGTATTTTAATCCCATCATTAAATGTATCATTAAACATACCTGGTACATTAACTAATGCTGGATACACTCTTCTTCCCTTAAAATAATGAATACCACAGCAGATGCCAGTGATCTTAGTATAACACCCAATCAATACATTGCATTTGATGCTTTGTCTTTGAGAGATTTCATTATTACTCGTTTAAACACGGAAGGCTTATTTACAGATCAAAATTTTCAAGGTTCTAATATTACAGCAGTAAACAACATTATTGCTTATTCTTTCCATACGTTGATGTATTATATGAATCAAACATCAACCGAATCTATGTTTTCAGAAGCTCAATTATATGAGAATATGAATCGCATAGTCAGCCTTATCAATTATTCTCCTATTGGAGCTCAAACCTCTACATTATCTTTTGATATATCTGCAACAGCTGGCTTATCCGTTGGAACGTATACCATTCCTCGCTATTCATTTTTAAGATTAGGTAATGCATCATATTCTTTTAATAGTGATGTTACCTTTACAAAATCTATATCTGGTATACAAGAATTAAGTGATGTAGCTAATCAATATCTATTATATCAAGGTAGTTATATTGAATATCCAATTTATACAGCTGCTGGAGAATCTAATGAAATTGTTTATTTGATTCCTGGTAATAATGTTATTGTTGATCATTTTAACATTGATGTGTATGTAAAACAAATTACTACAGGTCAATGGGTTCAATGGACTAAAACAGAATCACTTTATCTGCAAAATGCTACGGACACTAGTTATGAATTACGTTTAAATAGTAATCAAAATTATGAAATTAAATTTGGTGATGGTATTAATGGTTTACAGCTTACTCAAGGTGATCAAGTAGCTATATATTATCTTCAATCAATAGGATCTGCAGGTCAAGTTGGAGCTGGTGCTTTAAATGGTCAGCAAGCAGCTTTATACAATACCGCACAATTTAATACTATTTCTCCTGATGTTATTAGCAGTGATTTAAATTTATTAAATGATGCTAATATCATAGATTTATTATTTTCCAATACGAACATTTCTACTACCTTTACAGATATAGAAAGCATAAACAGTATTCGTAATAATGCTCCTGCATCATTTAGATCTCAATTTAGAGTGGTTACACCTGATGATTATAAATCTTATGTCAAAGGTAATTTTGCCAATATTATTAATGATGTGGCTGTATTAAACAATAATAGTTATGTCAATCAACATTTACAATATCTTTATAATATTGGTTTAACAAATCCAGGAACAGATTATAGAGTATTATATAATCAAATGGCATTTGCTGATGCATGTAATTTTAACAATGTTTATGTTTATGTAATGCCTAAAGCCACAGCATTGTTATCTAATAGCATAGTAAATTATTTAACACCCGCTCAAAAACAATTAATTAATTCATCCCTTAATACAGTTAAAGGTTTAACCACAGAAATCATTGTTATGGATCCAGTATATCTAGCTATAACAATTGGATTAGGTTCTCCAAGTGGTGTGGTTTATAATGATATAGCTAACTCAAATTTAGTCATCAATATGGCTAATAATTCTAAAGTAGCAGCATCAACAGTATTAAGTAATGTCCAATCTATTTTAGAAAGTTATTTCAACCCATCAAATATTACTTTAGGTTATACTGTAGATATACCAAATTTAACTGGTCAAATATTATCTATACCAGGAGTTCAATCAGTTTATACAGTCAATAATACTTCTGGTGATGAAGTTAGTGGTGTGTCTTTAATAGTCTTTAATCCTTCGTATCCTAATAATGATATAAGATCAACCACTCATACTTTTACAACAGAAGATTTTCAAACAATTTATTTAAACAATATTAATGATATTTTATCTAGGGTTGTGGTAAATGTAGGTGTAACACAAAGCACATCTATAGTAAACTTCTAATATGGCTACTTCGTTAATACCGTTAAGTGCATTTTATGGTATTACTGTTAATGGGCTAACAGCAAACCCATTAAGTGGTTTTACATTGGCTACACCATTTACTTGTAGCTTAAGTGCTCAGGCTGGTATAACACAAGCTGCTATTACATCAAATTATAATATTATTTGGTGGTTTGGAGATGGAACTTATAGCACAGAATATTCACCAACACATACTTATAATTGGCCTGGTGTATATGAAGTAAAGGTTGGTTTATATAACAATAATCCAGGCGATCTTTCTATTGGATCTTCTCCTGTTACATCTTTAGATATTAATGTAGATAATGCTAATTGGACTCTTACTACTCGAGCTGGTGTTGTTCCATTTACATTTTCTACAACTATAACCGCAAGTAATTTTATAATAGATAAATTATATTGGTCTTCAACCAATTGGGCATCAGCTGGTGTTCCAACATTTTCATCCTTAACAGGACCTCGAACCTTTTATGGTTATCAATCCAGCTACTCTGGCACATCTGCAATTGGTCCTATTCCTTTAACAGTTAATTATTTTACAAGCTTAATTGATAATAGTAATATTAATTTTAGTTTTTATGCAGATAATTCTTTATCTCAACCATGGACTCAAGTCTTAGATGGTCAATTAGCTAATTTACGCCCAAGATGGAGATTTACTTCAGCTTCCGCTACTTCTTTATCTAATGAAGCTGTATTAACTAATTATCAACCAATTAGTAGCACACCTATATTAATAGATGAATATGGTAGATATTCTTCTACGGGAACATTGATTGGTCTTTCTGGGTCTTTTAATTTTTATTATGTAGATGATTTACCATCTTTAATTGCAACTAGCTTAACAGGTGCTAAGGTTAATCCTACAACTATATGGGTAAATTTAGAAGCTCTTAATATACCAGTTCCTCCATCATTAGATTATGATTATGCAGAAACGCCTTCTTATGCTAATACAGTAGTAAGCCTATCTGCATATTATTATGTTAGAAGTTTTACACCATATAATTATGATTTTACATTAAATGGAGCTGTAGATCTTAATTCAACATATTGGTCAAATGCATCTAGTAGATATGTATTAAATGTCTCTGGTCCAAATTTCTTATCAGGAACTGCAAGTTTTCTTTCTGATATTAATTTATTAAATTATCCTAATAGCTTATTAAGTGGCTCAAATTATTTTTCAGTATCTTCTGTTAATGGTTTAATTGCTAATAATGCATTATTTACCAATGGTTATTATATTGGATCATTTGCTCCATATGTATCTTCTGGTTCTGTAATAACTTGTCTTACAGCGGTATCATTATCCGGTTTATATTACATGCCAGATTTAAAACCGGATTCAGTATATGGTTATAATCCTTTAGTTTTATCTTCAGCAGTTAGTTCTATTAGTGCTATATGCATACCTAATTTTAATGGTGCAAGTGATCCATTTCAAATTGTAGATTTTAATAGCACTTATTTTGCTCGTAAATTTGGTGCTGGTTTTGATTACGGTCCAGTATTAAAGACCTATGCTTTACAACCTTCTATTGCTGACAATCCAAATTTCTTTACATATATAAATGCAGTAGCTGGTACTAGCGCAACAAATGATGATACTTTTGGTGGTGTATTGTATGAAAAAATAACCAATTTTGTAGAAAACACTTCAGATCCATTTGTAAGCAATGTTAATCAATTTTATTCCTTATCAGAATTATTGGATTTAAATCTAGATAATTTTAATTATCAAAACATCCCACCTAGTTTAGGTAAGATATATGATCTTTATTCTGTGCAACAAAGCAGAATATGGGGAGCCAGAACTCAAGATGCTCGTAATTTTGCTTTAAGTGCTGGATTTCCTAATCTAGGAGGTGTTCTTAGTGCTTATGATATAACATCCACAACAGTTAATGCAGGCCAAAAAATAGTAGTAAATGATTTGTTTAATCCACAATACTATGAATTATTAGAAGTTCCTAATATTTCATCTTATGCAGCTATTAGTGCTCGAGGTTTACAAAATTATTTTCAACCATATTATATTCCTAATTCTACCCCATCATATCCAGAATTTTATAATAATGGTCCAGTTGGCAATTTTATTAATTCTGGTTGGGCTGTGTCTGGTAGTAATCCTCCTAGTATTAATGATGTACAAGCTGGATGGATATGTAACGGACCTGGCGTATTAAATTCTACAGTAACAGGAGTTACAGCTTATGGTCCTCCAGGTAATAGGGTTCAAATTTATGTCTCAGTTGCTAATGGGTCATTCAATAATGGTTCATATTATTCATTTTATAATCCATTGTCTGCTCTTATAGTAAATCCATATTATACCAATTTACCTATAACAACCTATCCATTAAGCGCATTTTTTGGATGTGGTTTAAAAACCCCAGTTCAAAATTATTATAGATTTTTTGTTTATGTTGGATCTTCTACAGAACAGCAAGTAGAAGGATTAATTAATTGGGATGATCCACTCACCACTTTATCAGAACAAGCTTCATCTCATACTGTCTGGGTTAATGATGGTGGTACTTTAGAAAATATTTTCAGTTATTACATACATAAAGGTTTAGGATTAATTGATTAATAATATGCCTATATTCAACACAATCAATTCATTAACAACTACTAGTTCATCTAATGGACAAGATGTGACTCAACCTTTTTCTTATCAAGAATGGATAGCTCGTAATAGCAATATACCAGCAACAGAGACTTATGCCCAATATAATTTATATGTTCAAAATTGGTATATAAATAGTGCAATAGCTAATACTGCTGGAATCAATGCCGTTCAAAATTATTACAAAGCTTTTTTAAAATCTTTAGGTGTTACAGCTCGTAACAATTATGAATCAGAATTATTCAATAATGTAAATTTTGATGACCCGTTAAGCATACAATCAGCCATTACTGGGTATGCTCGCAAATTAAAAGATATAGCAATATATCTAGCAAACACTCGCAATCATCTTACCTATACCAAATTAAAAAATAATTTAACTGGCACAACCTTATCATTAGAAAGGTTATTTTATAATTTTTTATTAACTTCTTTTACTCGCAAAACAACTCCAGATGGATTAATAACCAGTTTTGTGGTAACAGATCCTAATATTTTACAGTATTTGCCTTATTTAACAACTATAGCTCCGGTTTTTAATATAGAAATTCAAGAGCTATATGACACTAATGAATATTATGATTTGCAACTTACAGACGTTGCTAGCGTAAGCGGAACAGTAAGTATTGGTACAAACATAACTGTTCCGACAGATGTTTATAATTCTGGTCAATATGATATTCCAATAGATTATCTTATAGCTAGTGTTATAAGTTCTGTAGCAACAACTAATATACTTTCAATGGCTACCACTTTACCAACATATTTTACTTTTATAGGTGATAATAGAACCACAACCTTTGCTTTAAGTAATATAACTTCTAGCACAGCAAGTGATTATCAAGTTACTATTGACGGTATAGTTCAAACACCAGATAGCAGTTATTCTGTTAGTGCACAAAATCAAACTATTACGTTTAGTGCTCCACCACCAATCAACACAACAATAGTAATAGTAATTCGTTAAACTATGGCCTTAGTAAAAGTAGATACTTCAATGTTAGTTAATAATGCTGGTACCAGTGGTTATTCTGGTTATTCTGGTATTAGTGGAACTTTTTCAGGTTATAGTGGATATTCTGGAACTGCTGGTGCGGCTGGTGCTGCGGGTATTTCTGGTATATCAGGTTGGTCTGGTAAATCTGGAACATCCGGTATGTCTGGATATTCTGGTATTTCTGGTTGGTCTGGGTTTAGTGGCTTTAGTGGTATTTCAGGTTATTCAGGTGCTCAAGGTGCAGCAGCTTCATCAGGTTATTCTGGTATATCTGGTTATTCAGGAGCTCAATTTGTAGGTTCATCTGGTTATAGTGGCTGGTCAGGTATTTCTGGTTACTCTGGATATTCTGGTATATCTGGTTATAGCGGTTACTCTGGTATATCTGGTTATAGCGGTTATTCAGGTTCTGGAGTGTCTGGTTATAGTGGAATATCTGGTTATTCCGGTATCAGTGGTTATTCTGGTTACTCAGGTACTTCAGGTTATTCTGGAATAAGTGGATACTCTGGTTACTCAGGTATTTCTGGTTATAGTGGATCTGGTGTATCCGGATATAGTGGATCTGGTGTATCCGGATATAGTGGATCTGGTGTATCTGGTTATTCGGGTGTAAGTGGCTATTCTGGTATTTCTGGTTATAGCGGTTATAGTGGTATATCTGGTTATTCCGGTTACAGTGGTATATCTGGTTATTCCGGTTATAGTGGTATAAGCGGCTATTCTGGTTACTCGGGCATTAGTGGTTATAGTGGAGCTGGAACATCAGGCTACTCTGGTTACAGTGGTATAGCAGGCTCAGCTGTAGCTTCTGGTTATAGTGGTTATAGTGGATCTGGTGTATCTGGTTATTCGGGTTATTCTGGTTTTAGTGGTATTTCAGGATATTCTGGAACAAGTGGCTTACCAGCAGTAGGTGTAACCTATTATCCTACATCAACAGCATCAGAATTCAGTGCATATTACGGATTGTTTAGTACAACTCCAGCACCAGGTTCTTCTACATCTTATCCATATGCATTAAGTGCAAATGAGCAATTAGGAGTATTGGGGCAAGTAGTAACACCAATTGGTCAACCAGATCTTTATACAATTTCTCAAGGTACTTGGACTTTTAATTGTTATTATGCATTAACTGGAACAAGTGTAAATGCTACTTCAGGCACTACATTAACACATGCTATCTATGATAGAACATATCCAGGTGGAACTGAGACAATATTATTCTCAGCTACCGGTGCTGCATTAACGCCAACATCTTTTAGTTCACCATTACTGCAATCAGTAATGTATAATATTTCAGCACCTATTGCTCTTAATGCTACCTCCGATAGACTAGTATATAGAGTATTTGCATCCAATTCTTCAAGTCTTGGGGCTACTGTTGGATTTTTTTATCTTGGCAATCAAAATTACAGTAATATTCAAACAGGTATTTATCAGGGAGCTGTTGGTATATCTGGGTATAGTGGATATTCTGGAACTAATGCTTTAGGTAATGCATCTGTCAGTGGTACTTTAACAGTTGGCTCTACAGGCTATGGTATTATATCTGCATCCAATTCATTATCAATTTCTGTATCAGCAACCAATGGTTTTATAACATTAACACCTGGATCTGGTGGTACAATTAATGTAGGAACTCTTTCAGCTACTGGTGGTATATATGCTAATAATACTTTAGGGTTAAGTGGTCAAGTTTTAACAACCAATGGTGTTAGTGTTTTATGGTCTCCAGCTTCTGCTATTGCTGGAACATCTGGTTATTCTGGCTATAGTGGCATAAGTGGTTATTCTGGTTATTCTGGTATCTCAGGTTATAGCGGTTATAGTGGTATATCTGGTTACAGTGGTTATAGCGGAATATCAGGTTATAGTGGTTTTAGTGGTATTTCTGGTTATAGTGGCACTTCTGGTATTTCTGGTTATAGTGGTATAAGTGGTTATAGTGGAGCTATAAGCATACCAACAAATCCACAAACATCCTCTTATATATTACAATCTTCTGATGTTGGTAAATGTGTTACTATAACAACTGGTGGTATAACAATTCCAGCCAGTATTTTTAATACTGGTGATATTGTTTCAATTTATAATAATTCCGGCTCGCCTCAAACCATTACTCAAGGGTCTGGTGCAACAGTATATTTGGCTGGCGTGGGAACAACTGGTAATCGCACACTTGCAGGTTATGGGTTAGCTTCAGTATATTGTATAGCAAGTAACACATTTGTAATAATAGGTGCTGGATTGACATAATAAATTCATGAGTATTGCGCAAGCTTTATTTATACCGTTGACACCGTCAGTTACGCCTTCTGTAACCCCGTCAATTTCAATTAGTGTTACACCCAGCTTTACACCAACATATACTCCTACAACAACACCAACATATACTCCTACAACAACACCAACATATACTCCTACAACAACACCAACAACAACACCAACATATACTCCTACAACAACACCAACATATACTCCTACAACAACACCAACATATACTCCTACAACAACACCGACATACACACCAACAACAACACCGCCAGTAACACCTTCAAATACTCCACCTGTAACACCTTCTCATACAGCGGCTGTAACTCCAACCCCAGCACCTTCAAATACAGCTGCAGTCACACCAACCCCATCACCATCTCACACCGCAGCAGTAACACCTACACCTTCAAATACGCCACCGGTAACTCCTTCAGTTACGCCTTCAACATCTCCACCATCTCCACCAGCAGCCCCTTCAACAAGCATTAGCTATGTATATAATGGATATGATAGTGGTTATGCATTCTTTGGTGTGCAAATTAGCTCCACAGCATATACAGGTTCTACTGGATGGCCTTCAGGCCAACAAGGTTTATCTAATGAACAAATGTTCTATAGTTATTATGGAACTGCAGGAACATATAATAGTTTCTTTAGTAAGAACTTCTTACCAGGTTCTACATTTAGTGATACAACATATTGCGGTGTCTTGTGTGGACTTTACAATTACGCAAATGTTAACTTTGCTGCACAAGCCACAGATTGGCATGGTTCAACAACTATCAATTATGATGGTTGGTATACAACTAATGGTTCAACTTATGTTCCAGGTTCTTGTGGTTGCTAATAATAATTAAACAATAAATAAAAACATGGGCCACTTTGCACAGATAGACAATAATAATACAGTCACTCAAGTCATTAGTAATATACCAGTAGATAACTATGATGATGCTAGTGGTAATTCTTATATAAACAATACCCTAGGCTTGACGGGTAATTGGCTACACACAGAACCAATGGCACGATTAGGTTCTTTGTATACAATAACACCCATATATAGCGCTGGTCTTTCTGGTAATGATTATGGTTTAATAGGACCATTAATGGATGATCCAGCTGCTAATAATATTTTAAGTGCTGGTGTAATAATACAAAATATAACAACTCGAGTCAATGGAATAACTGGTTATCGACTCAATCTTGCTCAACCAGGTATGATTTATGATAATAGTATTAATGCTTTTACATATACCAAACCTTCATCTTTTCCATCTTTTGTATTAAACACAACAACTGGAGCATATGAACCGCCAGTAAAACAACCTATAGATGGTCATACTAGAGTATGGGATGAAAGAAATGTAAATTGGTCTTATGTAATGCCAACATCTACTTTGCATGTATTTTGGTTATCTGCAGCACCAGACCCTACAACAGGTAAAATCCCAAGAGGCACATCTGTATCTGTAAATCTGTGGAGTTTAAAAAATTGGTATACTGGCCAAGAAGTGCCAGGTCATATATTAAGTGGTGGAAAACTAGTTGGAAGCTATTATTAAATAAGTGTCTGCTGTTAATACAGTAAGGATAAGTAATAATATAAATGGACACTAGTAATACAGTTGTAGATGCTTTTTCTACACAAAGTCAAATAAATTCTGATCTAAATACGTTGTCACAGAAGTATTTAGCTAATGATGAATTTATATTATCTAGCACCAATTCAGGTATTGTTTCATCTAGTGTTATACCGTTAGCCCCTTACGCCAATTTAACAAATCGATATTTTCCAACAGTTGCTACCGCTCCTTTATTAAATGATAATGTAGTAACTCGAGATCAAATAGGTGGTTATTTTGTTCCTAGTAATTTAGGAACTTCTATATATTTAACCAAAAATATTATATATAGTATTGATCAAACCCAAGTCAAAACTAATACTGGGTATAGATTTATAGATCCTAATCTTTATAATAAAGGTTTTGTTATAGGTTCTACAGAATTAGATTCAAAAGTTGTTACACACCATATTAATACCAATTGGGTTAAAGCCCTTGGTGTATCAAATCTATATGATGGAACAATTATCAATACAGACACTTATCAAAAATTTGTCCCGTATCAATCATTATATGAAACAACCAAGGTAGATAGTAACGGTATAATTACAGCGGCTTATGATTTTGAATTCTGGACTGGTCCGCAAAAAGATATTTGGAATCAAAACAATGCTGCCAACCAATTAGATGAATTTAATAATTTTAATTTAAATCAAAGGATAACAAATTTAGTTTATACCCCAGGTAGAGAACTTTATTCTTGGAATACTGATGTATTTGGAAATCAGTATGCATTATACAAACCATTCAACAGACCTTATACAATGTATTCTTTGGCTACCTCAACTGGTAGTCTTTGGGTCAAGACTGTAGATAGCACCATTAATATTGGGCCATCTGCATTAAGCTTAATTTATAACAATTACATTTATAATAATTCAATTTATAGTCAATTAACAGCCAATAACATAGTCAATTTTGATGTATTTTACGATACTTTGGTGATTGAATTAGCTAATACAGTGTTGTATGAAAAAATTACTTTTGATTATGACACATATACAATACAAAAGTCATTACAAAATTATCTACCTTTATCCGCAGGCAATACATCAAGTAATGCAATATTAACAAACTATTTTGTTTCTACTATAGGTAATCCATCATCTAATGCAGAGACTTATTATGGTGGTAATTGGTATGATGACGTGGCCAACACTATTACTATTTGCACTTTAGTATCTTCAACATTTAATGGGGTAACTGGATCTATTATAGCAACAAGCGGGATTTCAAGTATAGTTGTTCCAGTATTGTATCGTTTGGATTTGAATAATCCAAAGGATAGAGTAAGAATATATCCAAGCAATACTACACCACCTAATGCATTTATAGAGTATGTTTATCCGCTATCTGCAATAAGTTATATGGAGGAGCCAGTATTTTGCTATAATGAAGATACTCAAACATATCTTACAACTTTTATATCATTTTCTGGCAGCAATCAAAAGTTAAATCTTATTACATATAAAACTCAAATATAATGTCTGTAATAGTCTATAATTTCCCGCAAATTGATACCAATATACCATTAATAACTAGAACTGGTTATTCACCGCTTACTGTTGTATTTCAACCTAGTGCTATTAATTTTGGTAATGAAACCGTTGGCACTATTACATATAGCATTTCATCCACTAGTGTTCAGCAAAATATAACCCGTAATTATACTTTTAGTAGTTTACAAGACGCCCTTACAGGATCTACTATGGGCATTGATAGTAGAAGCAATTTTACTTGGACATTTTATAATACAGCTACTGGAACATCTTTATCTTTTGTTACAGTGTCTGCAACTATGTATCCAAGCTTAACATCTTTTTCTTATAGATTGTTATTCAATGCAGATTCAGCTTGGTTAACAAAAAATCCAACAGTATCTTCATCTTTAGCAGCACCTTATGTTTTTGATAGTGTCCATTTATTAAAAAATAGAGCTTGGGGTACTAATAATAATCAAATTATAGTTGCAGAAGGTTTAGCTGGTAATGTTAATCAAGCTTTTTTCCTTAAGACTCAAGATCAAGCTGCAATAGTTAATTATATTCCTCTTTCTCCAAATATATCTTTAACACCAACGCCTACCGTTACGCCTACTGTAACACCTTCAATTACGCCAAGTGTTACACCAACACCTACAGTTACACCTTCAATTTCTATTACACCAACAGCAACACCTACATCCACTCCAACTCCTTCTATATCTCCAACCCCAACTCCTTCATTTACACCTTCAATCACGCCAACGTATACACCAACAGCTTCATTCACGCCATCAATAAGCGTAACACCAACAATAAGCGTAACACCTTCCGTAACACCTCCAGTCACCCCATCTATTTCTGTATCTATAAGTGTATCACCAACTATAAGTGTTACACCTTCTATTTCAGTATCAGTAACGCCTACCGCTACACCTCCACCATCTCAAACTCCTACACCATCAATTTCAGTAACACCTTCCGCAACACCTCCAGTAACGCCAACTATAAGCGTAACACCAACTATTTCAGTATCAGTAACGCCTACCGCTACACCACCCCCATCTCAAACACCACCGGTAACACCGTCTAATACACCACCGGTAACACCTTCAAATACACCACCGGTAACACCTTCTAATACACCACCGGTAACACCTTCAAATACAGCACCTGTAACCCCAACACCTACAATAAGTGTTACACCTGGAGCTTCAGTTACACCTTCAACAACACCTGCTGCTACTCCAACGGCCACACCATCTCATACACCTCCAAATTCCCCTTCAGCAACTCCATCTGTCACACCTTCAAATACTCCGCCAGTTACACCTTCTCATACACCACCAAATACACCACCTAACTCACCAACACCATCAATTTCAATATCAGTAACTCCAGTTCCGTCTAATACACCACCGGTAACACCTTCTAATACACCACCAGTAACACCATCTAATACTCCAGCTTCATCGCCATCTAGCACACCAGCAGTAACACCATCTAGTACCCCAGCTTCAACTCCAGACCCAACTCCATCTTCAAGCTCAGTAGTCTTATCAGTATCTATGGCTAATTCAGATGTTATTGGATCTTGCTCAAATACCAATGAATGTACCGCTATTACTTCCAATTATGTTAATGTAACGGGTGGTTCTGGTTCTTATACCTATAGTTGGTCTATAGATAATGGAAATATTGGAATTTCATCCCCATCTAGTGGTTCTACGAATTTCTCTGCAGAGGTATTCTGTTGGACTTGTGGTGATACAATTCAATATGGAACGGCTAGATGTGATGTATATGATACAGTTTATGGTGTATCTGGTTCTGCTACTTGCTCAGTAAACCTAGAAAATACTAGAACCTATGGTGGTTGCACATGTTTATAATCCTTAATAAATAACCAAATATGAATGGCACATTTAAAATAGATCAATACTTTTGTGAAGCAGAAACAACATATTCACAAACTTATACCTTTAATGTTAATAATAGTAATAGCATTACATTTTTAATATCTAATGAATCTATAGCAAATTGGCAGGCGGTTATTACAAATTTTTTACAAACAAATACAGCCAACACAGCTGGAATAAGTCTTACTAGTATAGATACAGACACTATAAATGGCCTATTATCAACCATGCAAAAAGCTATTTTAAGGAATCCAACAGGGTCAATATATCATAAGATTAAATTGGGTGCTTGCAGTTAATTCTGATAAGTATATCATATGGCAAATCCACAAATCAGAATTATATCCTTACCGGCAGCCACCACTGCAGCAGGTGCTGGTGCCACTTATCCAGATTATTTACCTATTGAAAA
>Ga0164297_10003052_pt1 | contig 15904 bp, 17 predicted proteins | sample GEODES058metaG_FD_113539 | JGI IMG/M metagenome (GOLD analysis project Ga0164297, IMG submission 113539) | Dystrophic lake water microbial communities from Trout Bog Lake, Wisconsin, USA - GEODES058 metaG | ecosystem: Environmental > Aquatic > Freshwater > Lake | place: USA: Trout Bog Lake...
AATGGGGAAGATACCTAAAGCCAGCACAGAACAAAATCATTCAAGTGCTTATAACCGTATTATGAACTTCGCACGCAGTATGGCTTATATACCCAGTGATAAACCTATACCGCCTATGAAAGTTGAAGGCCCCAAAGGTGAAGCTCGCCCTGCTTTCACACAACAAGAAGTAGATTACCTTCTAGAGTATATGAAAACTTGGGAAGAAGCAGATGATGTGTTTTATCCAGAAAACAGAAAGTTATGTCGTTGCTATGTGGAGTTTCTTGTTAATACTGGTATTAGACACGGCACCGAAGCATTGCCTGTGCGATGGAAACATTTTCAATGGCATTACATTAAGGATAAGAAATACTTAAAGGTATGGGTATCAGGTAAAACAGGTCCGCGTTTTCTGATTGCGAAACACGCATTTATTGAAACCTTAACTCGCTTATATAAGTGGCAAGGTTTGAAATACGAAACACTAGATGATTTGATAAATGCTAGATTAGATAGGAAAGTATTTGTAACACCCGATGATTATCAGCCAAAAACTTTTAGAACCTTATTTGTGAGTTTAATGAAGGGTTCTAACTTACTTAAAAATGAAGCAGAGCAAACAAGAACGCTTTATAGCTTAAGACATACCTACGCTACCATTGCCTTAAGCGAAGGTGTTGATATACACACCCTCGCAAGACAAATGGGAACTTCTATTACTATGCTAGAAAAGCATTACTCAAAACTTACGCCAATGTTAAGTGCCGAGAAATTGGCAATTTAATTGTGGCTTTAGAATAATATTGTTCTTCGATACGACCATTAATATGATGACGATAGATATCAGATACGGTGCCCATATATTTTCTAATATCGCTAAGATTTTCAACTTTCATCAATTCACCTAAAACATATTCAGCTGAAAGATTTATTTTTTCTTTACCAAAAATTTCCATAGCTCTCGGTAAAAAATCTCTAGCTTTAATAGTAGGGAAATTAAGAACTTTAAATCTTGATCGCATACACTTATCGATTTTCATAAAGTCATTTGACGTAGCTATAACCATAATGTCATTTGGCCAAGTATCAATTAGTTGCCACAATTTGGATAAGCTAGTATTTACTTTATCGATCTCGTCAAAAATAACATAATAATATTTTTGGCCAAGCACTCTGGCAAGACTAACAATATTTTTTAACTGACTAATAGCATCTTCTTCTGAGAAAGATGTTCCGCCATTTAATATATCCCAGTGAGGATCATAGCCTTCAATTAATGTTGGAATAAGTCTAGCAATAGTAGATTTTCCAGTTCCATTTGTTCCATTCAACAAAATCATATTTGAGCCATAACCTTTAACAGTATCAAGCAAAAAGGTTTTTATTTTGATGTCTGGAATTACTAAATCACTGATTGATTTAGGACGATACTTACTTTCTAGATTTACATAATTTTTAATTAACATATAACCTCCAAAAAAAAATGGGGTAACAAGAAAAATGTTACCCCTTATAATTAAGCAGCTAAAAGTTCCTTATTTGACTCAACATCATTTGATGGAACACCTAATGTAGCTGTTTCAGCCTTTAATGCTTGAGCCTCCTTCTGTTGAGCTAAGTTATCCTTAGCTATACGCTTTAGAAGTGTTTCGACGAGATTTGGTTGAGCATCTTTTAAGACGGCAACAATATCACTAGATCCATCTTCATTTGGTTTGGTAATAAAAATAGCATAGTTACTTTTATTTGCTGAAAGATCGATAGCAACATTACCTAGAGGATTAATAACATTAAGTTCAAGTTCTTGTTTAACGTCTAATAAGGCTTTTTCTCGCTCCTCCTTATTTTTTCTTGCTTCGTCAGAGACCACCATCTTGCGTTTTATTTCCTCGATACCGCCAGCATCAATAATGAACTTTGGTAATTGTTCTGGAGTTACATCATAAGAAAGAGCAGCCTTTAATACATAGTTATAACCGTGGGCACGCTTTCTATCAGAACCAAAAACATATCTGATCATCATTGTTAACGTTGTTGAATTGCGCTGAACCCGAACGTTAGCAGCAATTAATCTTGTTGCTATTTCTTGTCTAACAGCTTTTCTATCATCTTCGGAAGCAATAAAAAACTTTGTTTTATAAAGAGCTAAACATTTAGCTAATAAACTATACAAACCTTCATTAGCTTTTTTGTAATGTTCGCTATTTTCCCAACTCTGTCTTTCAACCACCAAACTATCTAATTCTTTGATAGCAGTATTAGCAAATAAAATATTCCCAGTGCTTGGAACGAACTGTTTGTAATTTGATTTTGCTTTCATACCTGTTGTTGCTGGTGCTACTTGAAACCCAATTGCTTGATTTAACATAAATTCTCCTTAAATTAATAAAAAAATTACCTCAACTAAGCGGCTAGATCATAGATACTCCTTTCATCAAAGTTATAGTCATCAAAATATTCGTCATTTGCTGCTTCAAGACCTTGGTAATAAAAACCTAAGTATTCAAAATAAAAATCTTTGATTAGTTGTTTGTCGTTCATATAAGCCCCTTAAAAATTAACCTTTAAAAAAATATGTATTACCGTCCAACAAAACCATCATTACATCTATAACAATATAGTGCGGTTTTTGAATTAAACTGTTACACTAATTGGATGGATAAAGAACCTGTAATCAAAGGACAAATAAGACGACCGAGGTTTTCTGATGAGAAATTCAATAATGAAAACCCGAATCCAATTTACAAATGGTGGTGGGAATTTATGAGATTAAGTCCTGTTTTTTGGTATTCAAAAACCTCAGGAATACCAATTAAAAATAAAAGAATGAATGAAGTATTTTCACTTTTAAATGATTCAGAAATAGATCACTTTGGACAATGGTGGAAAAAATATAGTGTTAATGCTTTTGGAGAAACTGTAAGACTTCCTAAGGTTGCTGTTTTAGATACTAAAAAAATTCATAGGCACATTTTCAAACCTAATGCGCTTTATCTTGAAATTCCTTTAAATATGTCTAAAGCTAAAATTTCAAGAAGTATTCATAAGGAAATAAAAAAATATCACTCTGGAAGATCTTTTGATGTTGCTAAAACAACTACAGCTAATTTAAAAATTTATACTTGGCGTTATAGATTAAAAACTATAGAAAATGAATATTGGATACTTCTCTATAGTTTAATTTACGAAAAGATCAATATATGGCAAATTGGAGATCGTCTTAAAATTTCTCCGGCTCTAAACTTAAGAAATTTAAAACGGGCTGAACATCAGATTTTATTTAACCGGATGAATAGTTTAGTTGGTAGGTATTTGTATAAAGCAAAATTCACACTAGATAATGCTGAGTATGGAAATTTTCCAAATCCTAATAAGCCTTCCATTTATGATGACAAACCCTTTGGTGAAAAAGAGCACTCCAAATATATTAAAGCTACTGAAGGTGAAGAAAGTCAATATAAGCACTGGTTACGAAATAAATTCAAAGCTACATTACATCAATATATTATTGATAAAAATAGATTACATCGTCAAATGTCTTTATCAGATAGTATTACCCGAAAGAGATTTCTTGATTTTGTATCAGGTAAAACAGAATTTCTTAACGAAGAGAAATTTAAAGGGCCGATTAATATTAGAAATAGCACAGGTGATTTCTAATCACTTCATATTAGTTCTACCGCATTTCTCTTCATATCATCATTCGCAACCAAATATCGATGGGTAACAGCAATAGATTTATGTCCAGCTAAACTCGCCAGAATATGAATGCTAATTCCTCGATTAGCTAATGAGGTTAAAAATGTTCTTCTACCACTATGCGAAGAAGCACCATTAATTCCAGCTCTCTTATATGTCCAAAAAAACCACTGACATAAACTATTAGGAGAAAATCCTAAGCGATCATCTGTGTGAAATAAGGGAATATGAAATAGTTTTGCGTGACGAGTATTTAAATAATTAGAAATCTCTACTTTTAATTTTTGGGGGATGAATACGATTCTTGCTGTATTCCCTTTTGTTTGATTTGCTGACAACTTAATTTCGTTTTTTATTGTGCCATCTTGATTCACAACATCGCCCATTTTCAAATTAGCGATCTCGCCCACTCTCATTCCTGACCAAAATGATGTGAGAATTAAGCAACGATCTCGCATAGCGTAGCGTTTTGTTGAAACATATCGAAGAACTTGATCTAACTCTGCTTGAGTAAGTGTTTTAGCTTGTGCCATTTTGTAACTCCTTTTTTAAATAAAAGATAAATAAAAAGTCATTTATAGTTTGTTTTCTTTTATAAAAAAGGTCTACCGAAAATGGCTAAGCAAAGACCTTCCAATAATCAATGACTTAGCTTTTTGGTAAAGAATTGTCTAATTTTCTTATCTAAAATCTTTTTGCTACATAGCTATTTATAGCGCATTTAAAAATTGAAGCTCAGTTATAGCTAGTGCTTAATCAAATGCGCTATAGAAGCTAAAAATGGTGTTTTTGATACCCATTTGTTAAGCGTCTAGGATCTAGACGCTTAACTTTTCTAATTCATAATTTGTAGCTATTAAATTAGGTGTAGGTTTTCCTGGTGTTTTATTTAAACACTCTCTAACCTTTAACTCCCAAGTATCTTCCAGCTTATATTCTGAATCAACAATATGGATTAAAAGTCCGGAGCCATTCAAATCAAAACAACAAAAACCTTCTACTGCCGTTTTAACACCATCTTCATAACGAACTATCCAGCTCATCAAAACGTTTGAATCATTGAATGTTTCAAAGTTATATTTTTGTAACATTTTTAGGTGAATTGGATTTTTAGTATGGTGATGCCAATAGTCAAATGGCTCTAAATCGATTAAATACTTAATCGGTGGTATAGCAATTTGGATAGTGCCATTAAAATAGGCTTTCCTTCTAAGTCCTTTACCATAAGTTGTTCCAAATCTTTGATTGTTCCACAAACGAACTGCGATATTTTTCATTTTTAAATCTCCTTTTAATTTTAAATGAGTCGCAGGTGTTGCTTGGGACAAGAGGTTGTTGCTGTCGCACGAGTTGCGGATGAAGAGAGCTATTCATTTGTCCGCAACCCAGTAACTCAAAAGCAACTATTTCTAATAAGCAACTCACATAGCAACTCGCAAGTATTTATGCCTTGATAAAGAAAACCCATTAAAAACTGGTATTTTTTACTTCAAAAAATGGAAGAGTTTATAAAGAGGTTGCTCAAACCAAATATTCGACATTAACTTTATGAGTGCTTATTAACTTAAAAGGAGAAAATTAAATGAGCACATTAAATACTTTGAAATTAGGAACGGCTAAAAAACCTATCAACCTTCCTGCGATACAAGTTAGACGTAATAAGTTATCAACAAAACTTTGGGAACAGATACAACTTGCTAAAAGCCAAGTCAGTGGTGAACCTTTTCAAGTTACTCGTTTTAGAAGCGTTCGTGATCAAGCTACAGGTTTGAAGAAACAAGTTGAAATGCCAAAACGTATTAGGCCTTGGTGGTTTGTATCGGAAACAGGTAAAGTATGTGTCAACATTCGCTACGGATCACGCACTTTAGAAATTGCTAAGGGTAAAACTAGTGTTGAAGTTGATAATCCTAATGCTCTAGTTAAGGCACTTGAAATTATTAAGAACGCCGTAGAAATTGGTGAGCTTGATTCACAAATAGATGAGGCTAGCACACACATTAGAAGCAGATTTAAACGTTAAAGATCAAGCGTCTAGGTTCTAGACGCTTGATAAATAATTATATGTATCGCTATCAAGTGTCTATTCGCATTAAAGGCTTAATCACCAAAACTATTATTTTTGCTGATAGTGAAATCCACGCGAGATTGTTAGCGCAATATCAATACGGAATTAATAATCTCGTTTCTCAACCACGCAAATTAGGTATCAGTGAAAGCGGAATAATCAAACCTTTAACTCCTGATCAAGCAAGAATCAAATCAATGAAAGATCAGGTTAAAAAAACTCAACAGGCAATCAAAGCCGAAAAGGCTAGACAGAAGATCAAAGCTGGACAAAAACAACTAGCAAATCTTGCGTAATTTTTAGCGCAAAATCACTTATAGAATTACTCTTATGACGTAGAATATAGCTATATCTTTATAGCTATATTGTATGAAAAATTTCCCACACATTATCGATAATCGTCGAAGAGTTCTTTTAGATACTCTTATTGAAGTTAGCAAAGAACACGATGAAATATCAATAGCAACAGGCTATTGGGATCTTAAAGGAACAGAGGCTCTTCTTCCTTATCTTCAAAAATATAAAAAAATTAGATTGCTTATCGGTAGAGAACTTTTAATACCAAGGCATCAATTAAATGAAATCGAAGCGGACTTTCCGGATCGTGATATTTTTGAGGATCTACAAGCCTTAAAACCTGACATTAAACTTAAAGACACTATTAGTAATTTAAAAACATTAATAGATTCAAAAGTTTTAGAAGTTAAGGTATTCAAAAAAACATTCCTTCACGCCAAATGCTACATATTTGGTAATTTTAAATCCACCAACGCAGTTGGTTTTATTGGATCTTCGAATTTTACTTTAAATGGTCTTACACATAACTTTGAACTAAACGCTTCTGAAGACGATACCAGAGTAGTGCTTTATTCTCCGCAGTCCGAAGAACAAGAAAATGGGCATTTATCTTGGTTTGAAGAAGCTTGGAATGATGATAAATGTATTGATTGGACAGGCCAATTTATTGAATTAGTTGATACATCTGTTCACGGTGAAAAATTATTCAGCCCTTATGAAATGTATATCAAGACCCTTGATCTTATGTATAGCCACCTCTTAACTGAAGACCAGGATATCACTCCATTAACCTCTAGAAAATTACACGCATTCCAAGACAGAAGTGTAAAACAAATCACTTGGCGTCTTAAGAAAAATGGTGTGGCTATGCTTGCCGATTCTGTTGGACTAGGCAAGACAATCACCGCAATCAGTGTAATGAAACAATATGATAGAAGACGTATAGTTGTTATCGCTCCAGCTTCGCTAATTGAACAATGGAAGACCGAAATAATTAGTGAAAATTTATTAGGCATTACAGTCGTTTCACTTCAAAACAAAGCAGAGATTGAAAAAGAAATGGAACGCGATCATTTAATGCCCATTAGTTTATTTGTGATTGATGAATCACATAACTTAAGAACACACGGCAGTCAAAGATTTGAACAGATTAGTAATTGGCTTAATAACAATGAAGATGCTGATGTTCTTCTTTTAACAGCTACCCCTGTCAATAATTCTATTGATGATCTTACAAACCAAATTTTACTTGGCACAAGAGGTGAGCAGGATTTATTAAAGGTAAATGTCAGAAATTCTGAAGGTGTTGTCAAATCAAGATCATTTTATGACGCACTATCAGATATTAAAAGACGAATAAGCCTCAATCGACAAGAAGGTAACGATATGAAGCCTATTTACGAAGAGGCTCGTCAAGTTATTGATCCAATATTGCGAGAGTTTGTGATTCGTAACACCCGACAAAGTATTAAAGCAGAACTTGGCGGACACGGTCTTGAAGTAGATGGCAAAGAGCAAATGTTCCCTGATATTAAAATATCAAATATTGCTTTTGATTCTGGTTCTTATAACAGTATTGATGTTAAAGCACGAATTGAGCCTATCGAAAACGCTTCTGTTGAAACTATTCAGTCTACAACTGACATCTTGATTCATCCTCTAAGGCAATTAAGATTACCGTCATCAGAAAAGTTTGACACTAAAGATTCCACTTTAATTTACCGCTTATATCAATATATTCTTTCTCTTTCCTTTGTTCCTTACAGAACTTCTATATATGACCATAGAGTTTATGGAAAGTCGTTGGAAGATATTAAAAAAATTAAGTTTGCTAACGAAGATAAAAAGAAACTTGCTCGTCAACTTAGTATGTATGGTCTTCTTAGAATAGTTTTATTGAAAAGATTTGAATCGTCTTCATTTGCGCTACTTGCTTCTGTAAAAAAATATCAAAATCGTTTAAAGGCATTTGAAGAGATATTAAAAACTAAAAAAATTATATTAAATTTAACTGACATTACTAATATTCTTAATGAATTTACAGAAGATAGTTACGAAGAATTAGACTTAACTGATGAGGATATACTTAAGGAAGCTGAGAAACTCGGCACACCTGTCTCTGAAGAAACCCACGATATAAAAGCATTACTAGAAGATATTGCGCTTGAAAGATCAATTCTTGACGCTATTGTTGAACAAGCCGAATCCTTTAAGCATCAAGATAAAAAACTTGAAAAGTTTAAAGACACAATCCAACGAATTACAAATGAAAATCCTAATAGGAAAATTTTAGTTTTTTCTTTCTTCAGCGATACTGTTAACTACCTTCAAGAATCTCTCCAAGATAAGACAGCGATTACTTCAATTAACTCGGCTTTTGTATCAGGCAAAAGTAAAAATGATGCGCTTAAATCAGCTGATAGGTTCTCGCCTGTTGCTAGAAAAGCACAAGCGGAAGTTGAAAAGTCTGGAGCTTTGACATATCTATTCAGCACTGATGTTCTAGCTGAAGGGCAAAATTTACAAGATTGTGGTTTATTAATAAATTATGATCTTCATTGGAATCCTGTTCGAATGATTCAACGTAATGGTCGTATTAATCGTTTAGGTTCTTTATTTAACGAAATTGAAGTAATGAATATGGTGCCTCATAAAGAACTAGAACAGTTTCTAGGTCTTGTAAGTAAACTTGAGGATAAGATTAGCCTTATACAAGCTACTATTGGAAGTGATTCATCTATTTTAGGTGAGGAAATTAATTCAATTCACTACAAAGGCATCTATGATGAGGATAGCGATCTTGCTACAAAAGAATATGAACGCCTAGAAAAAGAGGCGGATGTATTTACAGATGATGAATATATTATTGATCTTAAAAAGTTTTATGAAACAGCATCTGATGAACAATTAAACACTTTAAGAAAAATCCCAAATCATAAATGGGGTGTAATAGATCAGTCTAAATCTTCAAGAGCCCCTGAAGTTATTTTATTTACAAAAACAGAATTTTCTAGTGGCGATTCCCAATTTACCTTCTTTAGAAATAATGAAAAGGCGGAGGCTATAGATCTTTTGCTAGCTGGTGAAGCTTTACAGCTATTAAGATCAAATGATAAAGCACGTCAAATTGATGAGATATCTTTAAATCGTGAAGAGCAATTTAATAACGCAATTAAATTAGGTCCACAAATCGCAAGATATGATAGAGACTCGCAAAGGCTAACTCCATCTCAGAATGAAATTTTAGAGGAAGCAAGAGTTGCTAATTGGTCATCAGTTGATCGTGAAAAGCTACAAAAACTTCTGACAACCAGAAATATCTTTCAAGAAAGAAGAGCTAGAAAATTTACTAGAAAGATAAGAGAACTTATTAAAGAAGGCAAAAAATCTCAAGCTGAAGATATTTTAAATTCTATTAAAAAGACTTTGCCCGATATCCAAGAAGAAATTAAAGTTAACTCAGTAAATCCCATATTTGGTTTTGTTCGAAATAACAAATAATTAATGACTGAAATTGAAATCAAAAATAAATTAGATCCTTTATTAAAGGATTTGAACGCTCATAAGAATTTAGAAGCCGCTGAAAATCTTATTTCGGAATTAATGAAACTAATAGGCGTGGAAACGAGCGAGCGGAAATTACTAAATATCGCCAAAGTTGATTATGAAATACATAGATTTCAATCAGCCCCATCTTTTTTAAAACAAGCTGCCGCTTATGAAATACCGAATAATAAAAGTGACCTTATTGATCTCAAGCTATATTGGCTTAAAAAAACAACAAAAACAAATTTATCTTGGGTTGTCGGCCTTACTCCTAACTTTGAAGATTCAGCTGCTAATGATTTTGAGAACATTGGTATAGATTTTGTAGTTCCGGAGAGTGGGGATAGCTTAATAATACTTCTCTCACAGCAATATAAAATTAGATCTTTAGAGATTAAGGATCATATAACATCAACACAAGCAGAAATATTTAAGACTTGGAGCTCTTTAAAACTAGATGCTGAAGAAAATATTACTTCGATCAAAGCCAGCTCTCACGCTAAATTATGGGATTCATTCAACTTTGAGCCTATTAATAAGAAATTCTATTTAGAGCTTGTTGAAAGCTTTAGCTTGCTAGTTCATCATCTAGAAAAAGATTTTGACAAAAAAGCCTCAGTAATGTTTACAACAAGACTAATTGGGCGCTTATTATTTGTTTGGTTTTTAAGAAAGAAAAATTTAATTAATAGCAATATTAATTATTTCCAAATAAGTGAATTTTCAAGCCAGGATGATTTTTATAAAAATAGCCTTGAAAAACTTTTCTTCAGCATTCTAAATCAAGAAATTCCTTTAAGACAAAATGAAGATGCTATAACACCATATTTAAATGGTGGACTTTTTGATACAAATCAGACTGATTTTGTTAATGATTCAAAATTAACTTTTCCTACAGGTTTTTTTAATCATCTTTTTGCGATTTTAAACAAATATAATTTTACTGTTGACGAAAGTAGCCCTGAATTTCAGCACGTAGCTATTGACCCTGAGATGCTTGGACGAATTTTTGAGAGCCTTTTAGCAGAACAAATTGATGAATCTACTGGCAATAACAAGAAAAAATCAACAGGGGCATTTTATACTCCTAGAGAAATAGTGAGTTATATGTGTGAAGAATCTTTAATTCATTTCTTAAAGTCTAAAATTCCTTATACAGCAGATAGAGACAAGAAAATTGAAGAGCTAATACGATTACCTGAAGCTATATTTAGGGATCAAGATAGCAATAAAAGACGAGATTGGAAAACACACTCAGAAGCTATATTAAAAGTCCTTGATGGTGATGCTTCAACCCCACCTATAACAATTTTAGACCCAGCTGTTGGTTCAGGAGCTTTTTCAATGGGTATGCTTCATCTTTTAATAAAGATTTATAGCAGACTGGATGTTAAATATGAAAAAAACATTTCACTTTTAAAACGCAAGATATTATCTAAATCCCTTTATGGTGTTGATATTGAACAAACAGCAATAGAGATTTGTAGGTTAAGAGCTTGGCTATCAATAATTGTAGATATACCAGCTGACGAAGCAATTTATCCGCTTCCAAACTTAGATTTTAAATTTACCTGCGCAAATACATTAATACCTCTAGATGATGACAAACAAAGAAATATCTTTACTGATGACAGTTTAAAAGAGAAGTTGATGTCTATTAGGGACAAGTATTTTAATACGAACAAAAAATCTGAAAAAATTAAACTTCAAACAGAGTATGTGAAATTAACACACACCGAAGATATGTTTGACAACAAAAAGACGAGACAGTTAAAAAGTTATAAGCCTTTTGATGTTAGTGCTTCCTCAGAATTTTATGACCCAAAGCTTCATCACGGCGTAGATCACTTTGATATTGTTATAGGTAACCCACCTTATGTTCAAATACAAAAATTTAGCGGCCAACAATTTCAAAAATCCCTAGAGGCTGTTGGCTATAAAACTTTTAGTAAAACCGGCGATCTTTACTGTCTCTTTTATGAAATAGGTCTGAAATATACTAAGTCTGATGCCTTTTTATGTTTTATAACAAGTAATAAATGGATGCGAGCAGGGTATGGGGAGAAATTAAGAGACTTCTTTTCTAAATTAAGCCCTTTAATTTTAGCTGATCTTGGGCCGAATATATTTGAAAGCGCAACTGTTGATACAAATATATTGTTAATTAAAAACTCTCCTCCGGAGAAAAAATTCAAAGCTATTTCTGTAACAGAAAATTGGAAAGAATATGGTGATTTAAGTAAATTTATCTCAAATAACCTAATAAGTATTGATAAAGTTTCTAAAAATATTTGGATTATTAATGATCAGGTAAATTTAAACCTCAAAGAAAAAATAGAATCCTTAGGCTCTCCTTTATCAAAATGGGATATCAATATTAATTATGGGATCAAAACTGGTTTAAATGATGCTTTTATTATAAATGGGGATATTAAAGATATTCTATTTCAAAAGGATATTGACGCGACTAATATCATTAAACCGGTATTACGAGGAAAATATATTGGTCAATATTCTACTGACGGGAAAAATGAATGGCTGTTATTTGTTCCTTGGCATTTTCCTATTCAAAATGAACTCAATTCTACTAATATTTTAATTAGAGCAGAAGAAGCTTTTAAAGAAAAACATCCAGAAATATTTAATTACTTATTACAATTTAAATCGACTCTTTTGAAGAGAAATAAAGAAGAAGTTGGTAAGCGTTATGAATGGTATGCTCTCCAAAGATGTGCTGCTAGCTATTTTCAAGAATTTGAAAAAGAAAAAATAATTTACCAAGAAATTGTTAGAAGCCCACAATTTTTTTTAGATGAAGAAGGAAAATTTTTTTGTGAAGCTTCAACATTCTTAATTACTGGTAACAACTTAAAATATCTTATTGGATTATTAAATTCAAAACCTATCGCATATTTTTTCAAGCAATTTTATGCTGGGGGAGGCTTAGGGTCTTCAGGATTTAGATACAAGAAAAAATTTCTCGAAAATTTACCTTTGCCAAAATTTAAAGAAAACCAAGACTTTGCTTCGAAAATTGAAAATAAGGTAAGAGTTATCCTTGATATTAGAAAAACAAATAATGAGGCAAATATAACTTCCTTGTCATCCGAAATAGATAATCTTATATATGAATTTTATAACCTTAATAGTGATGAAATACTTCTTATAGAAAAAACAATTAAGCAGTGAGCACAAAAATTTTTACTAATTCGAAACAACTTTTTGATGATCAATTTATTGATATCAACTTAATTGTTGATAAATCAATAAACACAAATAAAAAAATATATATTAAATATTCAATGCTAATAGAAAAAAACAATATTTCTTTTACAAAGGTATACGGGAAAAAATCTACAACTCTTAAACCTTCTAATTATCAATTGAAAAAGATACTTTTATTAATAAGCAAATTAAGGCCAATCATCACAATCAATAAAGATAGTTATGTTGAATATGATTTACAAATAAAATCAAAAAGTGGTGGATTTGAAAATATTACTCTTCGTAATCGATGGACAAATAGGCCCCAAGTAATGAAAGATATGTTTGAAAAAACTTTTTGGTATAAAGAACCCCATCAGAAACTTGCTGACTATATAGAGAGCTTTAAATAAATGAGCATTAATATAAGAAATTGTATTTTCGGATTTAAGTGCTCAAAACACTGGGAAGCTTTAAGCTCTACTTCTAATGAAGGTATAAAATTTTGTGATGACTGTCAAAAACCAGTTTATCTAATTAATGAGCAAACCGAATTAGTAAAAGCTATAGAGCTTAATCGCTGTGTCGCAATAAACTCAAACTCTAATGAAGATAACAAAACCTCTAAAGAAATTTATGTAGGAATGGTTAGTTCTGTTGATTACGATCAACCCGCCTTTAAAAGAAATAAAAGTGACTAATCAAATAACAATGGCGACAAAAGATTTTTTAGCGGCGCTTGAGCGTCTTCAGCCTCAAATTAGTGTAGGGAAAAAAACTAAAAAAATGAAAGCTATACTTGATTCGCAAGATGCTTACATTTCATTTGAGCAAGGAAGAGCCATTTTCGCGACCGATCTTATTAAAACCTATTGCCCTGTTATTTCAGCGAATTGGAATGGTGCGGCAATTATTAACTTTAGAACATTGCTTACTTTTCTTAAAGCAAATCCAATTAAAAGTGAAGTTGTTATCTCATACGAAGATGAGAAAATTAAAATTGATAGCCTAAAACTATCCGCAAAGCTTACTGACCAAATTTTATGGAAATCGAGTAAAGAAAGATAATGGCAATAATTGAATTCTTGATTTGGTTTATTGTTTTACTTATTCTTATTCGAATGAGAGCCAAATGGTGGGTGTGGGTAATATTTATTATTGGCACACTACTTACATTCTTAAAAAAGAAAGACTAGATATATGGCAAAGAAAAATCAAATTACCAAATTAGATATTGCTAGATGGATCGCAGTTCTTCCAGCAACAATTCTTGGCATTACTATTTTTTCAACTCTATTTATAAGTATGCTTTATCAAGTTCTTCCGAAACTAACTAATGTAGATACAGCTGACAATATTCTAGGTTTCCTCAACGCTTTCTTATTACCTTTAGTAATAATTGCTTGTGGTTATTGGATTTCGCCTAAATTCAAATTTAAGTCTACTTTAATACTAGTGCTTTTATTTGTAATTTTACAAACACTACATATCATTTATAATGAATATGACAGAAGCAATCCTTTTATTCCTATTTTTGCCATAAGTTATTTAATAGGTCTTTTTGTTGTGTATAGATTTGGTAAAAAATGACCAAAGCCATCATTTTCGATACAGAAACGACTGGTAAAAATAACCCTGTAATGATTGAAGCTGCTTGGATTAAATTAGACGGCATTAAACCTTTTTCTTTATCTGATAAATTTAATCAACGATACAATCCACTTAAACCTATTGAATTAGGTGCCTTAGCTACTCATCACATTCTCGATGAAGAATTACAAGGCTGTCCTGACTATACTGAATTTACCTTACCTGCTAATACTGAATACATCATTGGTCATAACGTTGATTATGATTGGAATATCATAGGCAATCCTGATATTAAACGTATCTGCTCTTTAGCTTTATCAAGACGAGTATGGCCAGAGTTGGATTCACATAATCAAAGCGCACTTCTTTATTTTTTAGATAGGCATAATGCTCGCGAAAAACTTAAGAATGCCCATTCAGCACTCGCTGATGTTGAGAACTGTGCTTTTATTTTAGAAAAGATTATTGCTAAATTAGGTGTAACTACGATTGAAGAACTATGGGCGATTAGTGAGCAAGCTCGTATACCAACTCATATGACTTTTGGTAAACATAAAGGTGTCGCTATAGCTGACATACCAAGAGACTATAAAACTTGGTTACTTAATCAAGACAATGTTGATTCATATTTACGGAAAGCATTAGAGGGTTAATACTTAAGCTTCAAAATGTCTAATTTCCCATTCTGCTATTGAGAAATTTTCTTTCTTCGCTTCAGTTTCTATATAAGCAAATTTTTTTCTATGAGTTTCAATATCATTTACGAATGTCCAACTCTTATCTTTACATTCTGTCAATTCAAGAATCTTTCTATCTACTGGGCAACAAGGTGGCATCGATATTTTTCTTAGGCACCATAAATGCTTCAAATAAACTGAAATACTTTTTTGAGAGTGAGATATCCTAAAACCATCCCCGCCTTTTTCCGCTTTTCTAAAATAATCAAGGTATTTTTCATTCATTAGCGTTTTAAGTTCAATGATATCTTTTTCGTATTCAATTAATAATCTTTGTGATTTATAGCGGCTAGAAATTTTATCTAATTGATCGCCCCAGTACGCCTTTATTTCGGCCGTCTTTTTAGTATCAAGACTTTTTAAATATAATCCATTGTGCTGTGAAGCGGCTCGCAGAGATTCTGATATTGCCCTTTCAATAGTTTTACTGGGATTGTATATATCAAGAAATTTATCTATAAAAATTTGTAAGTCGTTGCTCATCTAACAATTATATAGCAGAAAATTAACCGTCCAGCCCTTAGACTCTGGGCTTTTTGAAAAACTCAGCGTCTAGTAACAGGACGCTAGGATTGGCAATAATGGGGTCAGGGTTCGTTAAAATCAGCTATTTTTGCTATAATTCCGCTTCTTCACGGTTTTATCGTGAGGTTCTATATGGCCAGGTAGCTCAGTCGGTAGAGCAGCGGATTGAATTCTCAGAAAATCAAATTTGTCCTCGCCACCCATCTGAAATTACAATTAAAATATTTTCTAAATTTTTCTTAAAGAGTTTATATAA
>Ga0164297_10003060_pt1 | contig 15880 bp, 9 predicted proteins | sample GEODES058metaG_FD_113539 | JGI IMG/M metagenome (GOLD analysis project Ga0164297, IMG submission 113539) | Dystrophic lake water microbial communities from Trout Bog Lake, Wisconsin, USA - GEODES058 metaG | ecosystem: Environmental > Aquatic > Freshwater > Lake | place: USA: Trout Bog Lake...
ATAGCTATAAAACGTAGTGAGTTAACCCGAACGCATAAGGAAAGGCTTTTGAAAAATGGTTTCATAAGTGAGGTATATTCTGGGTGGTTTATAATTTCATCACCAGAAAATAAAGATGGGGATAGTACTTCTTGGTATAGTTCTTATTGGAAGTTTTGTGCCCAGTATTTGAATTATAAATACAAGAATCAGTGGTGTATGTCGGCCGAGCAATCTTTAATGATTCATGCCGGTAATTGGACAGTTCCCAAGCAATTAATTATTAAATCACCTAAGGCAAATAACTTCAAGACAGATTTGCCATTTGATACTTCTTTATTCCATATGAAGTCAAAATTGCCACTTAAGTCAGAAGTGGAATTGGTGGATGGATTATGCGTTTTGAGTTTGTCAAGTGCATTAGTAAATGCAACTTCAAATACCTATATACAAAATGCTACTGATATGCGAACAGCATTATCGCTAGTAAAATCTTCGGCTGATATTTTAAATATATTATTAAGTGGCGGGCAATCGATTGTTGCAGGTAGGCTTGCCGGTGCTTTTAGAAATATTAAAAAAGATAAAATTGCCGATGACATTATTAAAACAATGCAGCATGTTGGTTACGATGTTCGTGAATCAGATCCATTCAATGATCATGTAAATACTTTATTATCTTCAAAAGACGCATCTCCTTATGCCAATCGCATAAAAATTATGTGGTCAGATTTTAGAAAAGTAATCATTGAAAAATTTCCAACTGCCCCAGGTGTGCCAACAAATTTGGAGAAATTTATTTCTAACGTCAAAGAGATCTATATTACAGATGCCTACCACTCTTTATCTATTGAGCGGTATCAGGTTACACCGGAGTTAATTGATCGTGTTAGAAATGGAAGTTGGAATGCTAAAGATAATGATGGGGATAGTAAGCAAAGAGATGCAATGGCAGCAAAAGGATACTGGGATGCTTTTCAAATGGTAGAAAAAAGTATTCGTAAAGTATTAACTGGAGAGAATGCTGGAGAAGTATTAGATAATGACCATGGAGATTGGTATCGTGCATTATTTGGTCCAAGTGTTGTTTCGGGTTTATTGAAGCCATCAGACTTAGCTGGCTACAGAAATCATCAAGTATATATTACAAATTCAATGCATGTGCCATATAATAGTTTAGCAGTTAGAGAGGCCATGCCTGTATTAATGGAATTATTAACACAAGAAACCGAAGCATCAGTAAAAGCAGTTTTAGGACATTTTATTTTTGTATTTATTCATCCTTATATGGATGGAAATGGTAGAATGGGAAGATTTATTATGAATTTAATGCTTGCATCTGGAGGATATCCTTGGACAGTGATACCAGTTGAACAAAGAAGTGAGTATATGAAATCATTAGAAGAGGCAAGTGTGAATTTAAATATCTTGCCTTTTGTAGAATTCTTAAGTCATTTGGTGAATGAAAGCATGAAAGGAAAACCAGTTGCTAATATTTAAATTTTTTCAAAAACATATAGTTAAAAATAGTAGTTAATAATGACATTTTTGGGAAATGAGAAGTGTTGAATAGTATGTATTCAAAAGTAAATGATGCCACTAAAGTATTTACTACCACTCAATTTTAACCACGGGTATTATTTGCAAAAACATCAAGCCCGTACTTACTTTATAACCTAATTTAGTACGAGTTAAAAAATTATTTTTTGGGGTAAATGATACAACGCGCACGGTCTTATAAATAATTGATAATTAATTGTTTATAACGAAGTCTGGTCTTGGTCCACACCTATTCAAAGGCAAGCTGCCAAATCATCTTACCTTTTGGTGATTACCAATAATATAGAATAGTACTGAAAAGATGGATATTCATTGGATTGTCATTTTCTTTCCATGCATAATTGTTTGAAAAAACTGTTTGTAGTGAAGCCATTAATGTTATTTTGTCTAATTTTTTTTGAATAGTTATACCTGCTGAAAGATCCTGCCAACTTTGATTCCGCATACCATAAAAGTTCAATGTAATCTGATATGCGGGATTAGGGTCATGTAGAATACGTTGAAAAATTATACCATATTTGTTGAACCCTTTCATTATTGAAGCGGTTATTGTTTGCATATTACTCCCCATTCCGAATCCACTACCAATAACCCTGCTTTGATTGGTATAGCCTCCCTGATATAGATACCAATAACCCGAAGATGGCCTTGCTAAATAATCCAACGGTTGCGATAATTGTGTGATTTCTGCATTAAAATCAATCCATTTATTATTTCTTAAAGCATATTTTTTTTTGAACCCCATAGTAATTGCTGCAGCATGATCAGGGCTCATTAAGAAATCTCTGAGATTGTAAGTGTTATCATTGGCGCCATATTCTGCATAAAGTTCAACATGGGATCTCTGAAAAATATATCGACCGTTAATAGAAATAATTTGTTTAAGATTTAAAGAGCCCCTTGAATAAGCCGCATCATTTCTGAAAAGCCCAATAAAAACGGGCAGGTAAGTATGAATAAATCCGGGATGTTCACCTAAATAATTATGATAAGTATAAGCGACCCTGCTAATTCCCAGAAAAAGATTTTTGATCCATTTGGGCTTATACGATATGCTAATGCCATTTACATAACGCCAGCTTAAGCTGTCTGATTTAGGGTTACCCGGTAAACCGCTATAACTTCCTTGTGTATAATAGAATGTTGTCAAATCTTTATTCTCCAGTAATACAGAAGTATCTTCAGTTAATTTCCCTGCGATTAATTGAAATTCAAAATTACCGATGGATGTTTTAATCGGCTTGATGGTATTTAAAGTTAAATGAGCAAAGCCGGGCGCATTATTGCTCATTAATAAAGAGTTCTGAATACCGGGACCCCACCACATATTTTCAGTAGATACACCGATAGAGAGTGCACCGGCATTGATACGGATACTCGATTCTCCCGCAAAGAAATGATGATAAGGCCCCTTGGTAGGTGCCCCATATTGAGAACTGTAATCGAAATTGGGATTGGCCGAATAAACCGCTTCGGGTTTAAACTGAACACTTACTATTCCTAAGGAAGCATAGAAACCGGTAGAGAAAACGGTTTGATACCCCTTTGCATCAATCATTGGTGCATTGTTCCAGCCATAAGGATGATGGCTGTTGTATTGGTTCTCGAAACTAAGGGGTAATAATTCAAAAAAACCTTTATTCCCATAAAAATGAGTTCTGTATGTTTTAATGGGATGCTTGCTGTCAATTAATTTATATAAACTGTCGGTCGTTAAAACTTTATTTGTAAAAAAAGGCCTCGAACTAAGCGAATAGCTGGGATCTAATTTTCCTTCTAATTGCAGGTTTCTCAGTGATTCGTCTAAGCTTGTTAATCCAACAGGAACTGTTTGGCTAATAGCTTCAATCTTTAAAAAAAATATACAAAATAATAAAATTCCAATCGTGGGCTTCATTTTACATAGCTATATTTGTTATTATCAAGATAGAATTTAATTTATAAAATAACGAAAATTAAATTAAACTAATGGTATTAATTTTTTAATACATGTAGTAATTTTTACTTTTCCTAATTTTGATGAAATAATAAATAAATTTTAATTTTTAAAAGTATGGATCAATTATCAGATGAGATATCTTTAAAAGAATTGATTTTAAAATTGAAAAAATGGTATCAATATATACTTTCTAAATGGGTTTTATTAATGTTAATTTGTTTCTTAGGCAGTACGGTTGGTTACCTATATGCATTTTTTAAAAAACCGATTTATACAGCATCAATCACCTATACTTTAGATGATGATAAAAGTGGATCAGGTGGGGGATTATCCGGAGCTTTAGGCTTAGCTAGCTCTTTCGGTTTTGATTTGGGTGGTAGTGCTGGCGGAGCTTTTGGACCATCTAATTTGATGGAGTTAATGCATTCGAGATATTTAGTGGAGAAAACTTTATTATCAACAATTGAAGTAAGCGGTAAAAAATTAACCTTAGCCGATTATTATATTGAAATTAATGGACTAAGAAAACAGTGGCAAAATAAACCCGATTTGATGGATGTAAGTTTTCCGGTAAATTATGAAAGAAAATCTTTTACAAGAATACAAGATAGTGTTTTAGGTAGTATTTATACGACAATAGATAAAGATCAATTAAGTATTACACAGAAAGATAAAAAAGTTTCAATAGGTACAATTGAAGTAAAATCAACAAGTGAAATGTTCGCCATGTTATTCTGCAATCAATTGGTAAAAGAAGTAACGGGATTTTATATTGAGACTAAAAGTCTAAAAGCTCGCAATAATGTGAATATAATACAAAAACAGGTTGATTCAGTTCGTGGAGAACTGAATGCAGCTATTACTGGAGTTGCCGCAGCAAATGACAATGCGTTTAATTCAAATTCAGCATTTTCTATTAATAAAACGTCAGCATCTAAACGTCAAGTAGATGTTCAAGCGAATTCTGCTATTTTAACACAGTTAGTAGCGAATTTGGAAATGGCAAAAGTAGCTTTATTAAAAGAAACACCTCTAATCCAAATCATTGACAGACCTATTTTTCCCTTGAAAAAGGAAAAGACTAGTAAGTTGATTAGTTTAATATTGGGAGGCTTTTTAGCTTTTTTTGTAACATGTTTATTTTTAATTTTAAAAGAGATTTCAAAGAGTATAATGAAGGAATAATTGGAGGTTATTGTTATATCAAAAGTTTAAAACTTCGATTTTTTCAACAGTATGTTTAATTTATTTTTTAGTATGGTTTTTTTATATTTTTAAATTTATTAGAAATTTCTGTGTTGGAAGAATTAGTTCCAAGCAAAGACATTAATGGGAATCGATTTATTATTTATTGTTCAATGCATCCTTTTATAAAATAGCTGATTCCACATGAGTCGCTTTGTCTTATAGCTTTAAATTTGTGGTTAAAAAAATTAAACCGCAAAGCAAAACGAAAGTTCGCTAAGGTTCGCAAAGAAGGAATCAGCCAGTATTTTAAAATAAAATTTATCGTCAGTGTACAAGTATATAGAAACACTGATAAAACAGAAAGAACACATTTTTACAGGTAATTATTTTAATGTAAGATTTGCGGTGAAATATTATCTGATATACAAATTATATTCTTTGCGTTTCTTTGTTTTAGCTCTGCGTTCTTTGCGGTTAAAAGTATAAATGCAAACCTAGCACAAGTCGACTAAGTTTCGCAAATAAATTAGTGGATTGAATTTATTTTAAAATGTATTATTCGTGTACAAATCAATGATCAAATATTTTTTACTCAGTGCCTGTTTGTTTGTATCCGTACATTCCTTTACACAATCTATTTCTGTAAACGACCACTTCTATCAAGATTATTTACGCCGAAGACAATTGTCAGATTCTTTATTTCATCCGGCTACTTCTTTTTGCATCAGCGGAGACGGATATGGAGTATTGCCCGATTCGTTATTGAATCTTTCCGCTTTACAATATCGGTCCTTAAAAAAATTTTCCGGCAAAATAAGCAACAAAGAAAATGCACTGGTTTGGCTGCCCGTTTCCTTAACACAACAATACAATAGCAATAATGCCTATGGATGGAATGATGCTGCCATGATACCGGCACAGGGCTATCAGTTGTATATGAGCGGCGGACTGTTTTACAGAACGGGGCATCTGAGTATTCAGTTGCAACCCGAACTGGTATATACACCCAATAATCCGTATGAAACGTTTCACAGCGAATACAATGATGAAATTTGGGCTGTTTATTATCAATGGTTAAACCGCATTGATTTGCCCGAACAATTTGGCCTCAATAGTTATCATAAAATATTGCCAGGGCAGTCGAGTATCCGTTACAATGCCAATCACCTTTCATTCGGCATTTCTACAGAAAATATGTGGTGGGGCCCCGGTGTAAGAAACAGTTTGGTGATGAGCAATAATGCCCCCGGTTTTATACATGCCACATTTAATACCATTAAACCCATACAAACCGGTATTGGCAGTTTTGAGTTTCAGGTGATTGCCGGTAAATTGAATGAGTCGGGTTTTGCACCACCCGATACCAACCGTTATTATAATGGCGTGGCTTTGTACCAGCCTAAAATAGAGCAATGGCGTTATTTAACAGGATTGGTATTTACCTGGCAGCCCAAATGGACAAAGGGTTTGTTTTTGGGCATGGCCAAAGCTTCTTATCAGTATCACAATGATGTTTCCGGTATTGCAGATATACTTCCATTCGAAGGCGTCATTCAATCGAATAGTGAGAAGCAAGGGAAGAAAGCATCCCTGGGTTCTGTTTTTATCCGTTATGTATTTCCTGAAGACCATGCAGAACTGTATGCAGAATACGGGCGAAATGATAAATGGGCAAATATTGTAAACTTAATTGCAGATAAAAATTATCCGAGAGGCTATGTGGTAGGATTGCGCAAATTATCCAACCCTTCCAGACATGGCAGCCGGATTGAATTTGCTGCAGAGATCACCCAATTAGAATTGCCTTCGCAAAGTTTAATTAATCAAACCCACAGTTGGTATTTGAACGATTATGTAAGGCAGGGCTATACAAATGACGGACAGGTAATGGGAGCCGGTATTGGTCCCGGAGGGAATAGCCAGATGATTGATATCAGTTGGGTAAAAGGATTTACCAAAGTGGGACTGTTGTTTGAAAGAGTTGTACATAACAATGATTTTTATTATGCCGCATTTGGCCCATTGGGCGATTTTGCTAATCATTGGGTGGATTTGTCAACTACCTTACATTCTGATTGGCGGTATAAGCGATTTACGATTTCTTCTCAATTGGGATTGATACGAAGTTTAAACTACGAGTGGTGGAAAGTATATTTTCCGGGTGTGAGTATTTTTAATAACAACAATGATGTGCTGAATTTTCACGGGCAGTTGAGTTTTTCTTACAGGCTGTAGGGGGAGTCTTTGGTCTTTAGTCTTTGGGTGTTAGTCTTTGGTCTTTGGAGGTAGATTGAAACGCAAAGGACACGGAGTAAAAGAGAAACGCTGAGTTGTTTTACATAAGCAGTAATTTTTTTTATTTCACAAGCGACAGAGGATACAACGATAGAAGGGTGAGGCAAACCATCAGTTATACGCATAAAATAAAATTATGCGTATATTTGTTTTATGAAAGCAAGATTAAATTTAACTATTGATGATCAACTGTTAGATCAAATGAAACGGTATGCTTCTAAACAGGAGACCAGTGTATCGGAATTGGTAGAAAGTTATTTTAAAACGCTGACTAAGAAAACAAAGAAAAAAAATATTCTTGATCTGGTAGAGAAATTAGAGAAGCCTGCTATTGACACCAATGCTGACATGAAAGCATTGTTTTACAAAGAACAATCAAAACGTTATGGCTTCTAAAATATTCCTGGATGCCAATATAATACTTGATTTTACGCTGAAAAGAGAAGCATATACCATTGCTAAAAAAATGATTTCCTTAGTGGTGGAAGGAAACTGTGAAGCTTTTATTACACCTGCCGTTGTTCATATCGTTGGTTATTGGCTAAGCAAAGCCTATGGTGTAGAAAAGGCAAAAGAATTACTGCTGCATCTGTTATCTGATATAAAAGTGATAGACATTTCACATAGTGTTACCATGAATGCTTTACATTCGAAGATCAGGGATATTGAAGATGCGCTGCAATATTATACTGCACTGCACCATCAATTGGATTATTTTATTTCGAGAGATAAGCGATTGCAAAAGGAGGGCATTCCCGCATTGCCTGTTTATACGCCTGAGCAATTTTTGAAGATTGCGTGATAGTTTTTGGGTGTTAGTCTTTAGTCTTTGGTCTTTAGTCTTTAGGTGTTAGTCTTTGGGTGTTTGAAACGCAGCGTGGTGAAATGATGGGTTGTTTATTTTAATTGGTATATACTGAGATATGCTTCATTTCGATAAACTCAGTACAAGCTGAGAGCCTCAGCATGACAATTGCTTCGAGAGCCTCAGCATGACAGGGATTTACGTTCATCATGAAACGAGCTGTCATCCTCCCCGATAGTCATCGGGGGAAGGGTGAATTCGATTAAAACAAGGTTCATTATGTCTCATTTCATCATGCTTCACTTCATCATGAAACGAGCTGTCACCCAGCCCCGATTTCTATCGGGGGAAGGGTGAATTCGATTAAACCTCTCGTTAGTCCTGCTTCACTTAGATAAACTCAGTACAAGCTGAGAGCCTCAGCATGACAGGGTTTTACGTTCATCCTGCTTCACTTCATTATGAAACGAACTGTCATCCTGAGGCTCACGAAGGGTGAATTCGATTAAAACAAGGTTCATTATGCTTCACTTTGGCAAGGCCGGTACAAGCTAATAGACTCAATATAAGAAGCAAGAAAGACTTTGTGTACTTTGACTACTTCGTTTCTTTGTGTGAAACCGGCATAGGTATTGGTCTTTGGGAGTTTGAAACGCGGAGTAAAGGAGAAACGCAAAGGGTTTTATAGATCAGCTGTTTATTTTGAGGGCTCTTTGCGTTGCTTTTTTTCTTTGCGTGCTTTGCGGTTATATTTTACAAAGCGACAAAGGATACAACATACAAAGGAGTGTGGAGGATTGGGTACCAATAACTATTGTTATGAATTGACAAAAAACGGGTTTTTGCTAAAGACTAATACCCAAAGACTAACACCTAAAGACTTTCTTTCCTCCCATACAACAAAAACACTGCACCTGCCGCAACAGCAATCAGTGCGCCAAAGCATGCAGCGAACAATAATCGTAATTTATTTTTCTTCAATGGCAATTCGGGTTCATCTACTATTTGCACTGTGGGTGTTTCCTGTATTAATGCGGTTTTACTTACTTCGAGGTTCTTTACAATTTCCGAATAGATAGCATTGATCATTCCTTTCTCTCTTCCGCTGATCTCAGCATTCACCGCAGGATTACTGTAAACAGGATTGGCATCCAATAATAATTTATCGGCTTCGGTTGCATTGACTGTTTTCCTGTTCAATAAATTACCGATACTGTCTGCTCTGGATTGTAATCTTTCTACATTCTTTCGGGTTCTTCTGGTCTTGGCTTCAATATAAAAATCAGTTGTGGTTTTTAATAATCTTTCACAAAACAACTGACTCAATCTTTCATCTCTCATCGTTGTATTGATCTCGAAGAAACTTAATTTTTTATCCGGCTTACTGATATCAACATCTTCTTCATCTATTTTCCTGATGAGCAATTGTAACAAGCTGTCTTCTAATCTGGTGAAGTTTTTTTTATCAGCAGTAAAATGAATGTCTGTGCCGATCTTTGGATTGTTCCGCCATTTGGTTTTCCAATCATAGGTATCTGCATATTTATCAGCCAACGAATAATTGCCTGAATCATTATAAGGCGTAAGCAATGTTTTTTTTATGAGTGAATGGCTCTTTACCAATTGCAATACATTATCGCCGGATAAAATACCGTTTCCTCCGTTCAATCCACCTACATCAAAACCCAATGATCCGGATAAAGCCGATAATACCGATCCTCCTGCAGGTTTGGATTCTTCTACAATAAAAGTTAAGTTGGCAGTATACGTACTTGGTTTTAATAAACCGTACCCGATACCCGTTAATGCACCGGTTAATCCAATGATGCATAAAAATTTCCATTGACGCAATACATATTTAAAGCTGTTTGCCCAATGCAATACAACATTCCTGAAAGAGAATTCAGGTTCTTCTATATCGTGGATGTTTTGCGTCATGTATTTGGTCTTTGGGTGTTAGTCTTTGGTCTTTAGTCTTTGGGTATTAGTCTTTAGGTGTTGTTACTAAAGGCCAAAGACCTTCTTCCATTATAAATTCTTTATTACACTAATCAACGCCACTAAAGTAGTTACCAATCCGGCATATAAAGATACCTGGCCTAAATTGATTGATCCTTCCATGGCTGAAGCTTCGGGTACAATAATTTTACTGCCGGGTAATACTTTAGGATATGAACGGAAGAATAAAAAGTGTTTGATTTTTCTGTTCATGCCGTTACTGTATTGAATATAGGCACGTTTTAATTTTCCGTTTTCTTTTACACCACCTGCAGCAGATATATAATACAGGAATCGGCTTGATTCGTAACTAACAATTTGCTGATTGAATACAGCACCGTTTACCTGCACAAAAGATTCGTTCTTGGGAACATAGATACTGTCATTCGGCAACAATAAAAAGCGTTCTGTTTTTGCAGCACCGTCTTCAAAAATATTGGTACCTACGCGTAATCCGTTTCTATAGACCTGCAAATTACTCAATGAACCCAACGGACTAATACCACCTGCCCTGTTAACTAAATCGAGTACTGCTTCATCCCTTCTTTCCAATGTATAATCACCGGGATATAAAACTTCACCTCTGATTTTTACATTACCCAGCATTTTATAATTCAATAGTTCAGGAATAAAAACATAATCCAATGGTTGCAATGCAAAACCCTTATCGGTATTTTGTAAAGCAGAATCAACATTCAGTGTAATGAGATCGATTAATTTATTGGCGAGGGTATCTGCTGTATTTTTTTTCAAACGATTGATCTCTACACGATGATTGGCTGCATTAATGGTAAAGCCTCCTGCCAATGCAATCAGATCTTCCAGCTTCATCCCTTCTCTAAACACATAAGTACCGGCTGCACGAACAGAACCGCTGATGGTAACAGATGGAATATCTTTCAAACTATCTTTTGCCAGCACCACAATGGAATCTTCCCTGTTCAAAACAATATCGGTTTCTTCGCCATGCATTAATTTAATAAGATCGAATGAAAGCATTTGCCTGTCTGCATTTGCAGTCAGCCGTTTAATATACCCTCTGCTTAAAAAAACATCTTCTCTTAAGCCATCTGCTTTTTGAATGAGTTGTTTCAGGGTAAGGCCTTTGGTTAATTCATAAGTGCCCGGCCTGTTGACAGCGCCTGCCAACATAATTCTGTTTTCGAATCTGGCATTGATCTTTTCAAAATAAATAGAGTCGGCATTTTTGGGAATATAATCATTAAAATCTTCGGCAGCCACATCTTTTACGCTTTTTTCTTTGGCACCTATTTCAACAACTTTGGCAACAGCTTTATATGCATTATCACTAAAGCCGCCGGCAAAATTCAGTAATTCGGTCAGTGTTTCTTTATCGGATAATTCATAGATCGCAGGTTTCTTTACTTCACCGGTTAAACTAACGCGTTTCTGATATACCGGAATGCGGATGATATCCTGATCTTCTAAACGGATATTTTTATCCAATGTCCCTTTTTGTAAGAAAGAATAAAAATCGATCACTTCAATTACTTTATTGTTTCTGATCACTTCAATCTTTCTTAAAGAACCATAATCGGTTGGCCCGCCGGATAAATACAAGGCATTAAAAAAACTCGCCAGGGATGAGATGGTATAAGTGCCCGGCTTAAATGCTTCGCCGATGATAGAGATGCTGATATTACGGATATTGCCCAAGCTGACAAAAACCTGTGTTTTACCTGAACTGATGGCAGGATAGGCAATGGCCAATTTATTCCTGATTCTTTTGGTTGCTTCATCAATGGTGATGCCGCTTAAATGAACAAAACCTGCATGTGGCAGAGGGAAAACGCCTTCCACTGAAATTTTATCCTGAATGCTCACTTCATTAAAACCTGTTAACGTAACGATGAGTTCATCATCTGTACCTAAAATATAATTCTTGGGTGTGGCGATCTTAAAATTCGGAGAGAAGGATTGATTGGGGGTATTAAAAAAATCCATGCCATAGATATTCGACTTGCTTCTGAAACCCGGCAATTGCAATACCCATCCTGTATCACGTAAAGAACCGATGGTATCTCTGATATTCCCTTTTGATAAAGTGCTTTGTTTGGTATTTTGTAATTGAGACAATCTTTTTTTAACGCTGGTGATCTCAGCGGCGCTTAAGCCTTGTTTGGATAATAAATTGCCGATATCTGATTCCGACATGCCTGCTGCCTGTGCCCGTTGATATAATTGTAATAATTGCTGATCGGAGATTTGTCCGGCAGCGCCGGGTAAATTCTGTGCCTGTCCAATACAATAAAAACTTAGTAATAGAATAGTATAGATCGCTTTTCTAATCATGCTTTAAAGATATGATACTGATAAATGTACGCAACAAATATCTTAATTATTCATGAGATAATGCGAATGGTTTCACACAAAGGGGCAAAGGATACAAAGTACACGAAGGTTTTTATTGGCATAGGACTCTTTATAAAAAGTATAGAAGATTAGAATGAAGCAAAGTCTTTGTATGCTTTTTATTTTTGGTTGCTTAGTGTGAAACAACCAACTATAGTCCGTAATTGATTCCCGCACTTATTACATTTCTGTTAAAAGAAGTTCCGTTAGCAAATTTTTGATTAGAAAGATTGATGGATCCCTGCAGATACAAATTATGTTTCCATTGATAAGATCCCTGCAGGAACAGTTCTCTTAAAGCATACTGATAATCGAATAAGAAAGGAGGTTCAGGTAAAAAATATTGTTGTAAAGGAGTACCCGGCCCGCCTTTGCGGATGTATTGATACCGTGCATATAATTTTACTCTTGCTAAAGGGGTGTATCGGGCAGCTAAAATCAATCGGTCGAAATTATTGCCCATCCAATCTCCCAAATTAAAAGCATGGTTGGTATATGCTTGTACCGGGTTTAGATTCGCATACACAAAGGGATTCACCCGGGTATATTCTCCGGTTAATGTTAAATAAGGAATGAATGCGTCTGTAACAGAAGCACCGAGATTAAAACCTATTTGATTGCGATTGCTGTCTGTAAAAATTTGAGTGATACGAATTTCATCCACAAACATGGTTGCATATAGGTGTACTTTTTTGATCCAGTTTCTGGAACTTACCTGAAAAAAGAATTGTCCGTTATCCCCTGCCAGAATATTGCCATTGCTGGAAACATTATCATAGATCTTAAAGAACATCACCGGAACGAGATAGCCAATATTCACCTGATCGCTGTAAATGATGGATTCTCCGATACTGATATCCCATTTGTTGTTTGGTTTGATGGTAACAGAATGGGTGGCCATGAATTTGGGGATATAAATAATTCTTTGTCCGCCATACACGGTATTGTTATAACCATAGGTTCTTCCCGAATCAACGATATTGGAATTTAACCAGGCATGCACATAATTAAAACTTAACCATTTAAAAGGTTTGTAATCAAAACGGATATAAGGATAGGCAGGAGATTTATCTGATAAAACCATTTTACCATTCTCGCCATAGCCCCAGGTTAAATAATCCTGGCCGAAACTGATAGACCCGTTCTTCCATGCATAAGAGATACTTCCTCTGATCTCAGTGTAATTGATATGCCGGTGGTCGCCGGAGTCGGATTGCTTTACAAATCCCGGATTACTATTGGGTATACTATTGGTATCTGCACCTGTACCGCTTAAGTTTACATCATTGCCATAAAACTGAAAGCCAACATGTTTGCCAATGCTTCCCCAGGCATTGATACCAATGCCTCTGCTGATATAATTGGTATTGGTTCCCGATACACCACCACCCTGAATAATCGGATCGACATTAAATGTTACACCATTATCAGACGCACTGAATGCTCTCCATCTTTTCTTTTCATCGGATTTAAAGAAATCTGTTTTGGATATTGTTTGATCGGGTGCATATTCACGCAAATAAAAAGCCAATTCTTTTTTTTCTATGGAGGATAATTTTTCTTTTTCCTCATTCAACGTATTCAATGCTTCATTGATCCTGGTTCTGCTGACAGGCTGAATGATATCATCAAAGCTGATCAACCCTTTTTGCGCCATCCTTGATAAATAAGGATAGATCTCGTTTCTGTAATTCTCCCAAACTGCCTGTGCTGAAATGTATTGGCAGAAAAAGAGGAGGATGAACAGTAAGAATATTTTTTTTATAATTGAGATTGACTTCATTTTTATATGACTGATTTCTTTTACCCTTTTATGTTATTTAAAGCTGAAACTGATTACTATATCGGCCTTCGGGAGCCTCAGGCCGGCAACCTTTTGTCATGTTGAGCCCCTCAGCTTGTACTGAGCTTGCCGAAGTGAAACATAGACATAAAGCAGGTTGTAAACAATCAATGTATTTTAATAGTACTGCAGTTTAATTTCTTTTTTTCAAAATTCAATCTTTTTTATTGGTTGACAATAATTCTTTCATGACAGCGATGTATTTCTCTGTAATGCAATCCCAGTCGTATTTTTCTGTGATGGCTTGCGAAGCATGTTCTCGTAATGCCTGCACTATTGTTTCATTCGCATCCAAATAATTAATGTGATTAGCAACAGAAACTGCATCCTTTTCAAAATAAACACCGTATTCATTATCAGCAAGCATTTCTCTGCTGAATCTTGTGTTTAATGCGAGAATGGCACAGTTGCTTGCCAATGCCTGTATCATCGTTGGATTGGTACCGCCAAATTCATGTCCGTGAACATAGGCATAACAATGATGATACAATGCTGCTAATTCATCGGCATCATTTACATAACCTGCAAAAATAATATCGGGGTGTTGAATATTTTTGATGGCATCAGCATAATCATCTTTGTAACTCACATCACCCACAATCAATAATTTTTTATTTGATGTTGATTGAATGAAACCCTGTACAATAATATCAGCATTGTTATCCGGTATCAATCTTCCGATCACCAGATAATAACCTCTGGATTGAAGTTGTAATCTTTGTAAAATAGTTGTATTTGTTGATGAACGCTTATTGGCACCATAGGCAATAACTGTTGAATTGGTTTTAAATTTATCGGCATACACTTTTTTCATCTCTTCCGCATCAGTAATAATCCGATCGTATAATTTAGTGGCCAACCATGCAGCGAAATAAAAATAGCTGCTTCCCAAGCCCTTCCATTTGGGTCTTTCCCATTCTACCCCATCTACATTAATGATGGTCTTTTTGTGAAAGAGTTTGGTAAATATGCCGAATGGCCCGTTGGCTGCATTCACTACTAAAATAATATCAGCATCGCTGAAACAGGCATGCAGTAAGGATTTGACCGAATGGGTTAACTGGCTTAATGATTTTGTTTCAATGGCATTGATGTATTTTACCTGAATACCATTAACGGTTTCAGGATAAGCAGTAAATAATTTTTTATGATTGTAAACAGTAACGCTGATATTTTTTTGAATAAGCCTTTCGGCTAACTCTTTTACAAAAGTATCATATCCGCCATATACATAAGGATACCCTTTGGCTCCGATGATCGCTACTTTCATTGTATGGCTTTAATGATATTGTGTTGAAATTGTTGCAAAGAAAAATAGTGGTGCACTCTTTGCTTACCTGCCAGTCCCATTTGTAGTTGAAGTGTTTTATTGTTAATCAATTCTTCCATTTTCCCGGCAGCATCAGCTGCATTGTTTAATGCAATGAATAATCCCGTTTCATGGTCAATCACCATTTCTGCAGCACCACCTTGTTTGGTGGCTGCAATTGGCTTACCTGCTGCCATGGCTTCCAAAACCACGGTAGGAAAGGAGTCCGGCATGATCGACGGTAAAACAAAAATATCGAAAGCAGCTAATACATTGCTGATATCATTTCTAAATCCGGTAAAATAAACAACCTCGTTTATTTTCTCTTTAATGGTAAGTTTTTTTAAATCATCGAATATTTTTTCATATCCGGGAACCGTATCTCCAACAATAACAAATGCAAGCGCCTGGTTATTGGCTTTTAGTTGGCCTGCAATTTCTAAAAAATAATTTTGCCCTTTTATGGTATTGATACGACCGATTGTACCAATAACGATCGCATCATTTGAAATAGATAATTCTTCTCTTAAGGTAGAGGAGGATTGATTGAAAGCCGAATAATCAAAACCATTATACACCAATTTAAACCCG
>Ga0164297_10003061_pt1 | contig 15880 bp, 12 predicted proteins | sample GEODES058metaG_FD_113539 | JGI IMG/M metagenome (GOLD analysis project Ga0164297, IMG submission 113539) | Dystrophic lake water microbial communities from Trout Bog Lake, Wisconsin, USA - GEODES058 metaG | ecosystem: Environmental > Aquatic > Freshwater > Lake | place: USA: Trout Bog Lake...
CTGCGGTGGCAACAATGGCCTACATGAACTATCGCTTGAGTGAAGAAAGTGCCCGCGCATCAACACTCTTGGGAATGGGCAAGGTCAGTCACGATATTGGCAACTTGGCAGCAAGCCTATACGCGACGCTCAACTATAGCGATTTTGCGATGAGTGGGCTTCGCGAACATCTCACTCAGCAAAGCCCAGACGAGTCTGTACGCCGATACGTCGACATGCTAGACCCGATGTTTGGAGAGTTGAAATCCTCAGTGGATCGCATCGTCGGATACTCACGTTTGGTTTCAGACATCTCGGCAGGAAGGGAGCTTCGCCCCAACAAGATTCTTGGTCCATTGGGAGCCACCATTGAGACCAGTGCAGCCTATCTCAGTACTGAAGCAAGAGCGCACGGTGTATCCCTTGTCTATGAGATTGTCCAAGACACACCACCCACACTTCACGACGAGCTCTATATGTTTCGCATCGTTCAGAACCTTGTGGGCAATGCGATCAAAGCCGTTATGGAAACGGTCCCTGACGATTGGACTATGCCAGATCCAGACGCTGATGATTCAGACGAAGATCCACCTACTTTTGGTGAAGTGGATGTCCGTTATTTCTTTGCCGATGGGAGTCATGTCATTGAGGTTCGAGACACTGGCCCAGGCATGTCAACCCAAACTGCTGAACGAATTCTTAGTGGTAACGCACGAAGTCAATGGGACAAGACGAGTGGTTCTGGCTGGGGGATGAAGATCGTCTTAGAACTCGCCGCAACCCATGATGCTCAAGTCAGTATTTGCAGTGAGCTAGGAAAGGGTTCCACATTCCGTGTGGTCATGCCTCACCGTGTTGCTTAATCCAGTTAGGATGTCGATTATGCGGGAACCGCCACATCCTGCCATGGGTTGAATCTCTCGTCTGTCATAATTCCGACGAGTCGAATCTGATGAGCAAGAAATCCAAGTCAAAAGCACCTACCAAAAATCGCTGGGGATCCCTCGGCTACGCCGTATTCTTGGTTTTCGCGTTGGCGATCGGAACTGGTGCCGGATGGCTAAATCAGAGTGAAGTGATTAGAAAGATGATCTTCGCTCCCAAAGATCCCAAACAAACGTTTGGCTCCGATTCAGTAACCCTTCTCATTTTAGGTTGCGATGAAGACTTGCAGGACAACACGGGGAAAGTCCTGAAGAAACAAGCTAGGTCGGACATGATGTTGGTCGCAAAGCTCGACTTTGCTAACCACATGATTACCGGTGTATCAATTCCTCGTGACACTGAATGTCAGCTCCCAGGCTATCATCGCCTCAAGATTAACGCCTACCACAACATTGCGAAGAAGGGGCATGAAGCGGAACTTACTCAAAGAGCTGTCGAGTTCCTGCTTCCCAATGTCAAGATAGACCGCGTTGTGACTCTGGATTTCGACGCTTTCCAACAAGTAGTAAACCTTGTAGGTGGGGTTCCCATTAACTCAGAGAAGAACTTGGACTACGACGATAACGCTGGGCATCTGCATATTCATATCAAGAAAGGTCCCCAAATGATGAATGGATACAACGCCATGTGTTATGTCCGCTTCAGACATGGCGACAGCGATTTTGCCCGGCAACAGCGCCAGAAGCAATTCCTGATGTCATTCAAGGGGCAAGTACTGAAAGACTGGACAGAACTCCCGACAATTATTGATGAGGGAGTCAAGGTCATCGGCGGTGCCTTAAATACAGACGAAATCGCTTCCCTTGCCCGATTTGCCAAGACGGTCCCGCCCCAAAATATCCAGTGGGGTCAAATCCCGGTAGTGCCTGGGCGAGGAACTAACTTTAACGTCGACGAGGATAAGCTTCCCCAAACATTGGCTCAGTTTCGGCTAACCGATTCCCAAGACAATGCAACATCCTCAGCGGGGAATCACTAGTGAGCGAAAACGCAATTTACGATCCGACTGCACCAGAAGGTGAATCTCGTGCAGGTTCGGCTTATGTCACTCGTAAGGACGTCAAAATTGTTGGCGTAGCTCTGATCCTGCTTGGCTTCATGATGTATCCGATTTTTCGAGTCTTGGCACGTAGGAGTGAGAAGGCGCACTGTATCACCAATATGAAGGCGATCATGGAGGCGATGAACCAGTATGCGACTTTGAATGAGGATAAGTTTCCTCCACTTTACGCTACGGGCGGTGCTGAGGAGCCTATGCTTCAGACATCAGGCGCCCCTTACACCTGGGCAAGCGATCTCTATGAGTACATGGGTAGCCGTGCCTCTTTTGTTTGTCCTACCGCGGAAAAATCAGAATACAGTTATTCTCAAGATCCCCACGCCGATTCCAAGCGGTTCGCCAATACATACGGTATGTTTGCACCCTTGGGCGCTATGAGTCGATCACAAGTCGACGATCCAAATGAAGCGGTCTTGGTTGCAGAATCTAGCAATATGGGGGCGTTGAATACTTATGATCCTATTCCATTCAAGGATTCTGCCGGTAAGGTACTTCCTTACGACGGAATGATAATCGGCTGGGACAACGACAATTTCGTAGGTGATAAAACCTCGAAGTATGTGACTCGTTTGGCCTTCCCAGACACAAAGGGATTAAGCTTCAACAAGGAAGGCGCAGGACGCCACGACGAAGGAACATTTGTTCTTTCCGTCACCGGTCAACTTCGGTCGATGCATCCTGATATTGCCCGTGTGCTTCGCCGAGACGGCAACATCTACGGCGTTTGGCCGATGCCTCTCACAGCTAGGCATCACCAATAAACACAGCCTTGTCCATTAATGGACAAGGCCGTTAGTGGCAGAATTGTTCCGTTATAATGGTCGGTCGGCTGCCAGTCCAGCAAGCCAATCTGCACAAGCGTCGTCCGATTCTGGAATGACTTGATCTGGGATCAGATACCAAGTCTCCTGATGATCCACATAAGAACCACTGGCTACAGTCACCATCGGCCCCAGCGTCTCGATCTCAAGCATATCCTGACGAGTGAACGTTTCGAAATTGCTATTGAAATCGGGATAAGTTGCTCCATCGACATAGGCGAATCGTTTGAGGAACACAGAGCCATGGTTGACACATGCTGCATATCCTTGCTCAATGAGAGTGCCAATTTTAGTCGGTCCCATATTGGCATCGTGTCGTAGCCGCACGACACGATCACCCCAAGTCCACCGCGGGTCTTGCAATTTCGTGTAACCCCACATTGTTAACGGGCGAGTAGGAAGAAGTCGATCGCTATGCGATTCAAATGGTGCTTGTGGGAACAGAACGACTCCCCCACTGCATTGAGTTGGTGCCCAAGCAGCTAGTTCAACTGGATATGCCCCGTGATTGATCAATCGATGAACGAGAATGAACCGCCCATTTTCCGAATCTGCAGTAATGCGGATCTGCTTCTGAATATGATTGACATCGCTTGGAGACGTGAATACATGGCAATCTCCTTCCAGACTGTATTCGACCGCAACATTGTCGGGCTGAAGTGTTCTGAGGGGCTCCTCAGGTGCGATCCACAATCGATGACCACCATAAGAGACAAAAGAATCACCACCCGTTTGACCAGCCTCTGCTGCATGCGCAGCAAACAAGTTAGGTCCTCCCTGGGTGCCAAAGAAGATGACGCGAGGGCCAACTTCTAAGGTTACGATCAATTCGATGTTATTGCAGACGATCTTGGCGTTACGCTGCCAGCCGCCAAATGGAACGACGTTCATACGGGAGGGTTTTACCTGTTTCCGACCCAACAGGACTCTGTCCAGAGATGTTTCTCGCCAAGTCCTAGAATCGGAATTGGTAGTTTAAGCGCAACGTATAGTTCCGCACACTGGCCCCAATTGGAGTGGTATGGTCGTAAGACATACTGCCAAAGAACAAACTCATTGTCTGGTTAGATGCTGGCTTGCGATCGTATTGAATACTGTAACGCTCAGTCGTTCTCCACAGGTTGACCTGACTTGCTTGCTCAACTCCAATGAACACTGAGAGCGGAGATCCAGTCTGTTCGAACATCTTGAAAGTCAGACCACCTGTTCGTGACATGGAATGAGTCTGATCGTTCAGGAGCTCTTGCCAACTTCCGCCGATCGTCATATTCGGGCTCTGCTTGTAGTCCAACTGCCACTTGTTACTTCTGGAAGCCTGTGGAATGGTGCCAAGAATTGCTGAAGGATTGGCGACCTCAGGATTAGTCTGCAATAGATTGGTGAGCGTGAAATTCTTAACTGGACGGAATACCAAGTTGAAATCACGAATCATGATCTGAGAGTCATTTGTAAGCGTTCTAGCCTTGTAAGACACGTTTGCCGACACAAGCTTCTTCTCTGATGGATCAGTTTGAACTTTGACGGTACGATCAATCGCACGAAGCCCCGTCGGATCGAGCTGGCTTCGATATTCGTAGGCAACCGCATTGGTTCCGATGTTCCCTGATCCCCCAATAAGCTTGTTCTCTTTGGTCAGGTTGGCTCTATCTGAACCAGTGTCCATATTAAACGTCAACTTGGCGTTTGAGATCATGCCGAACTTAAATGGTTTGGCCGTTGTCAGTGATAAATTGCCAGCGGTCTGGGTTCGGTTCATTGCATCCCATTGGTTTGCGAAGTAACCACCACCGACCTGCATACCACCGATTGTGCCCTGTTGAATCTGCTGGGCTTGTCCTACTTGAGCATTGGGATTCGTGGTTTGCCCAACTGTAAAGCTTGAATTGGAAGTACCTTGATTGTTGGGCAATCCTTGCTGGGCATAACCATAGCTGATCCTGACTCCACCACCCAAGTCATACCAAAAACCGTAGTTACGATGCGCCTCATCGTTCTTACCTTCCCGATCGACTTGCGTATCAGTAAGGCTTACACCCGCATTCTTCGTCAGAGTCGTGCTGATCGTGTTGGAATTGATGTTCTCATGGGTGCCGTTGGCAAACTGAGTAATTGTCTGTTCAGTCTTGAAACTTGTGTTTGCCGTAACCTTGGCTTCGTAAGCTAGATAGTCACGGTTTTGACTCAGGATTTTGGCGTCGATTCCTTGATACTTGTCTTCTTCCCTAAGAATTGTGAGGTTGCCATAACGCCCCAGATTGCGGTTCAGGGAGAACTTCTCAATGGAGCTATCAAAGAGTTGGGTAAGCGAGTCGCTGTTGCGCTGCTCCAAATCCGTAATGTTGATCTGTGTGCTCTTATCTGGGCTCCAATTCAGCACATTGTTGCGAGTTCTCCAATTCTGATTGGTCTCGGCATTGTGCATGTCCTGGTAAACAGAATCCAAGGTCATATTGTTCTGTAGTTGCCATTTGACCTTGACGTCTTGCTCCGAAAAGCCTTTCATCTGGTTCAGAACATCTTTGGCAGGATCAACCAAACTTGGGGCATCCACGAACGCACTGGATACAGATCTCGACCCAGCTTGAATATTGATCTTGGTATCCGTATACGCAACTGTAGTTCGCTGAGCCGTACCGGTGAGCGTCTTGACATCCAGATTATCGATAGCCAAGCTCTTGTTACCGATCTTCGTGGAGAAGTTGAGGTCAGTTCGATTGAGTCCAGCAAGCGTGCCCAAGCGCATCTTTTCAAGGTCCATCATTGATGTGACTTCATTGAACTTGGCACCCAAATTTTCGTGTCGATATGACAGAAGCGTATTCTTACTTGAAATCGCGAACGAATCCAACTTCCCTTCATCGGATGAACCTTTGAGCCGGACTTCACTGGCGGTGAGGTTGATTCCTTTGAACGTATCACTAAAGCCGTCGTATTTTCGATCGATCCCATGCGAGTTGATGAACTGCATACGATCATTGGGCGTAGACGGCACATTCTGACCATACATCGACGCAATGGTCTTCACATTGGAATCGATTTCCGCATCTGGCATTGCGCCAATCGACACGAACTTGGATGTGGCCCCACGATCGAAGTGCTGAAGACTCCAAGTCTTGTTGGTGACTACGACATCTTGGCTCTTGTATTCACCCAAAGCGGAATGCAGGCGAGTTTGATTAAACGAAATTGGAGTGTCTTTACCGAGGAAACTTGCCTGAAGTCCTAACCACTGACGATGAACACCCGCTTCCCGACCGAAGGAAGTTTTCTCCGGAGCGAGCAGGCTGTCGAAGCGCATAAATCCGCCATCAACTGCCTCGTCTCCAACGTTGAAGCGATACTTTCCTGCATCCAACGAAACGAGTTTCTGGGAAATCTCTTTGTGGTTGACGTTGTCAACAATGCGATTGTCTGAGAAACTTAGCTTTCCGAATTTCTGAGCCAACTCACCAGCAAGGTTTGCTCGACTAAGCCCGGCTTCCTTTGCAAGTTGATCATGATCAGCTTCTCCAAGATCCTTACCACGCAAAAAGTTATGGTCGACTTTTTGAGAAGAATAGTTGAGCTTAAAGCCGCCATTGCTAACGCCAAAGCTCTTCCAGTCGATACCGTTGTGCCCATCGCTAACAGACTTGTACGAATTACTAAGTTTGAGTCCGCCAAACGACATATCACTGGCGGAGAAACCTAGTCGAGTGAGCCCTTTCTCCCCTGTAAGTCGCTTAAGTGCGGCATCATCCAAGCTACCGCCTGAAGCGGCACCAAAATTCGTAAAGTTCTTGCTGATGTCTTGGTAGTCAATCGAAGTCTTGCCACCCAAGAAGTTGGAGTGCAGACTTTCGACGATTAAATCAGACCGACCAGCAGCGACTCCAGATTTCCCAGCTGTTGCAGACTGATCGTAGTTCAACCCTGCTACGTTGTTCGACTTCTGCTTATCATTCAGGATGTAGATTCCATCCAACGACGTACCACCGGTCAGTTTGAGCGAGTTGCTCATCCCGTAGACGTTGCTGGATGCCACAGACCCATCTGTTCCACGCTCAGCAAGACCAAGTCCAGTCAACATATTGACTTGGCCGGGAACGAGAGAGTAGTTGAACGTCGTGAGCTTGTTCAGGCTTCCCGTGGCTGGTGCCGTCGTTCCTGCCCCTGTCTTATACCGGTAAGAAACAGTCAGCGTCTGACCAGCCTTTTGGGCCAGCATCAGATAAACCACGCCAACTTCGTAGTCCATCATGTAATCGACGCCAGATCGAAGAGTCATTCCCTCGAACTGAACGGTCTCAGAATTCGCTACGACATTGCCAAAACGAAGGGGAGCACCGGGACCGGATGCTGAAAGCGTAATGATGTCAACGGCTGGGGTACCACCCACTTCTGCTGACTTTTGGGAGGAGACTTGACTATTATCAAGCGCAAAAGGAGACTGAGCGCTTGCCGCCACCGGCAACGCACTAACTACAACCGCGCTTATCAGTCCCTTGTTTAGCCTTCCCATGGCTTGATTTGGGGCATAACTCTCCCCACCCTTATTTTAAACTATAAACCCCCGATCCAACCGGATCTTGGCGTCGATTTAACGTATTCAGCATCCTTGCTGACCACTTTTAGACCGCTACCACATATTGTACGACTCTCGGAGTTAACAGTTACGCCCAATACATCAAGAAAAAACGAAAAAGCTCTGAATGGTCCATAGGTCGTATGGCCCATCCAGAGCTTTAAGAACTATCCTTAGAGCTTTATCCAGCCTCGAGTAGCGTGGCTTTGCTCGACAGCGTCTAAGACGCGCTGATTCTCAAATCCATCCACAAAATCCGGTTCTATTCTCTTCCCAGCGTCCATATTGGTAAATGCGTCAGCGAGTAAGTTCGTAAACGTTTCGCCATAGCCGATGATATGCGCAACCGGCCAATAATGCCCAGCATATGGGTGAGAGCCTTCCGTTGCTTGGATAAGGGTGAATCCGTGAGTTTCTTCTGGAGTGCTGTTATCGTAAAACTCCAACTCGTTCATTCGTTCCAGGTTGAATACCAAGCTACCGCCCGAACCGTTGATCTCAAATCGATTGTAGTTTTTGCGGCCTACAGCAAAGCGGCTGGCCTCGAACGTGCCCAATGCACCGCTCTTGAACCGAGCAAGGAACATCGCTGCGTCATCGACGGTAACTTCTCCCATCGTCGCACTCGCCTTCGCGCCCAAATTGGCGTCAATTTCGCCAGCTAAAGGTCGTTCCTTGATGAACGTGTGCAACGTACCGCAAACCTCATCGAATTCCCCGAGCAAATGCCGTCCCAAGTCGATAATGTGAGCATTAATGTCTCCATGAGCGCCCGAACCAGCAACTTCCTTTTGAAGCCTCCAAACCAATGGAAAGTTTGGATCAGCAATCCAGTCCTGAAGGTACGTCGCTCGCATGTGGAAAATTCGACCCAAGCGACCTTCGCTAATCAACTTTTTGGCCAGCGCTACGGCAGGAGCCTTTCGATAGTTGTGAAATACGGCATGGGGTACACCTGCCTTTTGCACGGCATCCAACATCCGTTTTGCTTCTTCAAGCGTGTTCCCAATCGGCTTTTCACAGAAAACAGCCTTGCCAGCTTCAGCTGCTGCGATAGCTATTTCAGCGTGGGTATTCCCAGGTGTGCTGACGTCAATCACATCAATCTCTGGATTGGCTATTACTTTGCGCCAATCTGTCTCGTAATTCGTCCAACCATACGATTCGGCAGCACTCTTCACGGCCGCTTCATTTCGCCCACAAATCGTATGCATGTGAACATCCACAGGAAGGTCGAAGAATCGACCCACTTGTCGATAGGCATTGGAGTGGGCTTTACCCATAAACTGATAGCCGATTAGGCCGACATTGACTTTCTTCTTAGACATCCTTCCCTCTTCGTCGCGGTGACAACCGCATTTTGGTTCTAATAGCGGAACCTTCGCAAGGGTTCACCCGGATCTGAGCCTTCAAAGGTCAAGATGCCATAATATTCTGTGCCGGCCTTTTCGATCGATTCGATCAAGGTTGATCCTCCTTTACTTCTTGCGCCCATGGAGGATGTAACCAACTTGCCCTTTCGCCTGATCGCAAAACGCATCGGGCGTCCTGGTCTTATGTTTACAGAGTTCGTCTCTGCAATGGCGATCCATTACGGTGCTGTAAAGACTTTCCGCAAGATGCGGATTGAAGACGAAGAACGGCCTCTGGGAATCCAGATCTTTGGGGGAGAGCCAGACGTTATGGCGGAGACCGCTCGAATTGCAGAAGAGATGGGGGCCGACATCGTGGACATCAACATGGGTTGTTGGGTTCCGAAAGTGTGTAAGACAGGCTCCGGAGCCGCGTTATTAAAAGATCCAGACACTGCTGAAAAGATCGTACAAGCTGTGGTTAAGGCGGTCAAGATCCCGGTAACCGTAAAGGTTCGGGCAGGGTGGGACTATTCCCTTTTCGCCGCACCGGATCTCGCCAAGAGATTTCAGGATGCGGGGATAAAGATGCTGACCCTTCATGCCCGATTTGCTAAACAAGGATTCGAAGGAGAAGCCGACTGGAGACTTATTTCACAGCTTCGGGAGAGCGTTCAAGTTCCCCTTATCGGTAATGGAGATATCAAGACACCTGAAGACGCTCTAAGAATGCTTCGGGAAACTGGCTGCGATGGAGTTATGGTCGGCCGAGCCGCCATCTCCAACCCGTGGGCATTGGGAAGAATCAGCGCAGCCTTAACAGGAGAGCCTTGCCCCCTCGATCCAACCCTTGCTGACAGAATCGAAGTGGCCATGGAACATATTCGCAAGATGGTAGCTTGTGAAGCTGATGCTTCATCCTTTGAAGAAGCGGTAGCCACAAAAGGGTTCGCCGATGCTCAGGTAAGAGCTTGCCGTGCCCTCAGGGGCCAGATCCCTTTGTACATCAAATCGGTTCCCGGTGCGTCCAAAGTCCGTGATCGCATCACAAAGTGCTCGTCAGTTCAAGAATTTGAAGATGTACTCAATGAATTTGAGGGATCACTGCGAGAGCATTTAGACTCAGTGTTGGTCTAAGTAAACAGCGATTTAAGCGCCCGAGTCCAGACGCGAGGGACTCGTGGAGCCATCTGAAGGGCGCGCCGATGCAGCACTCGAGCTTGCTTCTTATCGCCTGTTATTTCCATCGCACGTGCCATTGAGGATAAAGCAATGCCACTTCGCTCCACCATCATCGAACGGTATTTGGTAGCCTGGGCTTTGGGGAGCCCTTCAAACAATTCATCTGTCCGTGGGAGCATCTTCTCAGCCAAGAGATAATACTGGGCCTCGAAGAATCGATATCCTGCATTGGCCAAGCTTGTATCCAAGACCGAATAGCGAACCAACTTCTCTGGCACGTGAGCAAATTTTCGATGGGGAGCCAATATGAGCCACCCATACCAATCAACGCATCGAAGAGTATCCGAAACAAAATTCCCCGCGTCCAGCATGTCTTGACGACGAAAAACAGCTGAACTGGCGATCACTTCATTACTGGGAAGGATGTGGTCGAAGGCACAGGCGTCTGTTGGAAAGTTTAAGTTTCGCTCAACCGATCGTCCGTCGCTGTAGTTGTACCAACAGTCCGCATGGACCAAAGTCGCGCCAGTTGAATCCAGCAGTGCAACTTGCTTTTCGAGCTTATCAGGAAGCCAGAAATCATCGTGATCGATTAGGGCTACAAACTCGCCAGTCGCCTCTTCAACCATTCGACGAATTGCTGCTCCTCTTCCCCCGTTGGGGATGGTGATCAGCTGACAAGGAAACTGCCTAGCGATCTCAGAAGAGTTATCCTTGCTACCATCATCTAGCACAAGAACATCGAAATCGCGATACGTTTGGGCATATACAGTCTCTAGCGCCTGCGCCATGAGGTCCGCACCGTTGTATACGGACATGCAGACTGTAACCCTCGCCATTCCAAATAGGTTACCGCTTTGGTTCAGTTTAAGACGCAGGGGTGTAAACTCACTTGCAAACAAATCATGTCGCTGGCACGCACGATCGTCTTGAAAACCTCTGGTCTTGCACCAGTAAAGTCACTTGTCCGTAAGTCGTTCTTGTTTCGTCCTTTGGTCCGGCGATTCATAGCAGGTGACACTCTCGAGGAGGCTCTGGCTGCAACTGAACCTTTGCTGGCAAAGGGACTCAAAGTTAGCTTGGATTATCTCGGAGAAAATACAGCATCCGAGCAAGAGGCTCTTGATGCCAAGGCTACATATATCCGAATGTTGGACACGATTTCAAACGTGCCTCTGGTTCAGAAATGGAATTCAAAGCATTCTCACGCTGAAAACTTGCACCGGTCAGGCGATGGTATTGAACCCCTCAATATCTCTATCAAGTTAACTCAATGCGGCTTGGATCAGGGCATCGAATTTGCCGAAAAGAATCTTCGCGACGTTTTGCAAGCAGCCAGTCAGCGAAGCAATTTTGTTCGAGTGGACATGGAAGCCTCTGAGTATACGGAACGCACTATGGACATGATCGAGCGCGTCTTCAAAGACTACAAGAACACTGGGACAGTCCTACAAACCTACCTATACCGGACACCCGAAGACGTCGAAAGGGTCATTCTGTGGGGGGCTCGCGTTCGGCTGGTAAAGGGTGCTTATCTTGAGCCCGCAACCGTAGCATTCCCAGAAAAATCGAAAGTAGACGATGCGTACATAACTCTTGGAAAGAGACTTCTTGATGCTGGAACGTATCCAGCATTTGCCAGCCAAGATGAAAAGATCATTCGTATCCTTTGTGACTACGCTAAAGAAAAGAATATCGACAAGACCAAGTTTGAATTTCAAATGCTTTATGGCATTCGGCGAGATCTACAAGATTCTCTTCATGCCGAGGGTTACAATGTGCGGGTTTATGTGCCCTTTGGGGATGCTTGGTATCCTTACTTCACTCGACGTTTGGCAGAGCGGCCCGCCAATACGCTATTCATCGTCAAGTCCCTCTTTAAGGGATGATGTTTTCTTGGCTGATTGCAATGCTGGGCTGGATGGTCCGCTGGTTTTTGGGAACGCTTTAGATTTGGTTCCTTTAGGTTCCCCTTTTGAAGACTTTGGAAGTGCGGGATTGGTCTGATCACGAGTTAATTCACGTGCATTCCTTGCTGCTACCAGGGCAGTTATGATCAACACCAGCGCGATCAGGATTGTATAGGAGAAACCGAAAAACAACCATTTTGCCGTCGTTTTAAACCATCCTTGCCCGTAGTTCCGCTTCATGGCTACTAGTAAGTAGCCAGCCACCCAACAGTAGGCAACTGGCGCCACCCAATCTCCAGGGACTAAGAAAGCAAGCGTTAAGATAAGAAAGCTGAAAGCACCAAAGTGAAGCGTGAAGACCAAATGCTCTACGTAGTACTTTGGACGGCGCAAATAGAGAGCACCAAACATCATTGCCGCAAATGGAACCATCAGGATACTGGCAGTTGGCAGGTGGCTTAGGAATTCTTTTAGTAGTAGTCTTTGATCAACTTTGGAATAACTCTCCGCGATATCTCTAACCATTTCAGCTAAAGGAGAAACCTCCTTTAGGTCAGCTTTCTCATCCTTTGCTGACAGATTGATTTCGACCGGATTCTTGGTTTGTTGCCCACCGGTATTCACCTTGTAACTAATCACCAGAAAGGCGATCGCACTCAGAGTAAAAAACACTTTCAGCGGCGTAATGTAACGAACGCGCTTACCGTTGACCCATTCTTGAGTCAGGTAACCGGGCTTAAGAATCAGCGGAATGATTGTTCGTAGGAATTTAGAGTCAAATCGAACAAACTCTTCAAGAAACTCGGCCACAAAATGCCAGAGCTTGGTGTTGTGGTCCCTGACATGCTGGCCACACCGTGGGCAATAGTGCAAATCTACTGGATGACCACAGTTCCGACATGTTCTCGGTGGTGGCGCCGGAGTGTCGTTCCCAGGTTCAACTACAGGCGCCCCGTCGATCATTTCGGATTCATGATAACAATTGCCGTAGACATCAATCAACGGCTACAAGAATTCTCGATGTAACGAGACACCATATCAAGAACTTTGCCCCGATGGCTGATCTGATGTTTTTGATCTGCCGTAAGGTCCGCCATTGTGCAACCCAATTCGGGAAGGAAGAAGATCGGATCGTAGCCAAACCCACCCCCGCCGCTTGGTTGCTCACCAATTCGTCCTTCGCAAATCGCCATGAAGGTTTCAGTCTTACCCATTCGATAAGGCGGCGTCAGGGCCACGCAGCATCGAAATCGTGCCGTTCGTTCCGATTCTGGGACCCCTTCCAATTTTTCTAATATAAGTTGGATCTTCTCAGGGAAAGGTAAATCCTCTCCGCCAAACCTCTTGCTATATAGACCAGGCGCTCCATCCAAATGATCAATTTCCAAACCGGCATCGTCGGCCAAGCACCATTCTCCTGTGAAATCAGCCGCACTTTCAGATTTGATCGTTGCATTCGAGGGATAGTCCGAACCGGTTTCCTCCGGTTCGGGAGCGCCTTCAAAGTCAGCCAACGTCTTCAATTCCAGTTCTGGAAACCGTCGACTGAGAATCGTAATCATCTCACCCGCTTTCTTGCGGTTGTGAGTAGCAATCACCAGTGTCTTAAATGGGATGGATGTCAAGGTTATTCGATCTCAAGAATTGCTTTTTGAGCTTGGATAAGTTCGTTGATGCCCTTCTGACCGAGTTTAAGCATCCGCCCCAATGTGTCAATACCAAATGGCTCCTGCTCTGCAGTGCCCTGAATTTCGACAAACTTTCCACTCCCCGTCATGACAATGTTCATGTCGGTGTGAGCCGTGCTGTCCTCGTTGTAGTTCAGATCAAGAACTTCCTGTCCTTTAACGATGCCCACGGATACCGCTGCAATCGAATCCAAAAGTGGATTCTTCTTCAGCATCCGCTGAGTTTGCATCCAACGAACCGCATCATAAGACGCAACATAAGCAGCGGTAATGGCCGCACATCTCGTTCCACCATCCGCACGAATTGCGTCACAGTCCAAAGTAATTGTTCGCTCACCCAATGCATCGAGATCGAAAACACTTCGCATGGCACGACCGATAAGTCGCTGAATCTCCATACTTCGACCATTTGGTTTCATCAGGTCGCGCTGATTGCGCTGACGACCCGATCTGGGAAGCATCGAATATTCGGCAGTTACCCAGCCACTCCCTTTGCCTTTCATGAATGGTGGAACGCGGTCTTCAACCGTTGCCGTTACCAGCATGTGTGTGTCGCCAATCTTGATAAGGCAAGAGCCTTCTGCGAATTTGGCGTAGTTTCTTTCGAGGGTGAATGGACGAAGTTCGTCCGGCTGTCTGCCGTCTGAGCGCATCGCTACAATGTACCAGCCAGAGCTTGCCAAACCAATAGAACTCAGGTAGAAGTTGCCTCAGATGCAACTCCTACCTAACATAAAACCACGTGGATTTTAATCGAAGTAAATGACTTTGCCCGTTTGAGCACTTTCCAATGCGGCCAGGCTCAGTTGCAAAGCAGCCAACCCTTCTCGTCCAGAAACGGGAGGAGGTGTTCCGTTCGCGACTGCGTCCATAAAGCCACTAATCTCAAGATAATAAGGATCTTCTAGATCTGCGACTGATGGATCAACAGCGATGCCATGTTCATTGGCAGTCTTCAAAGCCGGAGTCTTTCGGCTATCAAATTCAAACGATCCTTCACTTCCCGCAACATCGAAATAAGTTCGAAATCCTGAGGGATCCATCCAAGTGGATTCCACGTGGGCAACCGCTCCACTCTTGAATGTCAAGGTTGTCAACGCATAGTCAGGACCTTGACCTGTCTTGGAACCAATCGATCGGCTATAAAGGCACTTCACTTCGCCAAAGGTCCAGCGGAGCCAGTCAAAGTCATGGATCGCAAGGTCAACGAGTACACCACCAGAACGGTGGTGATCCATAAACCAACTGCTGCTTCCCTTTGGAGTTGGTCCGCCTCGACGCATTCGGATCGCTGCTGGTTTGCCAACGGATCCGTTCTTGACCATCTGGTGCGCAAGCGCGTACTCGGGGAAATACCGAACCACCTGTCCAATCATCAAAGGGACATTAGACTTTTCAGCCGCCTCGACGATCTGCAAGCCCTGTTCCATCGATATTGCTACAGGCTTTTCAAGGAAAAGGGGCTTTCCAGCTTCAATCACTTTCAAGGCAAACTCGAGATGAAGGTCAGTTGGTAGGCAGATATCTACTAAGTCAGACCATTCGATCAGTTCATCCATCGAATGACAAAGGTGGCCATCCCATCGACTTTGAAAACTGTCACCACGCTGATGATTGCGCTCGAAGTACCCAAGAGAAACACCGGGCATCTTTCGATATTGACGGGCATGATTGTTCCCCATGCCACCGGTGCCAACTATTCCGACATTCATTGGCACCGATTATCCCAGATTCAAAGCTTACTTGGATGCCTTTTTCGCTTCAGGAGGGCGGACAACATTGGAACCACCCCTTAAACGACCAATATCAATAAACAGAACGCAAATGATGAGTGCCCCCATCATCATAAACCCGACCCCATTGAAGGCACTTTGAACCTTCATGCTAAGCCTTCGACCACCACGTAGCATTTCAGCCAATGCAATCATCATCTGGCCGCCATCCAAAGGAACGATTGGGAGCAGATTGAACACACCCACTGATATGCTGAGCAACGCGGCCAGTTCCAGAATCGAACCGATGCCATATTTTACGGTGTCATACGTGACGCTAGTGATCGTTATCGGACCACTAACAGAATCCTTGAATGTGGACGGGTGGCGGAATATGCCAAGCAAACTTTCCACGGCGTCAACAGGAATAGAACAAGCAACCGAAGTTGCCTTGAACAGACCGATGGGAATTCTTGTACTCGGGATCGACGTTTTGAGTTTGGCTTGGCGCCGCTTTTCGTTTGTTATATTCAGGTCCTTGTCAAAAAGGGCCGATTCATTCGCCTCAAGCTCAGGCTTGACCGCAAGAGTTAACTCTTTCGATCCCCTCCTAATGTTGAACATCAAGGTTTTGCCTGCACTGTCTCGGACGATCACGTTCATCGCA
>Ga0164297_10003063_pt1 | contig 15870 bp, 16 predicted proteins | sample GEODES058metaG_FD_113539 | JGI IMG/M metagenome (GOLD analysis project Ga0164297, IMG submission 113539) | Dystrophic lake water microbial communities from Trout Bog Lake, Wisconsin, USA - GEODES058 metaG | ecosystem: Environmental > Aquatic > Freshwater > Lake | place: USA: Trout Bog Lake...
ATGGGGGCTGATCGATTTGCGACGCCCCAACTCCCAGGTACGGGCTTGGTAGCGAAAAGGCTTACTGGTCAAGGCACCGACGGGGCAGATGTCAATCATGTTGCCCGAGAGCTCAGAGTCCACTGACATGCCGAGAAAGCTTTCAATCTCAGCGTGTTCACCCCGGTGTGTAAAGCCCAGTTCATTTGAGCCTGCAACCTCCACGCCAAAGCGAACACAACGGGTGCAGTGGATACAGCGACTCATCTCTTGCATGCTGATCAATGGGCCAGCGTCTTTGTGAAACACCACCCGCTTTTCTTCCTGATAGCGAGAGGCCGCGTCTCCATAGCCCACCGCCAGGTCTTGCAGTTGACACTCTCCGCCTTGGTCACAAATAGGGCAATCCAGTGGGTGATTGATCAGTAAGAACTCCATCACAGACTTCTGCGCTTGAAGGGCTTTTTTACTCTGAGTTCTCACAATCATGCCCTGTGTCACCGGAGTGGCACAAGCAGGTAGTGGTTTGGCCGCTTTGTCCACATCCACCAAGCACATGCGACAGCTTGCGGCGATACTGAGTTTTTTGTGATAACAAAAATGCGGGACATAGGTTCCAGCAGCCTCAGCGGCATGCATGATCATGCTGCCTTCACTCACCTCGACAGTTTTGTTATCAATTTGTACTTCAACCATGATCACAACCCATGTTCAACACTCACACCCTCGAGACAGCGCTTGTGCACGATGTGGTGCTCAAACTCATGGCGAAAATGCTTGAGCATGCCTTGCACAGGCATGGCCGCCGCATCGCCCAAGGCGCAGATCGTTCGACCAGAAATATTGGCCGTCAAGGAATCCAAAAGCGCCAAGTCGCTCTCTTGGCCTTGACCGTTCTCGATCCTCTCGACCACTCGCCACAGCCAACCCGTGCCCTCGCGACAAGGCGTGCACTGCCCACATGACTCGTGCATGTAAAACGCACTCAACCTGAGCAAGCACTTGACCATACAACGACTCTCGTCCATGACGATCACTGCACCCGAGCCCAACATGGAGCCCGCCTTTGCAATGGAGTCGTAGTCCATGGTGAGATCCATCATGATGTGTCCGGGCACCACCGGCGCAGAGCTTCCACCAGGAATCACCGCCTTCAAAGCCCGACCACCACTGACCCCACCGGCGAGTTCCAATAATTTGGAGAACGGCGTGCCCAATGGAATCTCGTAGTTACCTGGGCACTCAACGTCCCCACTGACAGAGAATATTTTGGTCCCCCCGTTGTTGGGTTTACCCGCGGCCAAATAAGCCGGCGCGCCATTTCTAATGATCCATGGCACAGCCGCATAAGTCTCTGTATTGTTGATATTGGTTGGCTTGGCATATAAGCCAAAGCTTGCTGGATAAGGGGGCTTAAAGCGAGGCTGCCCCTTCTTACCCTCCAAGGACTCTAATAGTGCAGTCTCCTCGCCGCAAATGTAAGCGCCAAATCCATGGAACGCATGCAATTGAAATGAAAACGAACTGCCCAAGATACCTTGCCCCAAATAACCTTTGGCGCGGGCTTGTCTGAGCGCTTCTTCAAATCTCTCGTAGGTCTGGAATATTTCGCCGTGGATATAGTTGTATCCCACGTTGATACCCATTGCATAGGCAGCAATCGCCATACCCTCAATCACAATGTGCGGATTAAAGTGCAAGATATCTCTGTCTTTGAAAGTCCCAGGCTCACCTTCGTCTGAATTACAAACGAGGTATTTTTGAATGGGAAAGGTTCGAGGCATGAAGCTCCACTTGAGGCCGGTGGGGAAACCTGCTCCCCCACGTCCTCGTAGCACCGAGTCTTTGACCGTCGCGATAACTTGGTCTTGCGTCATGGCAGGCTCACCCGAGCCGTCAAGCCCCAAGATCTTTTTCAACGCTTGGTATCCACCTCTCGCCTCATAATCCTCTATGGACCAATTGTGACCATTCAAGCCCGCCAAAATTTGAGGGTTGATATGTCGACCATGAAACGACGCCTGAGCCCCCGTGGTCTCAAAGCGTTTCAATAAAGTGGCAAGACTCATGTCGACTCCTTGAGAGTGGTGAGCCCATCGATCAACTCATCGAGCTTGGCGCTGGACATGAAACTGCACATAGAGCGGTCATTGACCAACACCACAGGTGCGTCAGCACATGCACCCAGACACTCGGCCGCTTGAACTGTGAAGAGTCCATCCGCTGTGGTGCCACCGGGCTGCACGTTCAGTCTCTTGCAAGCATGGGCCAAGGCATCCTCACCTCCTTTAAGGAGACAAGACAAATTGGTGCAAACATTGAGTTTGTAGCGTCCGACAGGGGACAAGTTGTACATGTTGTAAAAGGTAGCAACTTCGTGCACTGCAATGGCAGGCATTTCTAAAAACTGGGCCACTTCAAGTTCGTGTGCCTCAGACACAAAGCCATGCTCAAACTGAACAATGCTCAGACAAGCCATAACAGCGGATTGGCGCTGATCTGCGGGAAATTTTTCCACTTCCTGTGCAAATTTGGCCAACACAGCCTCAGACAACGTGTAACGCTGTCCCGTGGGGTGCTTTTGTGCGGGTGTGAGTGGCGTGGACAAGATCATCGGTCAATTTCTCCAAACACAATATCCATCGTGCCGATGACGGCAACTGTGTCAGCGATCATGTGACCCCTGACCATTTCGTCCATGGCGGCCAGATGGGCAAAACCTGGCGCGCGAATTTTCATGCGAAAAGGTTTATTCGCTCCATCACTGATCAAATAAATGCCAAATTCGCCCTTGGGATGCTCGACTGCGCTGTAGGCCTCACCCTCTGGCACGTGGAAACCTTCTGTGAAGAGCTTGAAGTGATGGATCAACTCTTCCATGCTGGACTTCATGCCCACTCGGCTAGGAGGCGCAACTTTATGGTTGCTGGTGATCACTGGCCCAGGATTGGCTCTGAGCCAAGCCACGCATTGTTCGATGATGCGATTGGATTGGCGCATCTCTTCGACACGCACCAAATAGCGGTCGTAACAGTCGCCTGTGACACCCACGGGGATGTCGAAATCCATTTTGTCGTACACATCATAGGGCTGATGTTTTCTCAAATCCCACTCCACCCCTGAGCCGCGAAGCATGGCGCCGGTAAAACCCAAATTCTTGGCCCGCTCAGGCGTCACCACGCCGATACCCACCGTGCGTTGCTTCCAGATTCGGTTATCGGTGAGCAGTGTCTCGTACTCATCGACCAAGCCGGGGAACCGCTTGGTGAAATCTTCAATGAAATCAAGCAAAGAGCCTTGGCGATTTTCGTTCATGCGAGCAATCGTTTTGGCGTTTTTGATCTTACTCACCTGGTACTGAGGCATGCTATCGGGCAAGTCTCGGTAAACACCGCCTGGACGGAAATAAGCGGCATGCATGCGCGCACCAGAGACGGCCTCGTACATGTCAAAGAGATCTTCGCGCTCACGAAAGCAGTAAATCAAAATATTCATGGCGCCGCAGTCAAAGCCGTGACAGCCCAACCACAACAAATGGTTCAATAAGCGGGTGATTTCTGAGAACATCACACGGATGTACTGGGCTCGCAAAGGTACATCTATTTTCAAGAGCTTTTCAATGGCCAAGCAATACGCGTGCTCGTTGCACATCATGGAGACGTAGTCAAGACGGTCCATGTAAGGCAACGATTGAATAAAAGTCTTACTCTCTGCGAGTTTCTCAGTCGCGCGGTGCAATAGCCCGATATGGGGATCAGCACGTTGGACAACTTCGCCGTCGAGCTCCAAGACCAGTCTCAAGACACCGTGCGCCGCAGGATGTTGTGGTCCTAGATTGAGTGTGTAGTTTTTAATTTCAGCCATGATGCTCTTACTTACAAGCCGCCGTAGTGCTCTTCACGCACAACGCGTGGCGTGATCTCACGTGGCTCAATGGTGATGGGCTGATAGATGACCCGAGCAAGCTCGGAGTCATAGCGCATCTCGACATGACCAGAAACGGGGAAGTCTTTTCTAAATGGGTGTCCGATGAAGCCGTAATCGGTGAGCAGTCGGCGTAAATCTTCGTGTCCCTCAAAGATAATGCCGTATAAATCAAATGCTTCACGCTCAAACCAATTCACCGAATTCCAAATGGAGTTGACACTGGGCAATATCGGGAACTCATCATCAGGAGCGAAAACGCGAAGTCTCACCCGCCAATTGTGCTCAACAGAGAGCAAATGCAAAACGACGGCAAATCTTGGACCATCAGAGAAGGCACTGGGTGCACCTTCCTTGTAGTCCATGTAATCCACACCACACAGATCGATCAATTGATCAAAACACAGTTGTGGGTGCTCTTTGAGCGTTTGGGCCACAGAGTAATAGTCTTTGGAACTCACACTCAGCGTCACCTCTCCAAGCGCTGTTTGGTGTTGCTTGAGTTTGTCACCCAAGACCTCAGTGATCAAAGCGTTCAGTCGTTCAAGGGAGACACTCATGGATTGGACTTTCGCTCTTCAGGGTGTTCGGTCTTCATCATGCATTTCACCTGGCGATGGTGTTTTCACGGCGAATTTTGTTTTGGAGTTGCAAGACCCCATACAGCAAGGCCTCCGCCGTGGGTGGGCAACCTGGCACGTAGACATCCACTGGCACGATGCGGTCGCAACCACGAACTACCGAGTAGCTGTAGTGGTAGTAGCCACCACCATTGGCACAAGAGCCCATGGAGAGAACCCAACGGGGCTCAGACATTTGGTCATAAACTTTACGCAGCGCGGGGGCCATCTTGTTGCATAAAGTCCCCGCCACAATCATCAAATCGCTTTGACGCGGACTGGGTCGGAACAACATACCGAAACGGTCCATGTCATAACGCGCTGCGCCTGCATGCATCATCTCCACAGCACAACACGCCAAGCCAAATGTCATGGGCCACAACGATCCCGTTTTTGCCCAATTCACCACCGAATCAACCGATGTGGTGATAAAACCTTCTTTTAATACGCCGTCCATTGACATGATTTATTCCCAATCGAGTGCGCCTTTTTTCCACTCATAGGCAAATCCGACCACCAAAATTGACAAAAAAATCATCATGGCCCAAAAGCCAGTTGAGCCAATTTGTTTGAGTGAGACTGCCCAGGGAAACAAAAAGGCAATTTCCAAGTCAAAGAGAATGAACAAAATGGCCACCAAGTAGTAGCGCACATCGAACTTCATGCGCGCATCTTCAAACGCATCAAATCCACATTCATAAGGAGAGTTTTTCGCCGCATCAGGCCGCTGGGGACCTAACAAGTATCCAAGAGCCTGGGGTACAACACCCACGGCTAGACCCACAAGGATGAATAACAAAACTGGCAAGTAGGTGTTTAGGTTCATCTCAACCTTTTAAAAAGTGCCACTCCAACTCCCCAGCATACAAGTCTCAGTTGAGATGGCTTGAATGCATCAGGTTGGTGCCGTCGGCGAGACTCGAACTCGCACAGCTTTCGCCACTACCCCCTCAAGATAGCGTGTCTACCAATTTCACCACGACGGCATAAAAATTGAGCACTTAGAACCTGTATTCTAAGCTCTCACAAAGACATGGAGTTTACCCTATAAATGGATTCTCCAGAGCTTATATGGAACCCTTTTTTTTAATGATGAATCCCTTTTTCACTTTGCGGGATTTGAGGGGTTGTTGGGCTCACTTGCTGGCGCACTGGGTGCGGTTGATTTAGAAGTGGGAATAGAAGCATCAACACCAGGCGCGTTGGTAGGTGCTGGGGCTTGAACTTGTACACCTTCGAGCACACTGCCAGAGGGTGCTTGACGTTTAGCGCCACCCAAATAGGCCAAGGCCAAAGTGGCGATGAAAAATACGGCTGCCAAAACCGCAGTGGTTCTGGACAAGAAGTTGGCACCACCGGATGCACCAAAGAGGCTTCCTGAGCTGCCAGAGCCGAACGCTGCCCCCATGTCTGCGCCTTTGCCGTGCTGGATCAAAATCAAACCAATCATGGACAACGCCGAGATGATTTGGACAAGCAAAATAATGTTGGTAATGATATTCATGATCAAAGTTTCCTAGGGGTTGTGAGCAACAGCGGCTGCAATGATGCTCAAAAAATCGCTCGCAGACAACGCGGCCGACCCAATCAAGCCACCGTCAACATCGGGTTGAGCGAGAAGCGATTGTGCATTAGATGCATTCATACTTCCGCCATACAAAATCTTCAATGACTGAGCATGGGCGGTTCTTGACTCAAGCAAGGAGCGAATATAGGCATGCACCTCTTGTGCCATGGCTGGTGTTGCAGTGAGCCCTGTGCCAATCGCCCAAACAGGCTCGTAAGCCACAACCACATTGTCAAAGTCTGCAGCAAGCATGGACAAAGCCGACATCACTTGGCGCTTGATCACGGGCTGAGTTTGTCCTTGCTCACGCTCGTCTTGTGTCTCACCCACACACAAAATGGGTGTCAAACCAGCCTTCATAGCCTGTGAGACTTTATGACAAATTAGACTGTCGTTTTGAAACTGATAGCGTCGGCGCTCTGAGTGCCCCAAAATCACGTGGCCCAATTTAAATTCTTTGAGCATAGACACCGAGAGCTCGCCTGTGTAGGCACCTTTATCGTGCTCACTTGCATCTTGTGCTCCAAGCATAATACCTGAGCTCTCAAGTAAAGCCGCGACTTGCACCCAGTATGGAGCTGGGGGGCAGACCAAAACTTCTGGCAAGGACTGTTGCCCCACTTTAGCTTTGAGCTCACTCAGCCCCGAGACCAAAGCTTTCACCAATTCTTCATTGCTTGACAAGCTGGCATTCATCTTCCAATTGCCAGCAATGAGTTTTCTCTTCAACGTCATGTCTGCTCTCCTAACCAGTGAATGACAATTTTGCCAATATGCTCGTTGGACTCCATCAAGGTGTGGGCCATTGCGCCAGACTCGGGTAGCAATGCATCAAAAGTCTTGAAAAGCACAGGCTTGATGGCAGAGTTCTCCAACAAGGGCCAGATGTTTTGCTGTAGCTTTTGTGCAATTTGAGCTTTGAAAGCAACCTCGCGCGGCCTGAGCGTAGAGCCCGTGAGCGTCAAGCGCTTTCTAAGCACCAAGCCCGCATTGACCTGGGACTTCACACCGCCTTGAACGGCGATAAGCACCAGGCGACCATCCTCGGCCAATAGTTCAATTTCCTTGGCCACATAGTCTCCCGCGACCATATCCAAAATCACATCCACACCACGCCCATGGGTAATGGCAAGTACTTCTTTTGCGAAATCATGGGTTTTGTAATTGATGGCATGGTCTGCACCCAGCGTGAGACAAGCGGCACACTTGGCGTCAGATCCAGCCGTGGCAATCACATGCCCCCCCATCGCTTTGACCATCTGAATGGCAGTTACGCCAATGCCACTGGTGCCACCTTGCACCAAGAACCATTCACCTGCCTTGAGCATTCCACGATCAAAGACATTGCTCCAAACGGTAAAAAATGTCTCCGGCAAGCTAGCGGCTTCGCTCAAGCTCAAGCCTTTGGGGACAGGTAAGCACTGGGCAATGGGCGCGACACACCACTGTGCATAGCCACCCCCGGCGACCAAAGCGCACACTGGGTCACCTACTTTGAAGCCATGACTGGCAAGCTCTTTAGCGTCCCCACCCTCAATAATCCCAGCAATCTCCAAGCCCGGGATATCGGAGACACCCGCAGGAACAGGATAGTGCCCTTTTCTTTGAAGTACATCGGGCCGGTTCACGCCACTGGCATGGACTTTAATCAAAGCCTCTCCATGTGCGGGCACAGGCTTATCGCGCTCGACCAACCTGAGGACCTCGGGAGCACCGAATTCTGATATTTCTATGGCTTTCATGGATCGATCAACAATTAAGCATTGAAATGGGAGTTGTCAACATCCAGTGCTTGATTAGTCCTACAAACGCAGACCCATTGCACACTGGATGCTCAAAACACATTGAGTGACTACACCTTATTCGGGTGAGTGTGAATGTGAGTGCTCCTCAGGTTGAGCAGGACGCTCACTCAAGGCCTTCATGGACAATTTGACACGACCTTTTTCATCCGTCTCGAGTACTTTCACTCGAACGATCTGACCTTCGGCCAATACATCGGTCACTTTGTTGATTCTCTCGTGACTGATCTGAGAGATGTGCAGTAAGCCATCCTTGCCAGGCAGCAAATTGACCAAAGCTCCGAAGTCCAAAATCTTAGTAATGGGGCCTTCATAAACCTTGCCGATCTCAACCTCAGCGGTGATCTCTTCAATGCGTCGCTTGGCCTCTTGAGCCTTGGCGCCGTCATTGGAGGCGATGGTGATGGTCCCGTCCTCAGCAATGTTGATTTGGGTGCCGGTCTCTTCTGTGAGCGCACGAATGGTCGCGCCTCCTTTACCGATCACATCACGGATCTTGTCCGCATTGATCTTCATGGTGTACAAGCGAGGTGCGAAATCACTCACCTCTTCTTTGGCATGACCCATGGCTTCTTGCATTTTGCCCAAAATATGCATGCGAGCTTCCTTGGCCTGAGCCAAAGCGACTTGCATGATTTCTTTGGTGATGCCTTGAATCTTGATGTCCATTTGAAGTGCGGTAATACCGTTGGTCGTCCCGGCCACTTTAAAGTCCATGTCACCCAAATGATCCTCATCACCCAAGATGTCAGTGAGAACAGCAAAACGGTTGCCATCCTTGATCAAACCCATGGCGATACCGGCCACGTGAGCTTGCATGGGGACACCCGCATCCATCAAAGACAAGCATCCACCACAAACGGACGCCATCGAAGATGAGCCATTGGACTCAGTGATCTCTGAGACCACGCGCATGGTGTAGGGGAAATCTTCTTTCTTTGGCAAACAAGCCGCCAAAGCACGCTTAGCCAAACGGCCATGGCCAATTTCCCGGCGTTTGGTACTACCCATGCGTCCAACCTCACCTGTCGCAAAGGGAGGCATGTTGTAGTGGAACATGAAGCGATCTTCAAACTCTCCTGCCAAAGCGTCAATGCGCTGGGCATCGCGCTCAGTCCCCAAAGTCGTCACCACCAACGCTTGGGTCTCACCGCGCGTGAAGAGAGCTGATCCATGGGTTCTAGGTAAAACGCTATTGCGAATTTCGATGGGACGCACAGTGCGTGTATCACGTCCATCAATCCTAGGCTCACCAGCCAAGATTTGTGAACGAACAATGCGAGCCTCAATATCGAATAAAAGATTCTCTACTTTGACCGGATCGTGCTCAACACCTTGTGCTGTCAAGGCGTCCATGGTCGCCTTGTAAGCCAAACGGCAAGCTTGGGTACGGTTCTGTTTATTCCGAATTTGATAAGCTTCGCGCAAAGGACCCTCAGCAATTTCGGTAACCTTTGCAATCAAAGGTTCGTCCTTGGCATCCGCACTCCAATCCCACACAGGGTGTCCCGCTTCTTTGACCAGCTCGTGGATTGCATCGATGGCAATTTTGCCTTGCTCATGACCAAATACCACCGCTCCAAGCATGATCTCTTCGCTTAACTGCAAAGCCTCAGACTCCACCATCAGCACGGCAGCCTCAGTACCTGCGACCACCAAGTCCATCGTACTGTCTTTGCGCTGGGTTTGTCCAGGATTGAGAACATATTCACCGTTGATGTATCCAACCCTGGCGGCCCCCAATGGGCCATTGAAAGGAATACCAGCCAATGACAAGGCTGCACTTGAAGCGATCAAGGCTGCAATGTCTGCGTCGACCTCTGGGTTCAAAGACAATGTGTGGATCACCACATGAACTTCGTTGTAAAAACCTTCGGGAAACAAGGGGCGAATCGGACGATCGATCAAACGACTGGTGAGCGTTTCGAGTTCACTGGGTTTGGCTTCACGCTTGAAAAAACTGCCTGGAATTTTTCCTGCAGCATAGGTTTTTTCAATGTAGTCCACAGTCAAAGGGAAAAAATCCTGACCTGGCTTGGCTGATTTGGAGGCCACAACAGTGGCCAGCACCACGGTGTCATCCATATTCAAAAGAACAGCACCCGAGGCTTGACGGGCAATCTCACCCGTCTCCATGGTCACTTTGTGTTGACCCCATTGAAAAGTTTTAGTAACTTTATTAAATAACGACATTTGCGTCTTCTCCATCATGATTTGGGGCATGAAGGCCATGCCACCGAAGCCCGGAGAAGTCTCATGAAACAGAATGCCATTCCATCAATTGTCAGACTTTGCCATTTGGGCACAAAGTTCAACATCTGGTGGAATGACACAGCTTCGATCCATGACGAATCTCTCCGATCAATCCGCACAAAGGGCAATACAGACCATTGCTCCCCATCATGCATAAAGGCGTCTGAGCTATGTGAATAACTCAGACGCCTTTGTCAGTAATTCTCAATTATTTGCGCAAGCCCAATTTCGCAATCAAAGCCGTATAGCGACCCAAGTCCTTGGATTTCAAGTAATCCAACAATTTACGACGACGACTCACCATGCGCAACAATCCACGACGACCGTGGTGATCTTTGGCGTGAGTTTTGAAGTGTGGGGTCAACTCGTTGATGCGAGCAGTCAAGAGTGCAACTTGCACCTCAGGACTACCAGTGTCATTGGCTGAACGAGCGTTTTGCGCAACAACTTGCGCTGTAGTATTTAAATCCATTTCCTGCTTCCCTGTGTATAGGTTAATCAAACTTGCGCAATCTCGTGGAAAAACGTGATGCGTGTACTCTCACCCCATCACAGGGCAAAGCCTTTGGATTATAAGACAAAACCCCTCCTCAGGCAAGAACTCCAATGTACTGAGCAAAAAACCAGTTCAACAAATCAATTTCAAAGGCTTTTAGGAGGGTAAGGCTTGAGAGAGCTAACCGGACTTGGCTGCAGATAGTTTCATGGGGGGCTTCAACGGCTCAACTGGCTAAATGAATTGGACTAGGTTTCAACGATTTTTCGTAACTGCCAAGTGTTTAAGCGAATTCTTCGGGAGATGGTCAGCAAGTAACCGATTTCAGTTTCGAACTGCATTGATGCATCACCTCAAAAGGATAACTCACAGTGGCTCGACTGAACTGATGATTTTTTTGTTCAAGGCAATAAAGACCAAAAAGGTCGTTGAAATTGGGCCCACTGAGAGGAATTTCAAGACCTTAGAAAAAAAATATAGTTTTGCTCAAAACCCTTGTTTTATCAGGCCCGCGCTCCATCTGTGAAACATACAGCAGCCACACATTGACTGTATTTTAATCAACCACTTTTTCGGAGTTAGACAAATGATTTTCACACCCATCAACACAGCCATTGCCCAAGCACAACGCCGCCCATCAGTTCAAGCGTTCGAGCGCTTTTTGGGTGAAGTGGTTAAAACTTCTAGCGCACACACACAATTCAAAGAGCATGATTTGGGCTATGTGCTTCAAATCGATTTGCCCGGCGTAGCCAAAGAGCATTTGGTCATCAAAGTGGAGGACCAAGTTGTACGACTCGAGACCACAGCAGAGGCTGCTCGCAAATATAACCTGAGCTATGAGTTGCCGGTCGCCATTGACCCCACCAATAGCCAAGCCAAATTAGAGTTGGGCGTTCTAAGCTTAGAGTTGAGTAAAAGAAAGCCTGTCGATAGGGCGGCCGTTTTAAATATTCAATAAATTCCAATGGGCGACCAAGAGCTCATTGGCCTTGATGAACAAACAATAAAGCGATGAAAAAAGGAAATTGGGCGGCTTCATTGCCGCCCTTCTTTTTGGTTTTCTAGTGATGAGAGACTTACTGATACAGGGTTGCTGATGAACTCATGGCTCATGAAGGCGTGAGTTCATTAAGGCTCCATCGAGGTCGCACTTCAAATTCATAATTTTTTCGACCTTGCTCGATACCGTATTGCACCCGCATCGCTGCTGCGAGTGCAATCATGGCACCGTTGTCAGTGCACCATTGAAGAGGGGGAAAGAAAACATCAACTCTTTCTTTCTCACAAGCCGCTTTCAAAGATGATCTCAAGAGCTGATTAGCCCCAACTCCACCGGCTACCACCAATGTGTGGTCCCCAGTGTGGGCCAAAGCAGACATGGATTTTTTAACCAACACCTCGACAATGGCCGCTTGAACACTGGCGGCCAAATCCTCACGGTGCGACATCATTTGCTCTCCCAGTTTATTAACTTGGGTCAACACAGATGTTTTAAGCCCAGCAAAGGAGAAATCGAAATCTTTGCTGTGCAGTAACGGACGAGGAAAAGTAAACGCCTTGGGATCCCCCTTCAGGGCCAATTGTGACAATGCAGAGCCACCAGGGTAATCCAAGCCCAAAAGCTTGGCCGATTTATCAAAGGCCTCCCCTGCCGCATCGTCCACGCTCTCGCCCAGCATTTCATACTGTCCCATGCTGGCCACTCGCATCAGTTGAGTATGACCACCTGACACCAACAAACACACAAATGGGAAACTTGGTGGGTCCTCACTCAAAAAGGGAGACAACAAATGCCCCTCTAGGTGATGAATTCCAAGCAAGGGCTTATCTAATGCTGCGGCCAAGGAGGCCGCCACACCCGCCCCCACCAGAAGTGCCCCCGCAAGCCCAGGACCTTTGGTGTAAGCGATCAAATCCAAGGACTCCATGCTCAATTGGGATTGGGCCATCACCTCACGAACCAAAGGGACCACACGCTGTATGTGGTCTCTCGAGGCCAACTCCGGAACAACTCCGCCGTAGGGTTGGTGCATGGCAATTTGCGTATGCAATGCATGCGCTTTGAGTGTCGCTTTCAACTCAAAGGGCTTTAATGGGTCAATCTTTGCACCTGACTGTGAGTGCGTCGGTAAGAGTTGCACCAAAGCCACGCCACTTTCATCACAGGATGTTTCGATACCAAGAATGTTCATATGGGTTGCAGGGTTTGGATTGCGAAGACTTCAAACGCGGTCACGCTTGGAAAAATGTGATGAAAATGGATTTGAAAAAATTATCTAATCCCATTTTAAGTCTCAAGGCTTCTCCCTTCCTTTCTCCAAGATTCAAAGTGGATACCCAGTAGGCATGATCTTTGCGATTTAAATCGGAAACCGCGGTTTTAATTCGCCAAAACAGTCACTTTATCTCTGCTACTACCGAGGCAGCATGCATCCCACTCTCAGAATCGTCGTTGTCGCACCCGATTTGGTCACCGAAGACTCTCAGGATGAACACGCGCTCTCCTTGATCGAGCGATCCAAAACCCTGCGCATCGGTTTATTAGAAAACGGCTACAACTTGATTGCAACCTTACCTGCTGATGTCTTTTTAGCGGAGCGAATCGCTCAATTGCAACCCGATTTGATCATCGTGGATGCAGAAAGCGACGCTCGGGACGCATTGGAGCATGTGGTGATGGCTACACGTGACGAGAGGCGTGCGATTGTGCTCTTCACCGATGACGACGACACCACCCACGTGAACGAAGCCGTGGCGGCTGGAGTGAGTGCCTACATCGTCTCTGGCTTGGCACCTAGCCGCATCAAACCCATCTTGGATGTGGCCATGGCCCGTTTTGAGCACGAGCAACGCTTACGCAACGAACTCTCGCAGGCACAGGAGGCTTTGGTGAGCAAAAACGTTGTTGACCAAGCCAAAGCATTGATCATGAAACGGCAAGGAATTTCTGAACCCCTTGCCTACGCAAAAATACGAAAAATAGCGATGAACAAAGGACTCAAACTCGCAGAAGTCTCGCAACAAATCATCGACATGTCTGAGCTTTGGCTCTAAGAGACTCTAAAAATTTTGTGCAATGCACACAAAACGAGCGGATTGGGTTGACCGAAATCCCCAATATGGTGCACTCATCCCCATTTTGATACCCTATCCGAAGAGTTTCTTAACTTCCACTCAAGTACCACTTGAGTTATTGAGTAGTTTTGAACTCATTTTTTATCTTTTTTGGTTGAATGGTGGTCGCTAAGAGCATAAATTCCGATCGGCACAACAATTGCTAAACCAGTAAAAACCCTTAGCGGTTCATGTTCGGCCAACGAAGGTCTTACATTAGGGCAAAGACGTCCAAGCCAACTGTGTGATGAACACAGCGGAGCCTGGACGTTTTTTTTTGTGTTTTCCATTTTCATTCGTTTTTAAAAGGGGGCCCCCATGACTCAATTTTTCCAACAATCCATGAGCCGTCGTACTGTGTTGCAAGCCGCCACGGTGGGGGCTATTGGGGTGGACCCCGCACTCAGGGCCGCTGTCTATGCACAAGGTTCTGATAAGCCAGAAAAAGAAGAGGTCAAAATCGGTTTCATCCCACTCACCGATTGCGCAAGCGTTGTCATGGCCTCCGTTTTGGGCTTTGATAAGAAATATGGCGTCAAAATCATCCCCACAAAAGAATCCAGTTGGGCTGGGGTCCGTGACAAACTCATCACGGGTGAACTCGATTGTGCGCATGTGCTTTATGGGCTTATCTATGGTGTGCATTTGGGGATTGCGGGTCCTAAAAAGGACATGGCCGCACTCATGACGATCAATCGAAATGGGCAAGCCATTACGCTTTCAAAGAAACTTGCCGAACAAGGCGCTGTGGATGGAGCGGGTCTGGCCAAATTGATGAGCAAAGAAAAACGCGAATTCACTTTTGCACAAACCTTTCCCACCGGCACACATGCCATGTGGCTTTACTACTGGCTCGCAAGCGTTGGCATCAACCCTCTAAAGGACGCTAAAGTAATCACGGTACCACCTCCCCAAATGGTGGCCAACATGCGAGTTGGCAACATGGACGGGTACTGCGTGGGAGAGCCCTGGGGTCACCGTGCCATTGCCGATGGAATTGGCATCACGGCCATCACGACCCAAGATATTTGGAAGGACCATCCTGAGAAAGTCCTGGGCACAACCAGTGATTTTGTCAGTAAGTATCCCAATACGGCACGTGCCGTGACAGCAGCCATTTTGGAGGCCAGCAAGTGGATTGATGCCGGCCTTCAAAACAAACTCAAAATGGCTGAAACCATTGCCGACAAATCCTACGTCAACACGAGCGTTGACGTCATCAATCAGCGTATTTTGGGTCGATACCAAAATGGCTTGGGCAAGACTTGGGACGACCCCAATTTCATGAAGTTCTACGACGATGGTGCGGTTAATTTTCCCTACCTCTCAGACGGCATGTGGTTTTTAACTCAGCAAAAGCGTTGGGGCTTGATCAAAGACCACCCCGACTATTTGGCCACAGCCAAGCAAATCAACCGCATCGATTTGTACAAAGACGCTGCTGCGATGACCAAAACTCCTGTCCCCAAAGATGTGATGCGCACCAGTAAGCTCCTGGACGGCAGCGTTTGGGACGGCAAGGATCCCAAAAAATACGCTGACAGTTTTTCTGTCCACGCTTGATCACCCCCTTTAAAGGCTCCATCATGGTGAGTGCAGTTTTTCATTCCCCGGCATCGTCCGATCTCCCAGGCGATCAAACCAACAATGCCCATTTAAAGCAGCGTCAAAGAAAAGCACGCCAGCGTGCATTTCTATTGACATGGATATCTCCGCTGGTTGGCTTCGCATTGTTACTGGCCGTGTGGGCGTTGGTTGCACTAAAGAGTGGTAATGCCTTCCCCACTCCATGGGAAACCTTTAAGCAAGCCTACATCGTTTTCAGTGACCCGTTTTACAACAACGGACCCAACGATCAGGGCATTGGTTGGAACATCTACAGCTCACTCAAACGCGTTGCCCTTGGTTTTGGTTTGGCCGCTTTGGTGGGCATTCCCGCTGGCTTTGTCATTGGGCGTTTTGAGTGGGCCTCACGCATGTTCAACCCAATGATCAGCCTCTTGCGACCCGTCTCCCCCTTGGCTTGGTTACCGATCGGCTTATTGGTTTTTAAGGGCGCCAACCCAGCAGCCATTTGGACCATCTTCATTTGCTCCATCTGGCCCATGATCA
>Ga0164297_10003064_pt1 | contig 15869 bp, 16 predicted proteins | sample GEODES058metaG_FD_113539 | JGI IMG/M metagenome (GOLD analysis project Ga0164297, IMG submission 113539) | Dystrophic lake water microbial communities from Trout Bog Lake, Wisconsin, USA - GEODES058 metaG | ecosystem: Environmental > Aquatic > Freshwater > Lake | place: USA: Trout Bog Lake...
AGTGAGATTGCGTTAGGTCTCGAGTCAACAGAAGGCAATGCGCCGTCCAGGTAGGGCATAAAGAGAATGCTTAAAGCTAGAAAACATCCACTTCTGGACGACCCAATTCCGAAAAATCGTCACCAAAAAGGAGACTGTCGTTCATAAGCACCCTCATGAACGACAGTCTCCATTTTTTTTGGCAACTTTACCGAGCGATCAAACCGGTCGTTCCGACCGGAAGAGATGTGGCAGTGTCTGCAAGAGCCAAGCTTCCATTGGCCAGCACTCGGAACGTGGTGATCTGCTGGTTACCACTCGAAAGAACGTAGAGGTACTGATTGTCAGCCGACATTGCGGTATCGAGAGTATGACCTCCGGTCGTGCCAGTGACGCCACTTGGAGTCACCAGTGAAATCGCACCCGTCGAACCGATTCGGAACCCAGATACGGTGCCGCTTCCAGCGTTACCGGTGTATACAAATCGTCCGTTTGGCGAAACGACGTCCCAACAAGCGGCAGTCTGAAGAGTAGCCACCGATTGAGAGATCGTCTTCAAATTGAGCATCTTGTCTAACGAGTAGCTGGAAACAGTGCTGGCATTTGTTGTGCCGCCAACAGCTTCAGTAACAAAGAGCCGACCTTCAGAGTCAAAATCGAAACCAAACGGTGTTTGTCCATTGGACTTTTGGTAGGTGGTTTGCTCTGGAAGCCCACGAGCATCCAACTGGAACGTATCGATATAGTTGGAGACCTTTTCAGCAACAACAACTCCTTGACCGTTCGGAGTGAATTTAACTTCCACTCCTCCAACTCCCAGTCCACTTAGAGGTGCTGTTGCTCGCGGAATTGGAATCAGCTCACCCAAGAAGTTTGCGAAGCCCTGGATATTTCCGACAGTCGAGGTATTACCTTGATTCAAAACATAGACCAACCCATCACTTTCAGTAACGCTAATCGGAGCAGGTCCACCCGTCTTTTCCACATCGAGCAAAGTCAATGCTCCGTTAGAAACGGAAAACATAGAGACCGTGTTATCACCAGCATTCACGGCGAAAAGATAGCGGCCGCTCTTGCTAAACGTCAGCGCACCCTGACTGCCCAAGCCTTTGCTGGTGCCGAGTCCGCCAGTCGCTGTTTGGCCAACAAGCTTTAGTTTTCCATTGGAACCTTGGAGATATGTTTGAACAGCATTCCCCGAAGACTGGTTGAGGAGGGTGTAAATATAGTGGGTCGAACTGGCAGATGCAAATGCTGGAGCCAGCATGGTGAGGCAGAGGATCGGTGTTGTTTTCATGGTCTTTGTCATTCTGTTGCTGGTTACTAGTAGCCAAACTTGCGCACCTAACTGAATGCATGGAGTGATTCAAGAGTTCCAAGATCTGGAGAAAAATCCTTAATCCGATCTCAACAGAATTTCAGCCAGCAGAATTGCATACACGAATCCGTCTCCCGATTTTGCTGACCCATTCTCAATGCTCCTGTCTGGGGTCAGTTCTAAGAGCAATTTCGCAATGGGGTGTTAACCCATCAGAATCATCGACATTGTGCAAAGCATCACTAAGTTAAGGAGTCCAAGTTTCTTCAGCAAGCAACTGCTTGTTGGACTTCTGCTTGCATGCTTTGCCACCACGTCCTTCGCTCAGACCGGCAACACCCATCATCACCATAAGGGCCCAATGAGTGGAGGACAAGAACGCTCGTTCAAGTTCTCGGCAGGCGACACGTTTAGCAGCGATGCATCGAACAGTTCACGTCCTGTACTCAATGATCCAACTTCGGTTACCGTTGCGCCATTTCTCTACATTGAGGGTCACCTTAGCGCAAACTGGGAAGTAACGGGTTGGGGTGCCGGGGTTTCAGCCCATAAGCAACACATTTATGTCTATCACTCCGATACCGTTGCGATCACATTTAGCGGATTCGATAACCCAGTGAAGACATCTGGAACAGGAACTGGAGCTCAATCCATTGCGGTTACAAGCGAAGTCAAAGTTTTTAATGAAAACACGGATGCGTTGCTTTTTGACACAGGAATGGTTCCCCTCTTTTCTCTCAATACAATCTTTGCTGGACCTGCAAGATCTTTCACCCCTGGTTCAACCAGTGGCGGCATGGCGATCGAATTCTTACGCCAAATCAACGTGACTCCCGATGTCGGTCCCGGAACTTATCAGAACGTCGGTTTGATCACAATCGCCCGAATCTAGGGATCAAACCATCGAAGGCGGGAAAGCTAGCATGCAGGAATCCTGAGCGCCAATGGATTGGAGTTCAATGGAATTCAAAGCGAGAGCCAAGATAGCTGCCCCTTAACAAGCAATGAACTCTACGAACACGAGCAGCTAGCTACGGCGTTCTGAAAGTGCAAATCAACTAACATGGGTAACTCGATTTCCACATAAAATGAACTATGCTCGTGATCCTCTTGGCAAGTTCGATTCTTAGGTCCAGCAATCTCAGTATCGCTCCATGTATCTACGAATCCGATACGACAGCGCAAGCAGCCTGGCAAGCGTATGACGGGGCATTGGCGGCCAAGGCCAGCACTAAGGGAGTCATTCTTCCCTTCAACACAGAAGGTAACCATCCTCGCGCTTTTTGGGATAGGGCCCTAAATATTGATCTGTCTCGCGTGGACAGAATCAACTTTGACTTCTACATTTCTGACACAAGCCAAATATCCCCAACCTTCAACTGCTACTTTCAAGCCGATGGGGGCTGGTATACCGCTAGCTTTCCGGCTGAAAAGGGTTGGAGCCATATCAGCCTGAGTAAATCGAGCTTTCACGTAGAAGAATCACCTCGTGGGTGGAATCACATCACGGCCTTTCGTGTCGGTGGTTGGAAATCAGTAGATGGAACCGGCGAAATGGGAATTGCCCACATTGAGGCTGAATCATCCGATATCGCCGTCGTTCTGGGAGACAAAACCAAGCCGAATTCCCCTGAATTTGGGACTGTTCAATCTCAGACCCAGACCGTGACAAAAATTCTTGAAGATGCCGGAATTCCGTGTGGGGGACTAACCGACTCTGACATAGAAGCAGGGGCTCTTCAGGGACGCAAAGTCGCCATATTCCCTCACAACCCAGACATGTCTGACAAGGAGATGGATGAAATTGAACAATTCGTCCAATCTGGCGGTCGGGTGATCGGATTCTATACCGTACACCCACGTTTGATGCGGTTGATCGGCGCCGAAGTTACGGGATGGAAGAAGTCTGATCCTCCGGGGCTTCTCTCAAGTTTGCATTTTAACAATGACCGATATCCAGGAATGCCCGATGAGGTCAAACAGTCCAGCTGGAATACCAACGTTATTCAACCTTCTCGTGCGGATGCTTCGGTCATAGCTGAGTGGCGAACATCCATTGGAGCAAAGACGGGGCTTCCCGCATGGATTGCCTCCCCACGAGGAGCCTATATGTCCCACGTGCTATTGGGTGACGATCCGAAGTCCAAGGGCCAGATGATGCTGGCCCTATTGGGACATTTTAATAACGATCTCTGGAAATCCGCTTACGCTAGAACTCGAATCAACTCCATACGCGTAGGTCCTTTCACGAATATCGAAGAAACCAAAAATCCACTTGGTCCAAACGTTTACCAGCAGTTAAGTTCAACATTAATGCGCGCGGACGAAGCAGCATCAAAGCAGGACTACTTTAACGCGATCAAGCATTTACATATGCTGAAAGATGAATTGATCCTCAATTACTGTGCCCACTTGCCGTCCAAACCCAACGAGATGAGAGCCGCATGGTGCCATAGCGCATTCGGAGTCAACGGGAGATCTTGGGATTCGGTACTGAAGGCGTTGGTCGATAACGGTTTTAACGCTATCTTCCCCAATATGCTGTGGGGTGGCCGAGCGTATTACCCAAGCAAAATTCTTCCCGTTGATGAGACGATAGCTCAGCGAGGAGACCAAATTGCAGAGTGCTTGGAAGCGGCTCACCGATGGGGGATCAAAGTTCATGTTTGGAAAGTCGATTGGAATTTGACAAACGCCCCTTCGGACTTCTTGGCCACAATGCGCCAGCAAAAGCGGACCCAAAAGGATCCGGCCGGCAAGGACTTGGATTGGTTGTGTCCATCTAACCCGAAAAATTTCGAATTGGAGCGAGATTCCTTATTGGAAGTCGTTCGCAACTATAAAGTCGATGGAATCCACTTTGATTACATCCGCTATCCGGGCAGTGAAGGATGCTATTGTGACGGGTGTCGATCTCGTTTTGAAGACTCTGCAGAGATTCGAGTCAAAAACTGGCCAGCCGATGTGATCAGTGGTGATCTTCGTCAGAAGTATCAGGAATTTCGACGCGCAAATATCACGCGGCTCGTGCGAACTGTAAGCAAAGAGGCAAGAAAGATCCGACCAGGAGTTCAGATTTCAGCCGCCGTATTTGCCGACTGGCCCTTGTGCCGCGACACGGTCGGCCAAGATTGGGTCACATGGGTCAAAGAAGGCAGTCTGGACTTTGCATGTCCGATGGATTACACGGCATCTGCCACTCAATACGATCAATGGATGACGTCCCAGTCCAAAGCTCTGGGTAAACCGTATGCCTTTCGACCTGGCATAGGGGCAACTTTGGATAGTTCAATGACACCCGATCAGGTTGCGTGGCAAGTTCAAATCGGCAGGTCACATGGTTCGTCTGGGTTTATTCTGTTCAACCTGGAGGAAGCGCTCCTCAGAGACTGTTTGCCTTCCCTCCATTTGGGAATCTCAAAATAGTGGGTGGCATGACCACTTACCCGAAGAACTTCTTGATTTTAGATTTGATGACTGATTTGACGGTTATCCGCTCTCCGGGCGGGAGTTCTTGGTTGATCTGCTTTGCGCCTGGAAAATCTCCTTGCTGCATAGCACGTCCCAGTTCATAGTATTTCAGGGCGGGAATTCGCGAGTTCTTCTTTGAAACTGATTGATATAGCTTTTCCGCTAACTCCCTTTCACCCGCTTGGTCGAGCGCGATGATAATTGTAACTGCGACGCCAATCTGCCAAGTGAGATGCTGGCAAAGGTGATCGATAAGGCTTACGAGTCGATCCCTTTGCTTGGATTTCAGATAGATTCTCGTTAGCACTGGATGTCCGTATCCAACCGCTTGGTTGGAAAACACAAGAGCCTCTAATCGATCCACCGCCCCATGGTCGCCTTCGAAATACTCAAGTTCAGCACGGTAGATCTGAATCTCCACATCTGAGGCAGTCATTTCTGGTGATAATCGGTTGATCAACTCTCGAGTGTCGGTCCACATTTCATGCTGGGAAAAGAGAGACAGAAGCGTTTTCTGAGATCCCAATTTGTAAACGAGAGAGACCTTTGGATCATCAAGATTGGCTTTATGCAGACCGATTGCCTTTTTGTAATTTCCATCCCGAACACATTGGGTGGCTTCTTGCGCCCTAGGATTGCCCAAGGTTGGAATTGCCGACGAAAGGCGTTCCTCCCAGTATTTGACCTTTGCGTTATCACCTTTTCGTTCAGCTAGTTTCTTCTGATTCTCCAGTGCCATTCGGTTGGTTGGGTCCAACTCTAAAGCGAAATTTGCTGCTTGCTCGGCTTGTTCGAATCTTCCGCAATGGCGATGAACCATACAGAGGTTTGCCCAGTATTGGGGCGATTCTGGTTCCATGGCCACTGCAAACTGGAACTGTTCTGCCGCGTGCTCCAAGTCTCGGTCTTTCAGGAAGATCATTCCCGAGTTGTAATGGTAACTAGCCGAGGATTTGAATCGGTCTGGTGCAGATTCTAAGATTCGCCTAGCTTCCTTACAGTCGCCCTTGACGTAAGCCGCTGTAATTCGCTTGGCATAGACCCAAATGTCGTCTGGATAAAGCGCTTCTGCAGCTGAAACCAATTCCTCCCAAGCTTCGGTATCCCCACGAACGAGTGCGAGATCTGATCCATGACGCAAGTAGAGATAGTCGTAAGGATCAACCGACTGAGCAATAGAGATCGTCTCCGTTGCCTTGTCGTCATCTCCCTCCATCCTTTGAGCAAGAGCCAAAGTCGCCAGCACACTTGCAGACTCGCGTTGTTTTAACCTCTCGGTGAGAACTTGGAATGCGCGATCACGTTCGCCTGTCCACAGAAGGCATCCACAGTAGAGGGCCAAAATCGCATCGTTGTTTGGATTTTGCTTAACCATCGGAGCCAACTTTCGTTTGCCAACACATGAGCCCTCTCTTTGATTAATATCTAGAGCAGCTAGCGTAAATTCGTCTTTCCAGATTTCGGGAACCGACAAATCTCTCATCTTCTCACTAGGTCTTAGCTCATATTCCAATCAAATGATGCTCCCACCAAGGAGCCTGATTGAAGAGCTCTGTAAGTTGCTGGTGCTTCTCCCACAGAAAAAACGGAAATGAGGCCAGTTAGGTTGAGAGACTTCCTTTCGATCAATTCAATCACTTGCCGAACCTCTGCTGGAGTTGCATCACGCGGAAAGATTAGACTTACCTCTTTCCGGAAGAGATCGTCGTATGGCACAGTCAGAGTATCGGGGTAGCTTCCTTGGACGACAATGCGAAGACTGTCAGTGGACGAATTCCCCCATGCCTTTGCCCTTCCTGCCGCAATTGAGTGAGCGAATGCGGCTTGTGTGCCTGTGCAATCCACCACAATATCCGCCCAGCCGGCTTCTGGGTTCTCAGATGAGGCGTCGACATGTCCAGCTTTTGCGGCTGAAACTCGATTCTCCAGCCGGTCATAAGCTCGAACAACTGCACCTCTAGAGCCAAATAGCCGAGCGGAGAGTTGTCCGATCATGCCCAAGCCGATGACGGCCACCTTTTCTCCCGGTTGAACTCGGGACATGTTCACCCCTCGCATGGCGATCGCCGCCAAGTGGGTGAAAGATAGAGCAACAAGATCCGCCTCGTCTTTTGCAACGTAAGCCGATTCCTCTTTGGCAATTGCCAATCCAACATGTCCGCCCCAAAGGAGTGCTTCACTCGCTTTCTGAGTTCCACTCAGATAAACCTTCGTTCCAATAGGAGTTTGGCATCCTGCGCCGCAAGCGATGACGCGCCCAGAGAGTGAATAGCCAGGAATATATGGCCAGCGTTCGGTTCCGACTTGCTTACCGGCCAGAGATCTCAATTCGGTTCCTGGGCTCACGGTCGAGTAGGCAGTTTGGATCAGAACTTCCTGCGGACCTGGTTCGGGAATTTCGATAGATCCGACTTCGACAACATCTATGCTCTGGAACAAAACAGCTCTGGTTTGCATCTCAATCTGACTTTACCCATCTAGGGTTACAAGTCTTGACAAGTCTGAAATTGCAGCACGGATTCGTTGAACTTGTGTTACATTAGAAATAGTAAGGTGTATTGAAATGCAGAAAGTCGCACCGTTACGCACAATTCAGCAAGGGAAAGTTCAGCTTGAGCCGGAATCTGGGCTTCTGTCTGTTTCAGTTGCCCTCATCAGCACATCGATCTCATTTGTCACTGCAAATATCGCCTTCGTTCGTGCCTCAGAGGGATTCACTCAGTTTCGGCAGGTACGAACAGAGTTTGCTTTTAGCCCACCAACTCACCATACGCTCCTGATCGCAATCATGATTATCGGAGGTGCGATTGCCGTCCAAAGCCGACAATGGATTGTGCCGATTGGGCTGGCGTTGATGCTCAGCGTTTTCTGTCAGGACGTTTACGGCTACTCGGGCCCAGATTATCTTTTTCGCGGTGTACACCCGCTGATCGATTACAAAGGGGTCCTTACTGGGGCAGCATTACTCGCCAATGCCATCATTCTTATCGGATGGATCTGCGTCTCCAAGCGACTTTATAACCAAGATCAGAAGCAACCAAAATGATTCTCGGTGAACTCACCTCAATATCGTTAGCGGATCAATACTTTTGTGTCGCATAAAGGAATAGAAACTACATGGTTACATCTACTCACCTGGGTCGAGTCTTCAAGATAAATTCGTCATTGGAGCCTGAGTCAGAATTGGCAACCGTATTGGTGCCGTTCTTTGCTGGACTGATCTCATTTGGGGTTTCTACAATCGTATTCAATCAACTGGTGATACCATTTGAACATTGGCGAAAGCCTTTGACTGAATTTGCATTCGCACCGCCAATTCACAACCTGAACCTGATTCTGGCCCTCTTTCTGGGTGGAATGTTTGCAGTTCGTTACCGCTTCCTCCTTGTCATGGCACTCATTTCAATTCTGGCTATGATCTTTATTAAAGGTGGTTTTGCTTACTCTGGGCCAGCGTATATGGCTATGGCCCAGGGCCATGTGTTCCAATACCGCTACAAGGCCGAATTATGCGCTTGGCTCTCGAATTCAGGCATGCTCATGGCCTGGATTACTTGGTCAATGTTTCGAGCCAAGCTTCAGGCAAGCAAATCGCAGTAAAACGCGACCATACAAAAGGCTTACTTCGCCTTCACCACCCAATCATAAGTTGGCAAGGTTCTCCCATCCTTGAGAACGACGCCAGATTGGCTGACAAACGATGCCCCTGATTTACCATCAAACCGAGTCCGCAGAGCGACAATCCCTGTCTGTTCAATCGATATGACTTCACCGGGATCGCACTTGCCGTTCCCGTTTCGGTCGTACCAGAGAGCCAATCCGTGTAGTTCATTCCCCGATAACCAACCATCTCGGTTGTTATCCAAAGCATCCATAGCCGCATAGCCGTTATTCCAAAGCATCCACCACGTCGCATTGCCAAATAGCTGGCGGCCTGATGTAATCCTGCCTTCATGTTGAGGATCCCATACCAAGAACGCGGTCGTCGGCTTGACCCAACGATATGTTTGAGCTCGTCCTGTCCCATCCAGATCAAACGGAACCCACTTTTTTGAACTTAACAAATCCGACAAGGGTTTGGGGGATCCAAGATCCAGAATAATCGGTGTCACCATGTGAGGCGACGGTAAAGCATCGAGCTTTTCGAGCCCGCTTTTCACTTCCTGCGCTTCCTTGGTGTTGGGGCTAAGTCTCAGGAATGATTTCCCTGCCTCGTACGCCACCAATGTTCTGAGTCCAAACAAGGGTCTATCCTCGCGACGTGCATCTTGCACGATAGCCTTTTGATAGGCAATCAGATATTCCTTGGAAGCTTGAGATCGCCAAGAAGAGGTTGTCCGGAAGTCTTGATAAGGTTTCGAAAGAGTAATTTGGGAGGCCAACAACGCTCCTGAATCAAACGTGCAAGCCAGTGTTAAGTGTGCTAATGCCGATTCAGCATAAACACTCGTCCGTTTAGTCGGGTGATCGGTCATGTCGATCGCGACACTTAGATTTCGAACTGCTTCGGTGATATGTCGACGATTGTCGGCAGTATCTTCGACCGCCCTACGACTGTCCCAAGGATAGATATTGCCAGGCGTCGTGTAGAAAGAAGGCAAGCCACCCGACATATCAAAGATTTCCACCTCTCCTTTACCAGCCCATGATGTTTCAACAGCGCGGGAGAAGGTAGCGTAGTGCGCTCGGCCGATGAGATAGTAGATGGCCGCGTTTCCTGGGTCCTTCTTGAGCTTTTCTGTTAGGTTGGAAACCAATCGATCACCAGGAATGTGTCCGGGAATAGCAGGCATACCGAGGGCTACAGTGGTCAAGCCAAAAGTCAGAATGTTGTTGATGGTCTTCATGTTCGCCTTCACGTGAGTATGGGTGACGTGCCAGTTGTATTAGGTTCAAAGGATTTGGTAAATAAGGAATCTGAATTCCTACGAATGAAACTCTTAACTTCAGCTTGACCAACATGCGATCATGCCTTATAGTTCACTCATGGCAAATGCCCAAAACGACGCAGATTTGGTTATCGCAGGGAAATTCCAGTTCATCATCGGAAGCACAGGAATTATCCTGCCATTCCTTTGCTTGATCTATACCTCCCAGACAAAGTATTTGCTCAGCTCCATCAGTGGACACTACTACACTCCAATCCACGCCATATTCATCGGAACCCTTTGTTGTCTTGGAATATGTATGCTCAGCTACAAGGGATATAGCCGACTGGACAACATCCTGAGTTCACTTGCCGGGATTGCGGCCCTTGCAGTCGGACTGTTCCCTACGGATATTCCTTCCAAACTTAGTGATCAATTTGAAAATGAAAAGGGCAAGTTGGTATTCGACTATCTTGTTCTGATCCCAGTCAAATATGCCGGCTTAGTCCATCTTGTCTGCGCCATATCGCTCTTTGTCATCTTAACTATCTTTGCAGGGCTGATCTTTCCCCGCCATGAGCCAATGAAGGCTTGGAATAATGCGATCTCCGACCACATCGATGACTTGATGATCCGACCGCTTGTCGACTTTCGCTACATCATAAACCCAAAACGAGAAATCAAGGAAAAGTCTCTCCCAGAAGAAAAAGGATGGCGTAATTTGATCTATCGATGGTGTGCGATCCTGATGACCGGCTCGTTGGTACTCATCCTGCTTCAGAACACACTCCTTCAGCAACTCCCAGTTCAAACCATGTTCTGGGGAGAGACGGTCATGGTAATCAGTTTTGGAATCTCCTGGCTCACCAAATCGAAACGAGGCAAAGCAGAAATTTGGGAGTGGATCGCTCTAACCTGTATTGGCATTTCTCTATGGGTTGCTCTCACCTTCCTCTCGGGGAATAGCTAACAAGCCAGCTAATGGAAGAATTCAGGCATGGCACGCCTAATCCTGATCGATGGTTTATCTGGGACTGGCAAAACCACTCTTGCACAAGACCTATCACGAGAATTATCTTTGATCGGTTTGGAATGCCATGTTCACTATGAGACGGACTGACCTCATCCGCTCCACCCGATCCAGACGGATGCTATGGGGGCGGCTTGGGCAAACATCCGCACGCTCCTCACTCCCCAAGAATTCACAAAACTAGTCTAACCAAGTGGCAATTCTTTCTGAAAGAAAGACCTTCTGAATCTATAGAGCTCCTTGAAAGCTTTCCATTTCAAAGCATGGTCCGTGTACTGTTTCAGATGAATGCGGGTCACGACGAGATCATTAGCTATTGGGATCGCTGGCAAGAACTTGTCCATACCTTCACGCCCACTATGATCTTCCTAAGGGCTCAAAGTGCAACGGACCTCATCAATCAAATAGGAGAAGCAAGGGGGCCAGAATGGAGGAGTTATATGCAAGCTTCCATCGTTCAATTGCCAATCTCTAAGGGACTGGGCTGGACGGGCTGGTCTGCTGTCGAGCAGTTCCTTGATCACTACTCGGCACTCATGAACGAGTTGATCTGCACGTCGGATCTGCATATCGTTGAACTGGAAGGTTGTCCAGGGAATTACGGAGACAGGTTGGCTTTGGCACGAAAAAGGCTTGGGCTATAGCCGCCATTTCGCGGCCATCAGGATTCTTCCCCAATATGACGATCCTATTTTCGGACCCGATCCCAGATAATCGTTCCGAGAAACGTTTGACCGTTATGATCGATATTCCCTGGGTAGTAAAGCCGCTTCTTGTCTTCCATTAATTGCAATGGTCCAAGTCGCTGAACGCTTTTCACGGCGGACCCTTCATTCAGCCAGGATAGGTTCTTCCCTGGATCATCTCTCAGGAGACCGATTTGCCCTTGGTATCGTTCCAATGCGGTTTTTGCAGAGGTGCCATTGACGGTTTCAGGCTCGAAAATAATTCCGGTGGCATCCACCATCCACTTTCCGCTTACCGTCTCTCGCCCGTCATTCCATATAAATCTGCCCCCATGAAGAAACTCTATGCATTCTGTTGAGGTAGCCAAAACAGCTTGGGCGAATTCATTCTTTTGTCGGGCAGTCGATGAATCGGTGTGAGATATCCACTTACCCAAAAGAAAGCCCTCATCGGAGCTGTATTTCTGGCTACTTCCCCAGGCTGGGGCAGAGGGGTCAATTGGATTCCGTGTGTGAAACCACCACGGTCGGAACCAGAACAAATACATGACTCCAACTCCGATTAGCACAATGGATGCTAAAAGAGTCCGCAGCCTTACTTGCGTATATTCCATATCATTGATAGCCAGACCAAGTCTTCCTTGCTATTGCTATCATTCTATAGTAGGCAACAGACCGTGACAAGGAAATATTGCCTAGCCGGGCCAGTGCAGTGTAGAGCCATGAAAACTCCGATCCTTCAAACCCAAAGACTAGTACTGCGACCCATTGAGCTTGCCGATGCACCTCGAATCCAGATCTTGTTTGACGATTGGGAAGTGGTCAAATGGTTGGCAGCGGCAATTCCATGGCCCTATCCAGCAGATGGGGCAGAAACTTTCTTACAGCACACTTTGTCGGAGATTGACAATGGAGATCGGTACGTGTGGGCGATCACTGAGCTGGACGATCCTACATCCAAACTCATTGGAATCATCGACTTGTTCCCCAAAAATCCTGATGACAATCGAGGATTTTGGCTTGGCTCTGAGTTTCATCGGCAAGGTTACATGTCCGAGGCAGTTGTCGCGGTAAACGATTTTGCGTTTGACGTACTCGGATTGGAATATTTGCTACTGAACAATGCGGAGCCAAACCTGGGCTCCCATCGCTTAAAGGAAAAGTCAGGCGCGGAAGTGGTTGAAGTACGAGACGACGTTCCCTTTATCTGTGGAAGATTCCGAAGCGTCCAGTGGAAACTCACTCGTGAAGCATGGCACCGCAATCGTCATAATTTCCTTAAATAGCCAAGCCAAGGAGTTGGCACTTGGAAAGATTTCCAACTACTGATACGCTATGTGCATGCTTTCTTTGCTACTGTCCCTGGCCATCGCCACGTCCCCTTCATCGCGCGTTGACCAAGACGGGTGGGCTGTTCTTCATCTTTCGGGCTCGCCTCACGAAATCGGATTCCAATATGGCAAATTGGCAGCAAAGGAGATCAACGATGCCAATCAAATGCTTAGGGCCTATCTCAAACACAACACAGAAAAAGATTGGAACTTCTTTCGAACCGCAGCAGATCGATTATTCAAAGCCAAGCTCGATCCTGAATATCGAGAAGAAATCCAAGGCATCGCAGATGGACTGAAAGCAGCTGGTTACCCTTACGACTTCGATGACATGCTCGCTCAGAATTCTTGGATTGAGTTGGCATGGTACTACGTTCCTGACTTAGAGGCAAAGAAGGCCAAGAAACCAGTCGAGAGTAAAGCCCCATACAACTGCTCTGCATTTGTTGCCACAGGTAGCCAAACCAAAGATCACAAAGTTGTGATGGCTCATAACTGTTGGATCGATTACGTTATAGGTGAGCGCTGGAACTTGGTGCTCGATATCAAACCGCAACATGGTAATCGGATTCTCATGGATGCATGGCCTGGCTTCATTCATTCCGGAGATGACTTCGCCGTCAATTCAGCCGGCATCATGGTCACCGAAACCACGATTGGGTCCTTTCATGGCTTCGATGAGAGCGGACTGCCCGAGTTTATGAGAGCTCGGAAGGCGGTCCAGTATTCTAACTCCCTGGACGACTTCGCCCGGATCATGCGCTCCGGAAACAATGGCGGCTATGCCAACGACTGGCTCGTGGCCAATGCAAAAACCAACGAGATCGGCGAACTGGAGCTGGGCCTCAAGAACACCATTTTTCGAACATCTACTGATGGTGCCATCGTCAGTTCAAATTTCCCGAAGGACGCCAAGCTCACTGCAGAAGAGTGTGATGGTAGCTTAGCCAAAGGGCCGAACTGTTGTGTCGATCGGCACGCACGCTGGGATGCGATCATGGATCAGTTCAAGGGCCAAATTGACGCTGAATCTGGAAAGAAGTTCTTGGGTGATCATCACGATCAAATTCGAGGCTTGGACAAGGCAGGCGGATCTTCGTTATGTGGACATTTTGATGTTGAAGATCGTCCCGGATTTGCCGCAATCCTCGGACCTGACTATTCACCAGCCGGAGCGGTCCAAGGCAAGGTCATCACAGCTGATATGGCGCTCAAAATGCAGTTTTGGGCTAGATCTGGTCATCCCTGTGGAGAGGATTTCTTTGTCGCTCCCTTCTATGCCCAGCATCCAGAATACAACTGGGAAGCCCCATTTCTGAAAGACATGAAGGCTCACCCTTGGACCAAAGTCTCTGCTCAACAGTAGTGTCCATCGACTTTTTGCGAAGTAGCAAAAACCAGGACAAGCGAACCTCATCGCAGTGCGCGTAATATACGTGCATTGCAATGATGACCAGATATGCACTCCTAGGAACGTTGCCTTGGTTGGGTTTGGCTACGACTTTGGTTGGAGCCAAACCTACATCATCACCAACACATACAAAGCAAGAACCGGAAATCTTGGTTCAAGGGCTGAAGGTATGGAGGAAGCCGGGAGCTATCAATAACGCTGCCGCCTGTGCAACATGTCACAGCCCAGACGGCATAGACCTAGCGGTTTATAACTTCTCCGACGACGACATCATGAGGCGAGCCCTGCGCCATCTGCCTCCCGAAGACTGTTCGGTCCTCGTCCAATACATTCATGCGTTGAGGACCAAATATCAGTTCTCAACGTTGCGGGATCCAATGGAAGATCGCCCACTGCAACCTGGTGGAAAGGTTCTTCCAGGTTCAACCCCTGCCGAAAGAGATCTGGCATTCGGCAAGGAGTTGGCAGAAACCTACCCTCTCCTTTTCGGCGCTCCCATTAAGAGCTTGGATGAAGCCAAGACTGCTGAGGCACAGATCCTGAGCGTTCCGGCAAATACCCTAAGAATTGGGATTCCGCTCAATCGAATTTCTGAAGACGTGGCTCACGGGAATGAGCATGCCTCCATTGCACAATGGTTTCCAGAGATTGAGCCAACGGTGCCCAGCGCAAATTTAGCCGATTGGTACGTCCTCGAAGATCAATACCTTAAGAGCCCTACGCCTGAGAATCTTCATCTTTTGGTGAGTAAGCATCGGGAATGGGCACCTGAAAGCCGCATGTCAGGCCTGGCTGCTATTTCTGCAGCCAAATTTAATGCCTTGCTGGTTTGGCAAGACCGAGTTCGAAATCACACCGAGAATTCAACGAAGAATGTCTCTTCGGATGTGTTGATCTACAGCAATTTTAATCCGATCTGGCAGGTGGGAGAGGTTGCTCGGCAAATGGTTGGCCGTGGCGCAAGAGAATTGGGCATGGACGCCGATACCATTGCGAAGAAGACAATCGGGCCATCTGTGCAAGAGCAGGTCCAACAACTTAGGCTCTCCTGGTTCTGGGCAGGTTGGCTTTCGGATCAGGGACTATTTAAAACATCACTTGACCCTAAAACCAAACTCGGAATGTGGCAGGCTCAGAGTCTTTCCCAAGATGGCCCATATCCAATCCATTCGGTTTACACCAACGTTCGCCGCCAAGCCGTGATCTCCAATGATCCGGAAGCATGGGGGGAGACGTTGCATCGCAAGCGCCGCTTGTGGGATTTCGCTGGCCTCCGATCATTCGATTATCAACAGCAAGATATACCAACGCAACCCGAGAATCGGAAATTGTATTTCAAATTTCTGTGTAACAGCATTCGGATGAATCTCTATCTAGTCAAAGATTCTATCGACAAGACCGGTATCGTTTGGATTCGGTTGAATTCCAGGGCTAACGCCCGCATCCTGGTGGACTTTGTTAAAAAGAACGATCCGGGCGACGAGACTCAAATGGATAAGCTACTCGCAGACCTTAATCAATCCATCGATAAAGCTATAGAAAAAGTCGCCAAATGAAGTCGGCTCAGTTGACTTGGAATTGGGTTTAAAAGTGTGTAGTCGCACACTGCTTTGTGGGTTCGTTTTGCCAGTAAGGCGAATTGAAAAGTAATAATACGAATTTGAGACAAGACCTGGAGACGGGTGACTCGTGGCGTTCATGAATGGACGCTCCAGTTCTTGCCAGGCACAAAACCCCGCGCATCAGGACGACGAGCGCTCACACCCGGGACGTGC
>Ga0164297_10003065_pt1 | contig 15858 bp, 15 predicted proteins | sample GEODES058metaG_FD_113539 | JGI IMG/M metagenome (GOLD analysis project Ga0164297, IMG submission 113539) | Dystrophic lake water microbial communities from Trout Bog Lake, Wisconsin, USA - GEODES058 metaG | ecosystem: Environmental > Aquatic > Freshwater > Lake | place: USA: Trout Bog Lake...
CACGATTATGAGCCGTGTGCTCTAACCACCTGAGCTACGCCGCCTGGCGAGCCCTCTGTCGGGATTGAACCGACGACCCCTTCCTTACCATGGAAGTGCTCTACCACTGAGCTAAGAGGGCATTCACATCTAAAAAAGATGCGAAGGCGAATTGTAGTCTCAGATTGCCCCCCGTTTCCAACTGGGCGCCACTAGCCTTGGAAAATATGAAAACTCGGTTAGTGGAAATTGACGATGCGCAGGCATTGATCAACATCTACAACCCCGAAGTAATCGAGACCACGGTCACCTTTGACCTGGTTCCGCGCACCCTCGAGGAGCAAAAAGCCTGGATTTTGGCCCACCAAGTGACCCACCCCTGCATTGTGGCGGTCAACGACGAGGACGATTTGGGTGAAATCGGCGCAAATGGGGACAAAATCCTAGGATTTGCCGTTGTTTCGCCCTACAGGGAGCGTCCAGCCTATTTTACGACGGTTGAGAACTCTGTTTACGTTCATCGTGGGGCCAGAGGACGTGGCGTGGGCCAGAAACTCATGGAAGAGCTGGTCAAAACCGCCACAGAATCGGGATTTCACTCGATTATTGCCCGCATCGTGGGAGAAAACAGCGGTTCGATCCGTCTGCACGAGAGCGTTGGCTTTACCCTGGTCGGAACCGAAATTGAAGTTGGCCGCAAGCACGGCGTTTGGCTCGACGTGGTGGAGTACCAGTACGTCGTACCCGACAAGGCTAAGCAGTAGGCAGTTCTTCTTGTTCGGGCCAGGACCACTGAGTCCAACGCCCCATGGGGAGTAAGAGCACCCCGCCCAAAATGGCCACCGCCAGGGCAATGAGCAATAAATTCGCGTGCACCAGGCCACTCAGCAGCTCGCGACCACCCGGTAGTCCAATAAAAGGGCCCGTAATACTTAGGAATAACAGCCAGAAGTGCTCACGCCCCTTGTAACTGGCGGCCAAGAGCACGAGGCCCCAGGACAAGTACCAGGGTTGGACCACGGGACCGAGTTCCACGAACAAGATGAGCGCTACGCCGAGAGACCGGACCCAGCCCCGTTCCTCGCCGTGCCAGAGCAGCCAGAAGAAGAAGGCCACCGCAGCGGCGAGTCCGATTGAGCGAGTGACTGACAACGTCTTCGTGGTCGAGATGGCGGTGAGACCCACCGCGTGCAGCGCGTTGGCGAGCGCCATACCCGCGGCCGTAGCCGGGGCGGCCCACGAACGCACGGTGCCGTTGGAGAGGAGATTCTTCACCCAGCCAAATCCGAAACCCGCGAGGAACGTCGAGACGCCGAGAACGAAGCCCACCACCACCGCACCAATCGCGAATGGTTTTACTCGTTCACGAAGTCGCGCGTCGGGTCGAGCCCACGTCCACGCCACGAAGGCGAGGCCGAGCGCAGCGGGCGCTTTGATGGCGGCGGCCAGTGAACAAAAGAACAGCGCCCAGATGGGACGCTTCTTCACCGCGAGGGCAATACCCACCACTAAGAAGCCGGCCATGATCGCGTCATTGTGTGCCCCCGCCACGAGCGTCAAGAGCACGAGCGGATTGAGCGCGGCGAGCACGAAGGCCTCCCCCGCGTCTCGGTTAAGCGCTCGAGCCAGAAGCACGACACCATACCCAATGAGCACTACTGCGAGAAGTGCCAGCAGTCGAAGTCCGAGCACGGTAAAGAGTTCGTTGTGTCGTGTGATCTTGGCCATGGTGCCGTCAAGCCAGAGAAACAACGGGCCGTAGGGTGCTGGGGCGTTACCCCATAAGGGGTCAACGGGATTTACGTAGGGTGATGAACCAAGTGAGAACGGTCCCAAGATGTAGGGGCTGAGGTGGTAACTGGTCATCTCGCCTTGGGCGGCGTAACTAAACACGTCGCGTGAGAAGAGTGGTGGCGCAATGACGTAGGGGCTCACCCACAGCACGAAGATCCACCAGAGCTTCTTGATTGATGCACCCGGGTGCAACTTCATCACTTCAGCCAGACGCAACCACACACGCATCAAGAGCAGCAGTCCTCCGTAGACGAGGACGATGGAGAGAATCAGTTTTGTTTCGCTCGGGTTGTTCGACGGGTCCTGCGCTGGTTCACCGAAGAACCACGTGTTGTAGAGATTGAGCTTGAAGGGTGAGTTCGTAAACGAGCAGCCCGCGACAATCAGCACCGAAGAAATAAATCCGAGGACAGCCGGCTGCCACAGAAACGACCACCCTTCAAAAGGTCCAGGAGTGAATCTGCCCAGCGGGGTGTAGCGACGCTCGAGAAGTTGGACTCCCGATTCAAACTTTCCGGCGACTCGGTCATAGGAGCGACGAACGAAACTGGCGATGGACTTCAGTCGATTCACGTGGCTCCTTACCCGAACAGTGCAACGGTAGTCGAACTCGTTTTGGGCGTCGACAATTCAACCTAAGTTGAATTGTCGGTGGTGGGCCAGGAGGGATTTGAACCCCCGTAGGCTAAGCCGTCTGGTTTACAGCCAGATCCCATTGGCCACTCGGGCACTGACCCGTCGAAAATCCTACTAGCCCGAGGGCACCCACTTCCAACCGACCGTCAGGCTCTACGATTTAGGCATGCCTAGTTTTGACATCGTCTCCGAAATTGACCTCCAGGAAGTCCACAACGCCGTAAATCAGGCGAACAAGGAAGCCTCGACCCGCTTTGACTTCAAGGGCACCGACGCCGACGTTGAGTTCGGCGAAAAGGAACTCACCCTGAAGGCCTCGACCGAAGACCGCCTCAAGGCCCTCTACCAGCTGCTCGAAGAAAAGATGGTCAAGCGCCAGGTCTCGCTGAAGACCCTCGAGCCGGGCAAGATCGAAGTCGCGAGCCACAATTCCGCTCGCCAGAAGGTCGCCCTCAAGGCCGGCATCTCTCAAGAAGTCGGCAAGAAGATCAACAAGTTGATTAAGGAGAGCGGTCTTAAGAACCTCAGCTCCTCAATTCAGGGTGACCAGGTTCGTGTGACCGGTAAGCAGCGTGACGACCTTCAGCAGGCCATTGCGTTCTTGAAGGAAGCCGACATCGACACTCCCCTGCAGTTCACGAACTTCCGCGACTAGGAGTTCTGTTCTTCAGCAGTCAGGTGCTCGTCGAACTCTTCGAGTTCTGACGGGTGAAAGATGCGGTTGAAGACCATCATCTTCAGTACCCAGAAGATTGCGAAGCTCGCGAGGTTGACGCCGGTGACAAGACCGGTGTCCAGAATGTGCTTCCAGTGGTGCGTCTTGATGACTGACCGCGCCCAGTAGGCGCCCACCTGGGAAACGAGAATGCCCAGGAAGGACATGAACCAGAACGGGAAGACTTCCTTGCGAAAGTGACTACGGCCGGTTTTGCCCCACGCCCACTTGCGGTTGAGGTAGTACGAGGGCACGGCGGCGAGGACGTTTCCGGTGAGCGTGGCCCAGAGGACACCCGGAATGATCTTCAGTCCGTAGACGAGGGCGATAGTAATGAATGAAACGGCCGTCGAGATAACCGACACCATCGAGTAGCGGAATATCTTTCGTCCCTCATGCGTCTTGGTCCAGGCAATGAGGTCACGTGGTTTCAATTTCATTGGGTCAAGCCTATCTGGGCACCCCTAAAGAATTTGGGTCTCAACGAGTGCCAGAATGGAGCCATGTCCCAGGCGCTCGACTTTCTCATTGATTTATTAGACATTGAAACCATCGAAGTCGATACCTTTCGGGGCAAGCACCCCGAAGAAGAGCGTCAGCGCACGTTCGGTGGCCAAGTAGCGGCGCAGGCACTTATGGCCGCGGGGCGAACGATTGAAGGCGCTCGCGTGCACTCCCTGCACTCGTACTTTCTTCGTCCGGGCAATCCCACCATGCCAATCCTGTACGAGGTCGACCGCATTCGTGACGGTAAGAGCTTCTCGACGCGTCGCGTCGTGGCCATTCAAAAGGGCAAGGCCATCTACAACATGCAGGCCAGTTTTCACAATGACGAAGAAAGCTTTGAGCACCAGCTCACCATGCCCGATGCCCCCGACCCTGAGTCAATCCTTCCGATGTTCGAACGAGTCGAGAAGGAAAATGGTGCCATCGACGAATGGTTCAAGCGCCACCACCCCATTGACCAACGCTTTATCGGAGAACTCCCGTGGAGCCCGAACCGCTCGACGGAACCGAAGCAGCAGATCTGGATCAAAGCCGATGGTGTCTTGCCCGAGGACCAGCTACTTCACGACTGCGTTGTTACCTACGCCAGCGACATGAGTCTGTTTGATTCAATCATTGCGCCTCACTCGGTGCGTTGGGACGACGGCACCTTCATGGGTGCGAGCCTCGACCACTGCATGTGGTTCCACCGTCCCGTCAAGGCTGACGAGTGGATGCTCTACGACATGGAGTCGCCAATTGCTCACGGTGGCCGTGGCCTCGCTCGAGGTTTCTTGTTCAATCAAGCTGGTGAGTTGAAGGTGTCCATGGTCCAAGAAGGGCTCACTCGTCGAATTGCGGCTCAGTAATACGCATGGCCGACTTCAACGAACTCGTCAACGCCTACGAAGCATCAACGGCTTTCTTCCTCGAAGCGTTGACTGAGGTCACACAAGAAAACATTGATCTGCACGTACCCGGTGGCTGGACTGCTCGCCAGGTGGTGCACCACGTCGCTGACTCCGAAGCTCAGTCCTACGCCCGACTTCGTCGACTGCTCGCAGAACCCAGTGGTTCGGTCATCCAGGGATACGATGAGGCGGCCTGGGCTGAAGCCCCCGAACTCGGCTACCAGACCTTGCCCCTCGAGACATCGGTCGACGTCGTTCGTGCGGTACGTGCATCGTCACTCGCCGTGTTGCGAGGACTCGACGCCAGTCACTTAGAGCGAGAAGGCGTCCACACCGAAGGCGGTCGGTACACCCTCGCGATGTGGCTCGACATTTACACTCGTCACCCTCGCGAGCACGCCGCGCAACTGCGCGAAGCACTCACCGAGGGTCGAGCGTCGTAGTTCGTTACTTACGCTGGGCCATTGGTACGTAGTCACGTACCTCTGAGCCGATGTACAACTGACGAGGTCGGGCAATCTTCGAGTCCTGGTCGAGCAGTTCCTTGAAGTGTGCGAGCCAGCCCGAGGTACGTGGGATCGCGAACAGCACCGTGAACATTTCCATTGGAAAGCCCATGGCCTGGTAGATCAGACCCGAGTAGAAGTCCACGTTCGGGTAGAGCTTGCGGCTGATGAAGTAGTCGTCCTTCAGGGCAACTTCTTCGAGCTTGAGAGCAATGTCGAGCAGTGGGTTCTTGCCGGTTACCTTGAACACTTCGTCCGCGGTCTGCTTGATGATCTTGGCGCGAGGGTCGAAGTTCTTGTAGACGCGGTGACCGAAGCCTTCGAGCACGGTCTTGCGCTGCTTCACCGTTTCGATGAAGGCGGGAACGTTTTCGATGCTGCCGATCTTGGTGAGCATACGAATAACTGCTTCGTTCGCACCACCGTGACGAGGACCGTAGAGAGCGGCGGTGGCGGCAGCGGTGGCGCTGTAGGGGTCACCGTGGGCTGAACCAACCACGCGCATTGCCGTGGTGCCACAGTTCTGCTCGTGGTCAGCGTGCAGGATAAACAAAATGTCAAGCGCACGGGCCAGCACGGGGTCTGGTTCGTAACGTGGCTCCGCCACCTTCCACATCATCGAGAGGAAGTTCTGGGTGTAGCCCAGCGTGTTGTCCGGGTAGACAAAGGGCATACCCACTGAGAAGCGGTGAGCGGCTGCCGCCAATGTTGGCATTTTGGCGATAAGGCGAACAATCTGACGGTGCAGAATGTCTGGATCGTCCAGAATCTTGGCGTCCTTGTAATAGGTCGAAAGTGCAGCGACTGCTGACACCATCATGCCCATTGGGTGAGCGTCGTAGTTGAAACCTTCGAGGAAACGCTTACGAACATTTTCGTGAATGAACGTGTGGTACGTAATCTCGGTCTCCCAGGCCTTGGCCTGTTCGGCGGTGGGCAGTTCGCCGTGCATGAGCAGGTACGCCACTTCGAGGTAGGTCGACTGTGCGGCGAGCTGTTCAATTGGGTACCCGCGGTAGCGAAGGATGCCCGCGTCACCATCAAGGTAGGTAATTGCTGATTCGGTTGCGGCGGTGGCCATGAAGCCAGGGTCGTGAAACCAAACACCAGGGACAGCCTTAGAGAATTCGCTAGCGGGAACGCCGCCATTGGTAATAGGAATCTCTCGCGTCTCACCAGTGCGATTGTCGGTCACGGTTATGGACTGGGACACAGTTCCTCAATTCAAATCAGGGGGTTCTCTTATCGTAGGCGAACTTTCGAAGAAGCAACTCAGGCACTACTGGCCGGAGGGTGAGATGACAACCTTGTACGTCCGCCCACGCGAGTAATCCAATGCCTGCGGAGCACCCGAAAGAGTAATGGCCAGGGTGGCCTTTTCTCCAGTCACCACTGGTATTCCCTTGGGAGTGAAGGCGTATGCCCCGTCGGGGCCAATGACGCCAACCATTCGTTCCCCGTACGCCTGGCCGCGGCCGTTGGTTGGTCGTAACGAGATTGTAAACGTGACGGGCTGGTTGATGAAGTTCGGATTCTCCGCCGAAACATTGACCTGGAGGCGCGAGGTCGGCACGATTAACAACTCACCCGAGGTTGCCGGCAGTGGTGTTGGGAGCACTTCAACTGCCCCGAGACCAACGCCCCTCGTAGGTTGCAACGAGTTCACCTGGGAGACCGACAACTCGGCGTCGGTCGCCACACTCGTCCAGAGTGCGTCCAAGTGGACACGACCTGGCTCCTTCACGAGCGCGAAGCGCTCCGTGTCGTTCCATTCAGTCACGATGCGCTGCAGATCTGACAGCGGTGACGTTACGAGGGCACTCTGGCTTGCGTCCAAGTGCACCGTCTGGCTCGTCGGTGGCGTCCACGGTAACTGCACTGACGCGGCGAGATGCGCGAGAACGGTCGTGTAGTCGTCAACTTCTTGCTCAGTCATGTCGGCCAACGTCTTATTGATGTCGTGGGCCAAGTTTGGGCGAGCGAGCAGGTTCGCTTCGTTCTGCCAGAGTGCCACCTGTCCGTTCAACTGGACCAGCCGTGCGTCAAAGAGTGACCGCGTCAACACCGGACTCGTGCCCACCAATTGGCGAAGGTGGAAGGCGAACGAATTCTCCTGGCCAATGAGCGTGTTAGCCAGGACCGCAAACGTCTGGTTCTCGCTCATTCTCGAGGACGTGGACTGGTGGGCGGACCTGTTGACGTCGCGAGCAAAGAGCAACACCAGCAACGTGAGTGCGAGAGCACACGTGAGAAGTACCGTTTGTCGGCGTCGCTGTGCTCTGGTCCGTGCCACGAAACCAAAACTACTAGTCCTCGTGATTAGAACTCTTCGGTGCTTTCGAGGTCAACAATGTCACTCGTTCCCGAGGGCAGCTCGAAGTCACCTTCGCGTCCCCACTTCGCCGGGATAATCGGACGCACCGCCTCTTCCACCATCTGCAACGTTGGCAGTTCGCGTGCGCCGCTTAAGAAGTCCTCGTTCTTGAACTTTCGTGCGGTAGCCGACAGGTTGGTCTCAACGGATGCCACCATCTTGTTGTAACTGGCCACGGACTGGCGTAGGTGTTTGCCCAACGTTTCAACTGGTTCGGACACGTTGCGAATGCGGTTGTAGAGCTTGGCGGCGTCGTCGTAAATCATCTCCGCGCTTTCAACGAGACGTTGGCGAGAAAGCACCATGCGAGCGGTCCACAGGAGTGAACGGAGTGATGTTGGGCCCACCACCAGAATCTTTTCCTTGGCCGCGTACTCCAGAATCTCGGGGTCGACTTCGAGCGCAGCGTTGATTGCGGCGTCACTCGGCACAAAACACACGGTGAACTCGGGCGCGTGACCAATCATCGAGGCGTAGTTGCGATCCTTCAACGTCTTGATGTGACCACGAAGGTCCTTAGCGTGCTTGTCGAAGTAGGCACGACGCTGGGCGGGGTCTTCACTCGCAACACCGGCGTCAAAGGCGTCGAAGGGAAACTTCGCGTCAATCACAATGTGCGTCTGCCCGGGCATGTTGATGACGCAGTCGGGTCGCTGCGACGCACCGTCGTCGTTCATACCAGTGTGCTGCAGGGTGTAGTCAATCGTCTCTTTCAGTCCCGACATCTCGAGAATGTTGGCGAGCTGTACTTCACCCCAGTGACCGCGTTGGTCTCCGCGCCCCAGGATCTGATTCAGACGACGGGTCTCGTCCGTGCTGCGAGCCTGTGCTTCGAGCAACTCTTCGGCGCGGCTCTTTACCTCTTGGAGCGCTCCCTGATTCTTCTCTTGAAACTCGGTGAGCTTCTCGCGGTACTGACCAAGGAGCTCCTCGAGGGGCTCGAGCTTGGCGTCAATTTTCTCTTCGCGCTTTTGAGCCAAGTAGTCCTGGCTCTCCGAGAACTGTCGGGCTTGCTGTTCGAGGATGCGCTTGGAGGAGAGTTCGAATTGATTGGTCATGGCAGCCATGGCCTCATCGTGCAAGTGCTGCTGGCGCTCGAGCTGGCGCTGAGCATCTTCGAGTTGCGCCTCTCGTACTTTGAGGGTCGCCTGGGCCTCGTTAAGGGTCGCCAGTGAGTCCTGGGACTTCTTTGTCATGAGAGCCCAGGCCACAACGGCACCGAGCACGAGGCCTACGAGGCCGGTGAGAACTGAAATCATGTGCTTCCTTTCGCTGACCTCACCGTAGACAGCGGCTGTGACATGGCCTAGCCTGGAGCCGTGCACCGCTTGTTTGCCAACAAATCAACGCCCGCCAACCCCACCGACAGCACGGCCACGTTGGGCGACAACTTGCGACCAGTGATTGTTCAAATTTTCGCTCTCGTGGGAGAAGCCATCGCCGAAGCAACGCACGCTCTCCTCACTGGTGACCGCGAACTCGCTAAGCACGTGGTGGAACAAGACATCCTCATCGACCAACTCGTGAATGATCTCGTTGCTCGCACCGAAACCACGCTTCTCGAAGAGAGTGACCTGTCGTTCGAAGACCGTCGCAGTTTGCTGACCTTGCTGCGCATCTTGCCCGACGTTGAACGAAACGGTGACCTCGCCGAACACATCGCTCGACGTGGCGCTCGTGGCTTGGGTATGGAAATGTCACCCCGCAGTCGTGGGCTCATCGAACGTATGGGCGAAGTGGCCTCAACTATTTGGCGTGAAGCAACTGACGTGATTGTCGACGCCAAGCTCGAAGCCGTCGGCGCCATTGAAGAAATCGATGACGAGCTCGACGATTTGCACGTGTCACTCACCGCGGAACTCACGTCAGGCTCCATGTCACTGCCGGTCGCGGTGGAGGTGTCGCTACTCGCTCGCTTCTACGAGCGATTTGGTGATCACTGCGTCAACCTGGCGCGTCGCCAAGTTGGTCGCAATGGCGCTGACTAGAGCAGTTCGAGAAGCGCTTCGGCAATCTGCACTGCGTTGAGGGCAGCACCCTTACGCAGGTTGTCATTACTGATGAAGAGCGACAGACCATTTTCGAACGTGGTCGCGGGACGGATACGACCCACGTAGCTCGGGTCCTTGCCGGCACTGAGTCGTGGCGTTGGAATCTCGGCGAGTTCAACGCCCGGAGCACCCGTCAGCAAAGCAGTTGCTTCGTCGACGGAAAGTGGACGGTCAAAGCCGGCAGTGATGGCCAGTGAGTGTCCCGTGAAGACTGGCACGCGAACACAGGTGCCGTCAACGAGTAGTCCGGGGATCTCGAGAATCTTACGACTCTCGTCGCGCAGCTTCTGCTCTTCACCAGTCTCGAGTGAGCCGTCATCAACAATCGTTCCGGCCATGGGCACCACGTTGTGGGCAATGGTCACGGGGAACTTCACGCCGGCGCCCAGTGGGAAGGCGGCGCCGTCAAACGTAAGAACACGGGCATCGCGGTCACTGGTTGCTTCGAGTTGCGTGGCGAGTTCGTCAACGCCGTCACGTCCGCCACCACTCACTGCTTGGTACGTAGCGACCGTCATGCGGTTGAGACCAGCGGCGAGGTGCAGTGGCTTCAGCACCGGCATGGCCGCCATGGTGGTGCAGTTCGGGTTAGCGACAATGCCTTTCTTAATGTCACGAAGTGCGTGGGCGTTTACTTCCGGCACGACGAGTGGCACGTCTGGGTCCATGCGCCAGGCGGAAGAGTTGTCAACCACGATGGCGCCCGCTTCCGCGAGACGAGGTGACAGGGTCTTTGATGACGTTGCCCCCGACGAGGCCAGCGCAATCTCGATACCCGAGAAGTCGGCCGTCGCGGCGTCTTCGATTTCAATCGCTTCGCCGTTCCAGTCGAGCGTGGTGCCCGCGGAACGAGCCGAACCGAAGAAACGAATGTTGTCGACCGGGAAATTACGCTCGCGCAGAATGGCGCGGATGACTGTTCCTACTTGACCTGAGGCTCCAACAATGGCGATTCGCATGAAGGAAGTCTAGAACTATGCGGCGTCGAGACCAAAGGCGGTGTGCAGCACGCGCACCGCGTCGTTGACCTTGTCGGCACGAATCACACACGAGATACGGATTGAGCTGGTTGAAATCATCTCGATATTGATGCCGTTGTTCGAGAGAGTTTCAAACATTTGTGCGGTTACTCCCGGGTTCGTCTTCATGCCCGCGCCAATGGCCGACACGCGACCAATGTTGTTGTCACTCTCGACTGAGGTGGCACCGATTTCGTTCTTGACGGTCTCGCAGGCCTTCATGGCGTCGTCGAGGTCGGTCTTGGCGACGGTGAAGGAGATGTCGGTCAGTCCGTTGGCACCGGTGTTCTGCACGATCATGTCCACGTTCACGCCAGCGTTGGCGAGTTCACGGAACAACTGAGCCGCGACCCCGGGCTTGTCCGGCACACCACCAACGGTGATCTTGGCCTCTGACGTGTCGTCGGTGATAGCCGTAACGATTGCTTCTTCCATAGTGGGGTCCTCCTCCACAATCCAGGTTCCTGGTTCCCAGGTAAAACTTGAGCGAACGTGCAACGGCACGTTGTGACGACGTGCGAACTCCACGGAACGCAACATCAGAACGCGGCCACCGGTAGCGGCCATTTCCATCATCTCGTCAAAGGAGACCTTGGGGAGACGACGAGCCTTGGACACCACGCGGGGGTCAGCTGAGAACACACCCGTCACGTCGGTGTAGATCTCACACGAGTCGGCGTTAAGGGCCGCAGCGAGCGCCACGGCCGTTACATCAGAACCACCACGACCGAGGGTCGTAATGTCGCGTTCCGTTGAAACTCCCTGGAATCCTGCAACCACCGGCACCTGACCGGCGTCGAGGGCTTCACGGATTCGGTCCGGACGCATTTCGAGAATCTTGGCGCGGGTGTGGTCGGTGTCGGTGATGATGCCGGCCTGGGAACCAGTGAAGGACGCCGATTCAACCCCCAACGCTCCAAGGGCCATGGAAACCAGAGCCATAGAAATGCGCTCACCAGCGGTGAGGAGCATGTCCATTTCGCGGGGTGGTCGGGTGGGAGAAACATCGTCGGCGAGACGAATGAGGTCATCGGTGAATTTGCCCATTGCCGAAACAACAACTACAACGTCATTTCCCGCGGCGCGCGTGCGAGCGACGTGCTCAGCAACGGCGCGGATGCGCTCAGCGTCTCCCACTGAGGTGCCACCATACTTTTGTACGATCAGTGCCATCACTCAAGGTTAGTTGAGGATGCTGGCCGCCTTCATCTGGCCACTAAAGTCGTCCCTATGGCAACTACCAAGCGTGAACGACAGAAGGCGGCTCGCCGCGAAAAAATGGCTCGACTCCAGGCAGCGCAAAAGCGCCGTCAGGCAACTCGTCGAATCGTCATTATCGCGGTCGTGGCGGCAGTAGTTATTGGTTCTGCAGCACTCCTCTTCGCAGGTGGCTCCAGCAAGACAACCGCGACAACGACAACCACGACGACGACGACCATGGCCACCACCACGACGATGGCCGGCTCGACGACCACGTCGACGACTGCGGCCAGCACTACAACGACTGCAGCTACGCCTACGACTACCGCTGCTGCTGCAGCCGGTGCACCCACTCAGGCTGAGGCCGACGCCCTGGCCAAGGCGGCTGGATGCCCCGCTTCAACGGCGACTCGCGTGAACAACCTGCAGTGGTCTTCGGCACCTGCCATGACCATCAACACGTCACTGAACTACTACGCCCACTTCCACACCACCGCGGGTGACTTTGTCGTGAAGTTGGACGCCAAGACGGCACCCATCACCACGAACAACTTCGTGTTCTTGGCGCAGCACAACTACTACCACTGCGTGATCTTCCATCGCGTCATTCCTGGCTTCATGATTCAGGGTGGTGACCCCACCGGCACCGGTACTGGCGGCCCTGGCTACACCATCGCTGACGAGTACCCCGCTACGGGCAGCCCCACCTATCCGCTCTACTCAATCGCCATGGCGAACACTGGCTCACCCCACACCGGTGGCTCGCAGTTCTTCATCGTGACTGGATCTACGGGTGAGACGCTGCCTGCTTCCTACTCACTGTTTGGACAGGTCGTGAGTGGCACCAACGTTGTCATGGCTATTAACAACGAAGGTAACTCCAGCCCATCATCAAACGGTGAGCCACCAGCGGTCACCAACCGCATGCTCAGCGTCACCATTAGCAACTCCGCCAACTAACCCTTAGGACTAACTATGTCAGCACCAATCCCAAACCCCGATGGCTCGAGCGAGCAGCGTCAGAAGTTTGACCAAGCTCCCCCGATGATCATCGACAAGGACAAGACCTACACCGCCACCATGGAGACCTCCAAGGGAACGATGGAGATTGTGCTTGACGCCCTGAACGCACCAGTGACGGTGAACAGCTTCGTCTACTTGGCTCGTTTCCACTACTACGACGGCATTGTCTTTCACCGTGTCATCCCCGGCTTCGTGTTGCAGGGTGGCGACCCCACCGGCACCGGTGCTGGTGGCCCCGGATACCGCTTTGACGACGAGCTTCCTAAGCCCGGCCGTTACGAGCTCGGTTCACTGGCCATGGCCAACGCTGGACCCAACACCAACGGTTCACAGTTCTTCGTGATCTCCGGACCCGACGGTGTTCGTCTCCCGCCGCTCTACGCACTGTTCGGCAAGGTTGTGAAGGGCCTCGACGTGGTTGAAGCCATCAACAACATCGGCACCCCTTCAGGTCGCCCACGTGAAGACGTGGTTATCAAGTCAGTGACCATCACTGAGGCCTAGGAACTCGCGCCCACCTCGGTGAGAGTTTTTCACTCAACCCCTCCGCTTCGGCGGAGGGGTTTTGTTTATTTCAAAGGGTTTTACCCCCGCCATTGGCAAAAGGGTTACTCGTCAGTATCCTTCGCTTTATGACAGTGCAGCGGGTGGGGATTCTGGGCTCAGGCATCATGGGCAGTGGCATTGCTGAAGTCGTCGCGTCTTCGGGTGCTGACGTGGTGTTGCGAAGTCGCTCACTGCAGTCGGCCCAGGACATGTTGGTCGCGCTTCAGGCATCACTCGCGAAACAGGTCTCTAGAGAAAAGCGCACCCGAGAAAGTGCTGACGAACTCCTGAGCCGCATCACTATTACGAGCGAACTCACTGACCTCGCCGACTGCGACCTCGTTATTGAGTCGGTCGTCGAGAACTTAGAAGTAAAGCAACAGGTCTTTCGCGAACTCGATGGCGTGATGAAACACGACGCCATTCTCGCGACGAACACCTCCACGCTTTCCGTCTTCGCGTTGGCCTCAGTGACGAACCGCCCCGACCGCGTCTGCGGTGTTCACTTCTTCAACCCCGCCCCGAGCATGTCCCTCGTTGAAATCGTTCGCACCTTGAGCGTGAGTGACGAGACCATTGACACCGTTACCGAGTTCACGGTGGCCTGCGGGAAGGATGCCGTCATCGTCGCCGACGAAGCCGGCTTCGTGGTGAATGCGTTGCTCTTCCCCTACCTGAACGACGCCGTCCGTCTCGTCGAGAAGGGTGTGGCCACTGAAGCTGACATTGACACCGCGATGAAGGGCGGCTGCGGATTCCCCATGGGACCGTTCGCACTCCTCGACCTCATTGGACTCGACACGTCAGTGGCAATCCTTGACGCCCTCTTCAACGCTTTTGGTGACGAGAAGTACCGTGCTCGACCAACGTTGCGCGACCTCGTAGCCAGCGGACGCTACGGCCGAAAGAGCGGTGCTGGCTTTTATGTGTACAACTCCTAGGAAGCACTGATGACCGAACGATCAAAACCATGGGTCATGCGGACCTACTCAGGTCACTCGACTGCCGTTACCTCGAACGCTCTCTACCGCTCGAACCTAGCCAAGGGCCAGACCGGACTCTCAATTGCCTTCGATCTCCCCACCCAGACGGGGTACGACCCCGATGACCTCGCGGCCGCGGGTGAAGTAGGCAAGGTTGGCGTTCCGGTGGCGCACCTAGGCCACATGCGCCAACTTCTCGACCAGATTCCCCTGGACGAGATGAACACGTCGATGACTATCAACGCCACCGCCGCGTGGCTTTGGGGCCTCTACCTAGCTCTCGCTGACGAGCAGGGTGTTTCCTACGCTTCACTTCAGGGCACGACGCAGAACGACATCGTGAAGGAGTACCTGAGCCGCGGAACGTACATCTTCGCTCCGGCGCCTTCGAAGCGCCTCATCGTGGACATGATTGCCTTCGCCATCAACAACGTCGCCAAGTGGAATCCCATCAACGTCTGCAGCTACCACCTCCAAGAAGCGGGCGCCACCCCGGTGCAAGAGATTGCCTACGCGCTCGCGACCGCCATCGACATCCTGGACGCCGTGGTTGACTCGGGCAAAGTACTCCCCGAACAAATCGGCGACGTAGTCGGTCGTATTTCGTTCTTCGTGAACGCGGGTGTTCGCTTCATTGAAGAGACCGCCAAGATGCGGACATTCACCGCGCTCTGGGACGAGATCTGTCACGACCGCTACGGCGTTACCGATCCCGCCAAGCGGCGCTTTCGCTATGGCGTGCAGGTGAACTCGTTGGGACTCACCGAGCAGCAGCCCGAAAACAACGTGCAGCGAATCGTGCTCGAGATGCTCGGCGTAACGCTCTCGGCGAACGCTCGTGCCCGCGCCATTCAACTTCCTGCCTGGAACGAAGCTTTGGGACTCCCCCGACCTTGGGACCAGCAGTGGAGTCTGCGCATGCAACAAGTCCTCGCCTACGAGAGCGACCTCCTCGAATACCCCGACATCTTTGAGGGCTCAGTAGTGATGGAGCGGAAGGTTGCTGAACTCACCGAAGCGGCGCGGGCTGAACTGAACGACGTCCTCGAACTCGGCGGAGCCTTCAACGCGATTGAGGAACTCAAGTCTCGTCTTGTTCAGAGTCAGTCGGAGCGCGTAGCCCGCATTGAACGTGGCGAGCAGATTGTCGTCGGTGTTAACGCCTACACCGAGACCGCCACCTCACCACTCACGTCGGATGCATCACTAGAAAGCGTCCTCACCGTGGACCCCGCCGTTGAACAAGAACTGAAAGCCGACATTGCTCAGTGGCGAAGTAATCGTGACGAGACTGCCGTCGCTGCTTGTCTCGACGAACTCCGTCGAGTCGCCCAGAGCACAGACCCCAACGACAACATCATGGTGCCGACCATTGCCCTCGCCAAGGCCGGTGGCACCACTGGTGAGTGGGCCGAGACTCTCCGAGACGTCTTTGGTGTCTACAGGGCACCAACGGGTGTCGGTTCAGCCGTGGCCTCACGAGGAGAACACTTCACCCAGTTGCAAGAACGCTCGCGGGCGATTCTCGAACGCCGGGGAGCACGCCCTCGTTTACTCGTCGCCAAGCCCGGCCTTGACGGACACTCGAACGGGGCCGAGCAGATTGCCGTGGCCGCACGAGACGCGGGCTTTGAA
>Ga0164297_10003068_pt1 | contig 15849 bp, 16 predicted proteins | sample GEODES058metaG_FD_113539 | JGI IMG/M metagenome (GOLD analysis project Ga0164297, IMG submission 113539) | Dystrophic lake water microbial communities from Trout Bog Lake, Wisconsin, USA - GEODES058 metaG | ecosystem: Environmental > Aquatic > Freshwater > Lake | place: USA: Trout Bog Lake...
CATTGATATGTACATTATCGAAGAATTTACCATTCTCGTACAAAATTTTGACATTTTGTGTTTACGACCCTGTTAGAATGACGAGCGGAGGATGTTACATGCAACGAATGATGCTTTTAGCCAAATTGCACCGTGTGACGGTGACTGAGGCAGACTTAAATTACGAAGGTTCCTGCGGAATCGATGAAGACTTGTTAGAAGCTGCCAATATGCGAGAGTTTGAGCAGATTGAGCTATACAACATTAATAATGGTGAGCGTTTCTCTACTTACATCATTAAGGCAAAAAGAGGCTCTGGAATTATTTCTCTTAATGGAGCCGCTGCCAGAAAAGCGCATGTAGGGGATCCGCTCATTATTTGCACGTATGGACTCGTTCAGGAAACAGATTTAGACCAATACCAACCAAAGATTGTTTTGGTCAACGAGTGCAATCAAATCAAAGAAATTAAAGCGATAACCCGTTAAAAAGGAAGTTTAGCGTCAGGTTTTGCCGCTAAAAGTGCCTTTTTGAATGCTTCTTGAATTCTTTCAATGGCATTTTGGTTATCTGCTTCAAATCGCATCACAACAACAGGTGTGGTGTTAGAAGGTCTTGCTAATCCAAATCCATCAGCATATTCAACACGAATACCATCGATGGTATTGACTGAGATTGCGTCTTCAAACTTTGCGTTTGCTTTCACTTCCTCAAGAATTCTAAAAGGCTCACCCTCATCACAGGCCATTTGTAATTCTGGAGTACAAATAGCGTTAGGTAAGTCTAAAAGAGTTTGATTAGGATTATTTTCTTTAGACAGAATCTCTAAAAGCCTTGCTGCTGTATAAAGTCCGTCATCAAAGCCATACCAACGGTCTTTGAAAAAGATATGCCCACTCATTTCTCCTGCAAGTGGAGCGCCAGTTTCTTTTAGTTTTGCTTTGACTAAAGAATGGCCTGTTTTCCACATCAGTGGTTTTCCGCCGTGTTGCTCGATCCAGATTCCTAGATTTCTAGTGCACTTTACATCGTAAATAATTTGCGCACCTGGATTACGAGATAGAACATCTTTAGCATAGAGCATCATTTGTCTATCTGGAAAAATCACTGAACCATCTTTAGTAACCACTCCAAGACGATCGGCATCACCATCAAATGCAAGGCCAATTTCATTATCAGAACTTGCCAATTTATCCATGAGGTCATGTAAATTTTCAACATGAGCTGGATCTGGGTGATGGTTAGGGAAATTTCCATCTACTTCACAGAACATTTCTTCTACCTCACACCCCAAGGCTCTAAAGAGTTTTCCAGCAAAGGCGCCACCAACACCGTTACCACAATCAACAGCAATTTTCATAGGTCTTGCTAGTTTGATATCACTCGTAATTCTATCTAAATAGCTTGGGAAAATATCAAATTCAGAACGTTTTGCTGGAGATGTTGCGGAAAATTTCTTATCAACAATGCGTTGGTAGAGGGCTTTTATTTGATCTCCATAAATAGCTTTTCTCCCGAGGACCATCTTAAATCCATTGTAATTTGGCGGGTTATGACTACCTGTAATCATGATGCCGGAAGTGGCTTCTTGCCCGTTAATGGAGATACAAGTACCGTAGTAAACCATTGGTGTTGCCACGACGCCGAGGTCAATTACATTAATACCGACACTTAATAAACCTTCGGTGAGAGCCTTCATCAAAGTAGGACCTGACAATCTACCATCTCTTCCAACGACGATCGTGGATTCACCTTGTTCTCTCATTTCTGAACCAAAGGCCATACCAATCAAATGAGCGATATCAGCATCTAAAGTTGAGTCGATGATCCCACGAATATCATAGGCTTTAAAAATCGAAGGTGAGAGATTGATCATAAAAATAGTGTTTTAAGAGGATTGAGATTTTATCCAGCGAATGCGCTCTGCTGTGATAGGGTGAAGTTTATCGATATGTTTTTCTGGTTCAGTCATTGCGGACATAATGGGGACTGCTAATTTTTTTCCAAGTTCAACTCCAGGTTGGTCAAACGAGTTGATGCCATATAAAACACCTAAACAAAAGGTTCGGTGTTCATATAAGGCCATTAATGCGCCAAGATGAAAAGCGTCTAGGCGCGGTAAGCCGATAAAATTGTTTGGCCTTTTTCCTGGATAGTAATGATTTAAGTCACTTTGCGAACCGTTCCCCATAGCGAGTGCTTCAGATTGTGCAAGACAGTTCGCAAGTAATTGATCATGCAGATGTTGATGTTGAGGAACATCGCTCATTGATTCTTGGACTGCAATAAAGTCTACCGGTATTAATTCTGGTCCTTGGTGTAGCATTTGGAAAAAAGAGTGCTGTGCATTTGTACCAGGGATTCCAAAAACCACAGCAGAGCTAAAACCAACTGTTTGCTTATCGAGTCCTGCTAATTTGCCATTACTTTCCATTTCTAATTGCTGGAGCCAATTTGGAAAAAGCTGTAATGATTGGGCGTATGGAATAATTGCTTGGGCTTTTACGGCATGATTTTTTTGGTGAAAATACAATGCTAGCGCCATTAAAAGGGGTTGATTTTGTTGATCGGGCGCCTGCATAAAATGCTGATCCATAGCAAAAGCACCTGCAAGAAATTCCTCAAAAACATCGAAGCCAAATTTCAGTGCAATTGGGAGTCCAACGGCAGACCAGACAGAAAATCTACCACCTACCCAATCCCAAAAGGGGAGGATATTTTCTTCATGCACACCAAATTGAATAGCTAGTTTTGGATTTGCAGTTATTGCAAATAATTTTTGTGAAATTTCATTTTCAGTAATATTGGCATTTCTTAACCACTCCAAAACAGCTTTAGCATTTTGCATGGTTTCAAGTGTTGTAAAGGCTTTAGAAACGATGACTATGGCGTAACTTTTAGGATTTGCATTTGAAATGATGGATGCTAAATCAGCACTATCAATATTAGATAAAAAATGCACTTTTTTCGGATAGCTCTTATTCTTTTTAGATAAGCTAAGCGCATCACATACCAGTCTTGGACCAAAGTCTGATCCGCCGATACCAATATGAATAATGTCGGTAATGTTTTCAAGCTTTTGGCAACTATTACGAATTTGTTCCCAAACCTTTTCTACAGCAGGCATTACATTTTGGTCATCAACATAGATTGGATGTCGATCTATGTTACGTAATGCAGAATGCAGGGCTGGCCTATTCTCAGAAACATTTATTTTTTTACCGCTAAATAGTGCATCTCTTTTTAAAGAGAGTTGGGACTTTTCGGCATAAGCGAATAATTCTTGCCAATCATTGGCACCTATCTGTTGAAATTGTGTATCAACATAAAGAGGACTATTCATAAGGAGAATTTATATCATTTCATTATTCAATGAATTGATTTTAACCATCATTTATGAATGTTCACAAAAACGTAAGAATCTAACTTAGTTGATGGTTGCTCCAGTAATTTTCACAGCTTCTGCCCATTTACTGAGGTCTTGTTTCAGTATTTGTTGAAATTCCTCAGGAGTGTTACAAACAACATCTACACCAATATTTTGCAAACGGGACTTAAACTCCTCATTCTGGGCAAGTCCTTTAAGAACTTTAACGGTTTTATCAATGACTTCAGTTGGTGTTCCTGTTGGCGCTGCAAGACCATTCCAGGTAGATGTATGAAATCCTGGGTAACCTGATTCTGCGATAGTGGGGACTTGAGGGAAAAGGGCATTTCTTTTGAGCCCAGTAGTAGCTAATACTTTGATTTTTCCGGCTTTATAAGGTTGGGAAGCTTCAGCGACGTTTGCAAAATATAAGGGTACTTGCTCTCCCATCACATCTGCAATCGCCGGGGCACCACCCTTATATGGGACGTGATTCATCTTTAATTTTGCGCGAGTATTAAACAATTCTGTCGACAAGTGACTTAAAGATCCACTACCAGCTGAAGCATAGGGAATCTCGTTTGGACGAGCATTTACATAGCTTACAAATTCTTTTAGGTTGTTCGCTGGAAAATGGTTGGCAACTGACAGTGCAAACTCATTACTGGCGATGATGGATATCAAGTTAAAGTCTTTTACGGGGTCATAATTGGTTTTAATCATCGCTGGCAAAACTGCCATTTGGGGTAAAACTGCCAATAAAAGGGTATATCCATCTGCCGGTGATTTGGCTACGAAATTAGCTGCAATTGCGCCATTTGCGCCAGGCTTGTTTTCTACAATGAAAGTTTGCCCTAAAGTTTTAGTTAATTCATCTGCCGTTATACGCGCTATAGAGTCCGTATTCCCTCCTGCTGAAAAAGGCACAATAATTTTTACAGGACGATTTGGCCAAGATTGTGCAAAGCTTGTGATGTTAATTAGAAGAAGAGCAAGGAAGAAAGCAAAGCGCATATAAATTCCTTATTTTGAATATTGTCGGTTTTGATGATTTTTAAATACCAAATAATGGCCTTTGAACCAAGGTTTGGCAGCTAGTCGATCTCTCCAAGGAGTAACCCTAGCTTTTGCTCTTGCAGAAGAGTTTAGTGCTTCTGATGTAGTTAAATAATGAAGCGCTAGACGGTTATATGTACCAGGATGTGCCTCAATGATTTCAAAGCGTCTTGTTCCAAGCCACTCTGGGCACTCTAATAAAATAGGGACATGATCTTGCGTGTACCAGTCATCAAATTCAGTTAATTCATTCTCTGGAACGGTAAAGAAAACCGCATACAAATATTGTGCTTGATCTAATGGATTAGAAACATTTTCACGCCATTGATCACCCAGTAGGTTGCCGATATATCTAGTAAAGCCACTTACAGAGCTCAACATTGATTTTGTTAAATCACTAGGTTGGTTTTTAACGATGTCGTATTCTTTTGACTTTAAAACTTGGAGATTGTCCATTTCGTAAACGGCAAGGTAATTACGATCATCACCATCGGCCAAGTAACGTTGAGCAGAAACAAATCCTGGAATAGCGACCCTTAATGGGATGTGTTCTTCATCGTACCAAGCATTAAATTTATTTTCTTCATGCGCAGGTGGCGTCATTTCAGAAAAAAGTATTGTCTTACCAAAACTCATAGTGTCCCTCATATTCATTATTAATATTTGTCTTACAATAGTTTAACGACTTTAAATCCTTATATAAAAAGAAAGAGACGATTCATGCAATTAGAAATTCGTAAATGGCAAACACAATTAGAAGAGAAGATTGATACTAAAAATCCGAGCAATCCACTCATTAAATTAGCTGTTATCGCCATTATTAAAAACCCATATGCTGGAGCATATCAGGAAGACTTATCAGAATTAATTAATGCGAGCACCGAGTTAGGGCATCAAATAGGTAAACGAATTCAGCAAATGATGGGAGATCATCCTATTCAGAGCTATGGTAAAGCAGGTATTTGTGGCACACAAGGTGAGCAAGAGATTGTTAATGCTTTATTAACTACGACTTTTGCTAACCCAGTCCGAGATGCAGTAGGTGGCGGCAAAGCTTGGATTTCATCTTTCACAAAAATTGGTGGTCCTGGAACAAGTATTGATGTGCCATTTGCTCACAAGGATGCTTTATATGTGAGGTCTCACTATGATGGTATGACTGTTACTTTGCATGATGGACCATTGCCTGATGAAGTAGCTATTATTTTTTGTGTAGCAAGCCGTGGTCGAATCAATGCTCGTGTTGGTGGATTGAGTGTTGACAAGATTCAAGGTCAAGACGGTTTAATTTGATTGATAGAGAGTTAATAAATGAAAACAGCAATCGTAAATTTAAAAAAAATAATTACTGGTGATTGGCGCAATCCTATTGCTACAGGTGATTCAATTTTCATGTCTGATGGAAAGATCGTAGCTGTAGGTAATGTTGATAGCAAAGATATTGAATCTGCTGATGTTGTAATTGATGCCGATGGTGCTACCGCTATTCCCGGATTGATTGATTCACAGGTTCACAATACGTTTGGTGATTACACACCAAGACAAAAGACAGTTGGCTTTTTAGAAAGTTACGTACATGGTGGTACGACAACTTGTATTAGCGCATCAGAAGTTCATGTTCCTGGTAGACCAAAAGATCCCGAGGGGGTGAAAGCACTTGCTCTTGCTGCTAAGAGATGCTTTGATGACTATCGTCCAGGTGGGATGAAAGTATTTGCTGGTTCAATTATTATTGAGCCAGGTCTTCAAGAGTCTGATTTTCAAGAAATGGCGAAGAAGGGTATTTGGTTAGCTAAAGCAGGCTTTGGTGCTGTTAAGTCTCCATATGACTATGCTCCTATGGTTGGGTGGGCTAAAGCTGCAGGAATGATTACAACGGTTCATACTGGTGGTTCTTCAATTCCTGGATCTTCAGGAATTTGGGTTGATCATTTATTAAAGATGCAGCCTCACGTTTCTTTTCACGTTAATGGTGGACCTGTGGCGATGCCTGATGCAGACTTCCCTAGAATTGTGAATGAGAGCAATATTGCACTTCAAATCTGTACTGCAGGTAACTTAAGAACAGCCTTGTTGATTGCCAAATTAGCAATGGCAGCTGACCAGTTTGATCGTTTTCTAATTGCAACTGATACCCCAACAGGAAGCGGTATTATGCCGCTTGGAATGTTGTATACCATCACACATTTATGTAGTTTGATGGATATGTCTGTTGAATCCGCCATAGCTGCCGCTACTGGAAACAATGCAACTGTTTATGGAATTAATAGTGGATTCTTACAAGCGGGTAAAGAAGCTGATGTCGTCATCTTAGATGCTTGCGTTGGTGGTTCAAAAGACAATGCAACGGATGCGATAAGAAATGGTGATATTCCGGCAGTCGCTGCAGTTATTACGGCAGGCGTTCCTCGCTTTGTTGGAAAAAGCAGAAACACTCCTGCTCCAATGAAAAGTGTTAGGGTTATTAAAAACAATATTCCTCAGGATTATTCAGGAAGTGCCCATTAATGAAGCCGATTCATATTGCTATTGTTGGAGCAGGTCCTGTTGGTGTTGTTGCTGCGATTGCTGCAGCACAAGAGGGATTTAAGGTTACTTTATTAGAGTCAGAGACAGTCATAGATCACAACCCTAGAGCAGCGACAACTCACCCATCTACATTAGAGTTTATTGATCGTGTGGGATTGATTGATGAATTTATTCAGCAGGGTTTAGTAGCAAGGTATTTTCAGTTTTGGGATAGAGATACTAGATCTAAGGTTGCGCAGTTTGATCACGAACTATTAAAAGATGAAACCAAGTTTCCTTTCGTGGTTCAAACTGAGCAACATAAGCTGGTATTGATGGGTTTAAAAAGATTAGATCTTTTTCCTGATGTAACTTATAGCTTTGGCACAAGGGTTACATGCTTAAAACAAAATGCTGATTTTGTGGAAATTCAAACTTTACGAGAAGGTCAGGCAGAAACAATTCACGCTGATTATGTGATTGGATCTGATGGTGGAAAAAGTACTATTCGTAAACTCTTGGAAATTGAATTTGAGGGTTATACCTGGCCTGAGAGATTTTTGGTATTGACGTCGATACATGACTTTGAGAAATCGATGGGTTGTTGTTTCCGTAATTACTTTGCTGGATCTCAAGAGTGGGCGAATTTATTTAAAGTAACAGGTGATGACTTTAAGGGTAGATGGCGAGCTGTATTTCCTGCGGGAACTGGAGAGAGTGATGAACAAGCTCTAAGCGATGAGTCAGCTAAAGCTAGATTGCTGGATTTAGATCTTAATTGTTCTATAGACTCTATTGTTCACAGAAATATTTATAACGTTCATCAAAGAGTCGCACAACAATTTAGAGTTGGAAGAGTCATGTTGGCCGGGGATGCTTCTCATCTGAACAATCCTATTGGTGGATTAGGTCTTAATTGTGGCATTCATGATGCAATGGAGTTAGTTTCAAGTCTAGTGGATATTCGAAATGGCGCTGATGATACTAGACTCGATTTATATGAAAAGCGCAGGAAAACACTTAATATTCAGTTTATTCAGGAACAGACGATTGCCAATAAAAAGAGGTTAGAGGAGAAAGATCCAATAGCCAGACAGGAGCGTCTGAATGAATTAAGACGGATTGAAGAGGATCAAGTATTGCAAAAACAATTCTTAATGAAATCCTCTTTATTGCTCAGTGTAATTAACGAGAAAAAAATTACACTTTAATAAAATTTGTCTGATAAAGGATCTAAAGCTATAATGTAGGACTATTAATTAAATCTTGCAATTTTAAGGTTTAATAATTCATAGGAAGCTTGGCAGAGTGGTTGAATGCAACAGTCTTGAAAACTGTCGAGGGTTAACGCCCTCCGTGAGTTCGAATCTCACAGCTTCCGCCAAAAATCGGCTCTTCACCATAATCGGGGGATGAGCATTTATTAAACACGATTAATCACTCCACTCCAACCACACAAAGCCAAAGTAGTTTATATAAATATATAAGAGACAATTCATGAGCAATAATTCTATTTTGGAATTAAACCAAGAAAATTTTCAGGATTTAGCACTTGCTTTTCAGGGCGTTTCGGTAGTTGATTTTTGGTCTTCAAGTTGTGTGCCATGTAAGCAAATGACAAGAATTTTAGAGGAAATTGTTCAAGATTTACCTGTTGGTGTAAGGATATCTAAAGTAAATGCCGATCATAATTCTGCTCTAGTGGAAACGTATGGCGTTAGATCATTACCGACACTACTTTTTTTTAAAAATGGTGAATTACAAGAAACCAAAACTGGCGTTGATCGCAAACAAGTAATTCGTAAGGCGATTGAGTCTTATTTAAACTAGGAGAGCATTATGGCAAATGTCCGTATGTTAACGATTGAAGAGTTACAGGCAACTAAATTAAAGCCTCTAATAGATTACTGTCTTGAAAATCGTGCACCTGATCCAGCTTTTCACGCTGTAATGGGTCACAACATCGATTTATCAGAGGCAGCGTTTAATGCTTGGAGGACTGTGTTCTTCACAGGGAAGATTAGTCATTCTTTAAAAGAGATTATTCGTGTCTTATTGTCACGAATGGCCTCCTGTAATTACTGAGGTAATGTTCGATCTGCTTCGGCGAAGCAGAATGGACTAACAGAAGATCTTCTTAACGATGGTGTTGAGAATTACAAAAATAGTAAGCATTTAAGTACTGCAGATAAGCTTGCAATTCAATATTGTGAGTTAATGGCAACTGATCCTGATCAGATTGATGAAAATTTCTATGATCAATTGAAAAAGCATTATTCAATAGATGAGATTGTTGAGTTAGGGACTTTTATAGGCATGAATATTGGATACCATACGTTTTATGGGACGCTAGATTTTTATCCAATGTTTTCTCCAGATGGTCGTTTAATAGATCAAGACGAATCGCGGAAAATTTATGGTACTGAAGTGAAGTCTTTGACTGGAAGGGGGACTTAATGCTAAATATTCAACCAATTCCTATTGAAGAAGTAAAGGATCCAGAGTTGTTAGAATTAATGGCTCAAGCCAAAGAGCTAGGGGTGCCTGATGAAGAATTCATTCTGGTATTAGCTAGAGTTCCAAGTTATGCTAAGCCTATATTAAAGGCAATGTTAATGGCACATACGCAAGGTAACGTCAGCCATTCCCTTAAAGAAATGATGCGTATACAGTTGGCAAAGTTTGCCGGCGATCCTTACTTTAGTCAGTTGAGGTCTAAAAAGGCTTTAGCGGAGGGACTTACTGAAGAGCAGATTACATCTGCAAGTGATGATTATGAAGATAATCCTCATTTCTCTGAAGCTGATAAAGTAGCATTGAGATTCTCTGATCAAATGTATTTAGACTCTCAAAAAGTCAATAAAGCATTTTATGATGAGATGAAACAACACTACTCCGATGCTCAGGTTATGGAGTTAGGCGCTATGATGGTTTTGCATTATGGTATGCAAGTTTTTATGCGAACCCTTCACCCAAAATCTTCATCTAATTAATTTGAATCATCCTTGGTTTGGGATTTTTATTACTTCTGGGAGTTGCTCAATAGTGCTTCTAAAATCTGCAATTAGTTTTTTCAAAACGCGCCTTAACTGATTAAATTCTTTTTTTGTTAGATTTGCAAACAATTCATCATTTGTATTTCTTTGGTAAAAACCTAATTCAATAAATTTCTTTTCTGCCAAAGGGTGAATTTTGACCAGTCGTATTCTACGATCTTTGGGATTCAAATCACTGATGATCAAACCAGATGGACCTAATTTTTTGATTTCATTGGTGATGTGAGCAATAGATACGTTTAAATGATTGGCTACTTCGCTTAGCCCAATACCTTCAGGATGTTGATATTGGGCAATTACCATCAAAATATTATATTGAGGTGCAGAAACGCCTAATTGACTGGCCAAATAACTTCTAGCTACTTCTAGCTGACCACTTGCAATGGACAGGTCATATAAAAATTGCCGAAAAAGTTTATCTGTTTTACCTGACTGATCTAACAACTCTTTTCTAGAGATCGTTAGAGGTGAATTAAAGGTTTTTTTCAAGCTGGGCTTCCAAATTTATTAAAAGAATATCTTACTTTGACATGTATCTTAATTAATGTTCCTCAATCTAGGGAGAACTACCAATAAAAAGTAGTTTTATTAAATTAAATTTAGGGGTATATTAGAAATACTATAGTTACTTAACTATATTTCTGGAGGGGTTATGAATAAGCAAATCTGTTGTACGTTAAGTGCATTTTTACTGAGTATGTGCTTCATAGGTACTTCTATGGCACAGGCTAATAAAAACCCAGTCAAAATTGGTGTGATGACTGATATGTCTTCACTATTTTCAGATATTGGTGGGCGAGGTTCCGTTTCAGCAGCTCAAATGGCAATTGATGATTTTGGGGGCTCTGTTTTAGGTAAACCGATTCAATTAATTACTTATGACCATCAAAACAAGCCTGATATTGCAGCTTCAAAGGCTCGTGAGTGGTTCGATGAGGACAAAGTTAATGCAATTGTTGATTTATTACCCTCTGGGGTTGCATTGGCTGTAGCAGACGTTGCAAAGCAAAAAAATAAAATCGTACTTATTTCAGGTGGTGGAACAACAAGATTAACTAATGAAAATTGTTCACCTAACACTGTTCACTATACTTATGACACGTATGCATTGGCAACCAACACCGTTAATGCTTTGATGCAAAAAAATCTTAAGTCCTGGTATTTTCTAACTGTAGATTATGCCTTGGGCGCTTCACTAGAGAAGGATGCTACTGATGCAATTTTGGCAGGTGGTGGACAAGTTGTAGGCTCTATCAAGCACCCGACGAATTCATCCGACATGTCCTCTTTTTTATTAAAAGCACAATCGTCTAATGCTCAAGTTATTGCATTAGCAAATGCTGGAGGCGATACAACAATGGCCGTAAATCAAGCATTTGAATTTGGATTACTCAATAGCGGTAAGCAGACGCTTGCAGGTTTACATGTATTTATATCTGATATTCATAGTATAGGGTTAAAAAAAGCTCAAGGAATGTTGTTGACAACAGGATTTTATTGGGACTTAAACGATCAAACAAGAGCATGGTCTAGACGTTTTTTTGAAAAAAATAAGCGTATGCCGACGATGGTTCATGCAGGTGTTTATTCATCAACAATGCATTATTTACAAGCCATTAAGGCTTCTGGATCATCTGATACTGAAGTTGTTATGGCAAAAATGAAGTCAACACCGATTAATGATTTCTTTGCTAAAAATGCTTATATAAGAGAAGACGGGAGAATGATTCATGATATGTACCTTGTGCAGGTGAAAAGTCCTGCGGAAGCTACTACACCATGGGATTACTATAAAGTTGTTCGAACGATTTCTGGTAAAGATGCCTTTATGCCATTGTCTAAAAGCGTTTGTACTTTCATTAAGAAATAAAGCTTTTTAAGGAGAGTTATTGTGGTTAAAGATGGTAATCAACATATTGCTAGCATAAAGGATCAGCGTCAAATTTTTCTTAATGGTGAGCAAGTTAAGAATCATATTACGGATCCAGCATTTAAAGAGTCTGTAGCTTCGATTGCTGGATTGTATGATTTTCAGGCGAATCCTGAACATCAAGATTTAATGACCTTCAAGTCACCAACTACTGGTAACAATGTCAATCGAGCTTGGCAGTTACCAAGAAATTTACAAGACTTAATCACCCGTCGTAAAGCGCTTGAGGCTTGGTCTGAATTATCCTGTGGTTTTTTGGGGCGCTCTCCTGATCACGTTGCCTCAGCAATCAGCGGAATGTACATGGGGATTGATGTTTTTCGTAAGGCGGATGAGCGTAGTGCCAATGCTTTGGCTGATTACTATCGATATGCTCGTGATAATGATTTGTATTTGAGTTATGTCATTATTAATCCGCAAGCAGATAAAAGTAAGACTGCTGGTAATCAATCTCAAAATTTAATTGCTTCGATTGTGGACGAGGATGCTCAAGGTATCACAATCCATGGTGCCAAGATGTTAGGGACTGGATGTACTTTAGCTAATGAGGTTTTTATTTCTTGTATTCAGCCATTACGTCCTGGCGAAGAGAGTTTAGCTTTTAGTGCCGCTATTCCATTAGCGACAAAGGGTATAAAAATCTTGTCTCGTAAGTCTTATGAGCTGTCAAGTGTATCGACTTTTGACAATCCCTTATCAAGCCGTTTCGATGAGAATGATGCAGTCATATACTTTGATCAGGTAAAAATTCCATGGGAGCGTGTTTTTGTTTTTAAAAACGTTCAAATGATGTCTGCTCAGTGGCATGCTACACCAGCTCACGTCTATCAAAACTATCAGTGCCAAATTAGATTTATGGTCAAGATGCGTTTTTTGTTAGGAATCGCAAGAAGGATTGCAGAGACCAATGGAATTATTGATTTTCCACCAGTAGTGGAGATTCTTGGACAGATGTCAGCAGAGGTCTCCATGGTTGAAGGTTTAGTAGAATCCATGGAAGTTTCGGGCACACAAAAAGGGGAGTACTTTGTACCGAGTTCGACGCGTCTTTATGCTTCTAACGTACTCACTCAGCAGCTCTATCCAAAGTTTGTGCAAAGTATTCGTGAGTTATCTGGTGGTGGGTTAATTATGGTGCCTTCTTCGGTCAATGATTTTTCACATGAGGAAATTGCCAACCTAATTTCTCAAACTCAAAAATCACCCTCAACGGACAGTATCGGTCGCGTAAAACTATTTAAATTAGCGTGGGATGCGATTGGCTCAGAATTTGGCTCTCGTCATTTGCAATATGAGATGTTTTATTCAGGGGCTAATATGGTAACTCGAGGACATTCGTACCGTAACTATAATTGGCAACGTTCCTTAGATATGGTTGATCAATTTATGGCTAGTTATGACTCTCCAGATATCGAAAAAAATAAAATGCCTCAACTGGTGAATCTTTAATAATCAGAAAGAACAAATATGGCTTTGATAAATTTGAAGTGTGGTAATAATCTGTTTCAAGCAAATATAGATCAGCTTGTCATTGCTGGTTGGACAGGCAGAAATAGAGATGCTGTGGAACATCATATTCAAGAGCTTGAAAAAATTGGAGTTGCGCGTCCTAAAACAATCCCTTGCTTTTATCGTGTAGCAGAATATTTACTATCTACTAAATCAACATTTCAGTTTTGTGGTCCCGATTCGAGTGGCGAAGTTGAATATGTCATTTTTTCTTTACCGAATGGATTATTTATTGGACTGGGGTCAGATCATACTGATCGCAAAGTGGAAGCATACGGCGTTACTGTTTCTAAGCAAATGTGTCCTAAGCCGATTGCATCTGAGGTTTGGTCTTTTGAATCTCTAAAAGATCATTGGGATCAGCTTATTACACGTTCTTGGGTCACTAAAAATGGAGTGCGTGAGTTATACCAAGAAGGCGCTTTGGGGCGTATGCTTACTCCTCAAGATTTGATTTTTAAATATACCGGAAATTCTCAATTACCAGTTGGAACTGCAATGTTTTGTGGAACACATTCTGTTCTTGGAGAGATTGGTGGCGGGGAAATTTTTGAAATAGAATTGTTTGATCCTGTAACAAACTTATCGATTAAGCATGCGTATGGTTCGCAAATATTAGAAATTGTTGATTAACTTTAGGAGAGAAAAATGGCCCTTGATAAAGAGTGGAAAGAGTTTCATAAAGTAGATTTAGAAACTGGTTGGGAAGTACCTCCAGGTTACCCTCCTGGAATACAGCAAAAAATTCTTGCTGGTAAATTAGATGAAAAAAATGGCATTGGATCTAGAACACGCCACTTACGTTTCGAGCCAGGTGAATATACAACTGCTCCATTTATTCATGAATATTGGGAAGAGGTTTATTTGGTTAGTGGTGATTTAACAGTGGGTAATGATGCAAATGGTAATGGTGGCGTATCTTTTGAGCCTGGAACTTATGCTTGTCGTCCGCCTGGAACACCTCATGGACCTTTTAAGTCTGAAAAAGGTTGTCTTCTCTTAGAGATTCACTACTTTGATAATCAGAAGTAATGAATTTGGATTCACCAATTAAAACGATTGAGAATCTTCAATCACAGATTAAACAAGGAAATTTATCTGTTACGGATATTGTTAAGCAGTCTTTATTTCGTATTCATGACCCTTCTGGACAAGGTAAATTTTGTTTCAATGCGACTTTTGATGAAGCAGCCTTGTCCAATGCCTTGCAACAAGACTTGGATCTCTCTACATCGCGAAATCTTCTTCCTTTAACGGGTGTTACAGTTTCTATCAAAGATTTATTTGATACTGAAGGTTACACAACAACCTCTGGATCACTTGTATTAGGTCAAAATTTGCCAGCCACAAAAGATGCCGAAGTCATTCACCGGCTTCGTCGGATGGGGGCTATTCCAATAGGGCGGACAACCATGACGGAGTTTGCATATTCTGGGCTTGGTTTAAATCCCCATTACGGTACACCTCTAAATCCCTTTGAGCGAGAAATCAGTCGAATGCCCGGTGGTTCTACTTCAGGAGGAGCAGTTAGTGTCTCTGATGGTATGGCGACGGTTGCTATGGGCTCAGATACTGGCGGATCGTGTCGAATTCCAGCGGCACTTTGTGGATTGGTAGGATTTAAACCCACAGCAAAAAGGTATTCTCAGGAGGGGGTATATCCCTTGTCACGCAGTCTAGATTCTGTAGGATTTATGGCTCCGTCTGTAAATTGTTGCATCTCAGTCGATAAGGTTTTAGCTAAAGAGGAATACTTGACAGAAGATATATTAGTAAAGGAACCTTTGCGACTAGGTGTTTTGGAAAATATAGTGCAGGATGGCTTAGATTTTGATGTGAAGACGAATTTTGAAAGATCATTAAATATATTGAGGTCAAAGGGGGCTCATTTATTTAACGTTCATAGTTCGACAGTTAATCGTGTATTAGAGATTCAAGGACAGCCAAGAATTGTTTCTGCAGAAGCGCATGCACAATTTGAGGAGATTCTTAATCAACAAAGTGAGCAAATGGATCCCCGTATTGCGTCTCGAATTATTAAAGGAAAAGATGTAAGTTCCGCAACATATATTCGAACAATGCAAGAGCGTAATGTGCTTATACAATCATGGGGAAAAGAGTTTGACAGTCAAACCATATGGATTATGCCAACCGTGCCAATGATTGCTCCAAAGATGAGTGATTTGGTACAGGATGATGAATATTTTCGAATCAATGCTTTGATGCTACGTAATCCTGGAATTTTTAATTTTTTAGATGCTTGTGCGATTTCTATACCTAATCATCAACCGGACAAACCTCCTACTGGGCTTATGCTTGTGGCGCCATCAAACTTTGATCAAAAGCTACTTCAGATAGCTAAAATTATTCAAGGCTATTTATCTTAAAGCCGAAATAAATTTAAATATGTTTTTATACACAATTTTTATATCTATCAATATTGC
>Ga0164297_10003069_pt1 | contig 15847 bp, 16 predicted proteins | sample GEODES058metaG_FD_113539 | JGI IMG/M metagenome (GOLD analysis project Ga0164297, IMG submission 113539) | Dystrophic lake water microbial communities from Trout Bog Lake, Wisconsin, USA - GEODES058 metaG | ecosystem: Environmental > Aquatic > Freshwater > Lake | place: USA: Trout Bog Lake...
TGGTTATCATCAAATCCAAATGCTATTTATTTGTTAGAACAAAATATGGATAAAATTGATTGGTCTTTTTTGTCACAAAATTCACATCCAAGTGCAGTTCATTTATTAGAACAGAACCCAGAAAAAATTCATTGGCATTATTTAGGAGAAAATTCAAATGCGATTCATTTAATAGAACAAAATATAGATAAAATAGATTGGGGCCTTTTAGGATTAAATCCAAATGCAATTCATTTATTAGAACAAAATATAGATAAAATTGATTGGTGGTATGTATCGCAAAATCCAAAAGCACTTCATTTATTAGAACAAAATATAGATAAAATTAATTGGTGTGCTTTATCTAGTAATCCAAATCCAAAAGCACTTCATTTGCTAGAACAAAATATGGATAAAATTAGTTGGGCATTGTTATCAAGAAATCCAAATCCAAAAGCACTTCATTTATTAAAACATAATATGGATAAAATAGATTGGGGCATTTTAGGATTAAATCCAAATGCGATTCATTTATTAGAACAAAATATAGATAAAATTGATTGGGAGAATTTATCGTGTAATCCAAATATATTTGAGATTGACATGATTCAATTAAAATATGATATTCATGAACAAATAAAAAAAATTGATAATTAAATATTTAATTTATTATATTTAATAAATTAAATTAAATGAATAATCTCACAAATTTAATTGCTTCATATTTAGTAAAACCAAAAATGAAATTATTAAATTGGATTGATTTAAATAAAATTGAGTGGGAGACTTTATCACAAAATCCAAATCCAAACGCAGTTCATTTATTAGAACAAAATATAGATAAAATTAATTGGCCATATTTATCAAAAAATCCAAATCCAAAAACAATTCATTTATTAGAACAAAATATAGATAAAATTAATTGGCTATATTTATCACAAAATCCAAATCCAAAAGCAATTCATTTATTAGAACAAAATATAGATAAAATTGATTGGACTTATTTATCAGAAAATCCAAATGCGATTCATTTATTAGAACAAAATATAGATAAAATTGATTGGAAATATTTGTCATTTAATCCAAATGCTATTCATTTGTTAGAACAAAATATAGATAAAATTAATTGGAAATATTTGTCATTTAATCCAAATGCTATTCATTTGTTAGAACAAAATATAGATAAAATTGATTGGAAATATTTGTCATTAAATCCAAATGCTATTTATTTGTTAGAACAAAATATAGATAAAATTAATTGGGAATGTTTAACACAAAACTCAAAAGCAGTTCATATATTAAAACAAAATATAGATAAAATTGAATGGCCTTATTTGTCACTTAATCGAAATGCTATTCATTTGTTAGAACAAAATATAGATAAAATTAATTGGGATTATTTATCACAAAATCCAGATCCAAAAGCAGTTCATTTATTAGAACAAAATATAGATAAAATTAATTGGTTACATTTATCATATAATCCAAATCCAAAAGCAGTTCATTTATTAGAACAAAATATAGATAAAATTAATTGGAGTATCCTCGCATATAATCAAAATATATTTGAAATTGATAAAATCCAAACAAAATATGATATTCATGAACAAATAAAAAACATTAATAATATTTATTGATAAACAAAAAATTGAAATCTAAATATTTTATTTATTATTTATTACATATATTAAATGAATAATCTCATAAATTTAATTGCTTCATATTTAGTAAAACCAAAAATGAAATTATTAGATTGGATAGATATAAATAATATTGATTGGTATAATATTTCAGCAGACCCAGATGCAATTCAATTATTAGAACAAAATATAGACAAAATTGATTGGAATACTTTTTCATGTAATCCAAATGCTATTCATATATTAGAACAAAATATTAATAAAATTAATTGGTCTTTTTTGTCACAAAATCCAAATGCGATTCATATATTAGAACAAAATATAGATAAAATTAATTGGGATCGTTTATCATTTAATCCAAATCCAAAAGCAGTTCATTTATTAGAACAAAATATAGATAAAATTAATTGGGATACTTTTTCACATAATCCAAATGCTATTCATATATTAGAACAAAATATTAATAAAATTAATTGGAATAATTTATCACACAATTCAAATCCAAAAGCAATTCATATATTAGAACAATATATAGATAAAATTGATTGGGATTCATTATCAGATAATCCAAATGCGATTCATATATTAGAACAAAATATAGATAAAATTAATTGGTGGTATTTGTCATTTAATAAAAATGCAATTCATATATTAGAAAAAAATATAGATAAAATTGATTGGAGAGCATTATCAGCAAATTCTAACGCACTACATTTAATAGAAAAAAATATGGATAAAATTGATTGGACATATTTAACAATAAATCCAAATACAGCTCATATATTAGAAAAAAATATTAATAAAATTGATTGGCGTTGGTTACCACATTACAATACAAATAAAATGCATTTATTAAAACAAAATATTGATAAATTTGATATGTATATTTTAACAAGTAATATATTTGAAATTAATAAACAACAATTAAAAATAGATAATAAAAATCAAGTGAAAAAAATTAAATATTTAATTTAATTTTATTTATACAAAAATTGAATTTAATATATTCAATAATATATTAAATAATAATATAATCATAATGAAAATTAAAGAAAAAGAAAAAAAATTATCTAAACAAATTTTAGGTCAATTTTATACAACTAATCATGAATATATTTTACAAGGAATGACAATACCAAATAATATAAAAAATATTGTTGAACCATTCACTGGTAATGGCGATTTAATTACTTTTATAGAAAAAGAACAAGAAAAAAATAATGTTAAATATATTATTGACCAAAAAAAAATTATATTATAAAAAAAGATACTATAAAAAATCCTCCAAATTATAAAAATAAATATTTAATAACAAATCCACCATATTTAGCAAGAAACAAATCAAAAGATAAAACATTATTTGATAAATATGATGTAAATGATTTATACAAATGTGTTATTAAAGATATTCTAACAAATATTTGTTTAGGGGGATAATAATTATTCCATTAAATTTTTGGTCTTCAATTCGTATGGCAGATATTGAATTAAGACAATTATTTTTACAAAAATATAATGTCATATTATTAAATATATTTGAAGAAACAATTTTTGATGATACATCATATACTATTTGTTCTTTTCAATTTGAATTAAAAAATAATAATGATAATAGTAATAAATTAAATATAATAATATATCCATCTAAAACAATAATTAAAACTGAATTAAACAATAATAATAATTTTATGATTGGGGGTGATATATATAAACTAAAATTAAAAAATATGTATAAAATATCGCGATTAACTAACAAAAATAAAGCAAAATCAAATACAAATATTTTAGTAAAATGTATTGATGATAATCTCGATTCACAAATAGGATTATCTTTTGTTGATGATAAAAATATTTATATTGATGATACTCCAAATCAAACAGCAAGAACTTATGCTACTTTAATTATTGAACCAAAAATAGACAAAGATAAACAAAAACAATTAATATCAAAATTTAATAAATATTTGAATAAATACAGAAAAAAATATAATTCATTATTTTTAACTAATTATAGAGAAAGTAAAGACATTGCAAGAAAAAGAATATCTTTTGATTTGGTATATTCTATTGTTGAATATATATTAGACAATTTTAATTTTTAGTTTATAAATAAACTAAAAATTAAATATTATTTATTTACTAAATGAATTTAGATACAGATTTTAATTTTGATTTTGTTAAACAGCATAATAATAAAGATAAAATAAATTACAGAGAAGACCAAAAAGAATTAATACAAAAATCAAATGAAATAAGTAATAATAATGCTTTGAATGCTTTACAATATTTTGTTACATGTATGAATCACGAAGGACATAATATTGAATTAGAATTAATATTTACAATACCAGCAAATCAAAAAGTAAAAATCGTATTGCCAATTATAGAAACAATGCCAAAAGATGAATGGGGTTATTATGTAAGTTGGGGGGATAAAGTAACGCATAATACTAAACATCATACATACAAAATATTAGATACAATAAAAAAATATCATGTTAGATTATTTGGCTTAGGTATATCAAATTTTGGTGCAAAAACAGATAATGAACAAATGATAGGATATAAAAAATATTTAACAGAAATAGTTTCATTTGGTAATTTAGGACACATATTTACGAGTTTAAAATATGCTTTTTATCAATGTCAAAATAATTTTATTATTCCAAAAATATTACCAAAAAATATAATAGACATAAGCCATATATTTGAAGATTGTAAAAATTTTAATCAATCAATAGAATGGGACACATCTAATGTCATAAATATGAGTTCAGTATTTCATAATTGTTATAATTTTAATAAATCATTAGAATTTTTGAATACAATAAATGTAAAAAATATGAGTTCAATGTTCGGCGGTTGTTATAAATTTAATCAATCATTAGATACTTTTGATACATCAAATGTAATAAATATGGATTTTATGTTTAATAGATGCATTAATTTTAATCAACCATTAGATAATTTGAATACATCCAAAGTATTAGATATGCATAGTATGTTTGATGAATGCACTAATTTTAATCAATCTTTAAATAATTGGGATGTTTCACGTGTTAAAGATACTAGTTATATGTTTTTATTATGTACTAATTTTAATCAATCTCTAAATAATTGGAATACTGCAAGTGTAACAAATATGAAAGGTATGTTTCGTAATTGTGTTAATTTTAATCAATCTCTAAATAATTGGAATACATCAAATGTTCTAAATATGAGTGAAATGTTTATGCGTTGCACTAATTTCGATAATTTTATTCATAATTGGGATACATCGAATGTGACAAATATGAGTTTAATGTTTTATTGCTGCAGTGAATTTAATCAACCAATTATAAAATGGAATACAGTTAATGTAATAAGTATGAATTATATGTTTTATCGTTGTTTAGAATTTAATCAACCAATTTATAAATGGAATACATCAAACGCAACTATGGCTTTTACATTTGAAGAGTGTAATATTGATGAAGAAAATAAACCAATAAATAATTATTTTTAATCTAAAAAATTGATATTCTATATATTTAATTGATTATTATTAATAATAATAAAAATAATAAAAATGAATAGCACAAATTGCGAGTTAGATTTTGTTAAACCAAATAAAGAAAATACAATATACAGAGAAGACCAAAAAGAATTAATTAAACAAGCATTTATAATATGTAAAGGCAATCAACTTAACACATTATTATATTTTGTTACATGTATGAATCGTGCAGGACATAATATTGAATTTGAAATGATATTTACAATTCCAGCAAATAAAGAAGTATCAATAATGTTACCAATTATAGAATGTGATATTAAAGATAATTTAGGATATTACGTAAATTGGGGCGATGAAATAACACATAATATTAACATACATACATATAAAAAATTAGATAAATTAAAAAAATATCATGTTAAATTTTTTGGGCTTAATATAACAAGTTTTGGTATGCAAAATGAAAATAATCAAGAATACGCAGAATATTTAACTGATGTGTTATCATTTGGTAATTTGGGACATACATTTACAAGTTTAAAATTTGCTTTTTATAAATGTCAAAATAATTTTACAATTCCTCAAATATTGCCATCATCAATAATAGACATAAATAATATTTTTAGAAATTGTAAAAATTTTAATCAGCCATTGCATACATGGAATACATGTAATATAATTAATATGTATGGTGCATTTCGTGAATGTGTTCAATTTAATCAACCATTGAATAATTGGAATGTTTCTAAAGTTAAAGATATGAGTTATATGTTTTTTAATTGTATTATTTTTAATCAAATTTTAGATAAATGGGATACGTCAAATGTAAAAAATATGAGTTTTATGTTTGGATACTGTAATAATTATAACAAATCATTAAATATGTGGAATGTATCAAATGTTAAAAATATGAGTTTTATGTTTAGTTATTGTATTAATTTTAATCAGCCATTAAATACATGGAATACATCAAATGTAGAATTAATGGGGGGTATGTTTAAGCATTGTATTGTTTTTAATCAGCCTTTGTATGCATGGAATACATCCAAAGTGCGTAATATGTATAGAATGTTTCTTAATTGCACTGAGTTTAATCAAAATTTAAATAATTGGGATATATCTAATGTGACAAATATATGTAATATTTTTCGTGATTGTATTAATTTTAATCAACCATTAAATTTATGGAATACATCTAAAATAACTGATATGCGTTGTGCATTTTATGGTTGTTCTAAATTTAATCAATCTTTAAATAAATGGAATACAATAAATGTAATCGACGCATATGGAATTACTTTTAATAGTTGTATTGATGAAGAAAATGAACCAATATTTATTTAAAAAATTGAATAATTAAATTTTAGATATTATTTATATTATTTATAAATAATATGAATTTTAATTTAGATTTTGTAAATTCTAATAATACATTGATAAATTATCGAATTGAACAAGCATTATTGATAGAAAAAGCAGTTAAAATAAGTAATTACAATTCATTAAATGCATTAAAATATATTGTTTTATGTTTAGCGAATGAAGGTTATGAAGTTGAATTTGATTTAATAATAACAATACCTGCTAATATAAGTGCTAATATATTTTTACCAATTAAAGAAACATCAAAAAAAGATAAATTAGGTTTTTATGTAAAATGGGATAATATCACAATAACACATAATCAAAAATCACATAGATTCAATACATCTGATAAAATTAAAGAATATCATATTAAATTTTTTGGATTAGGTATTGAAGGTTTTGGATATAAAAAAAAGAATGATTTCAATAAATATTTAACGCGTATTGTATCTTTTGGAAATTTAGGACATAAATTCAAATCACTTAAATATGCTTTTTATAATTGTAAAAATAATATTCAACTGCCAGATACACTGCCTGCATCTATTATAGATATGTCATGTATGTTTTATGAATGTCAAAATTTAGATTATAACCATTCATTAAATTTATGGAATACATCCAATGTTAAATATATGACATGTGTATTTTATCATTGTATAAAATTTAATCAATCTTTAGATTCTTGGGATACATCAAATGTCATAAGTATGAAAAATATGTTTGATGGTTGTACTAATTATAATCAATCATTAAATACATGGAATGTATCAAATGTATTATACATGACGCAAATGTTTAATCACTGTAAAAATTATAATCAATCATTGAATTTATGGAACACATCAAATGTTGTCGATATGTCGTGTATGTTTAATAATTGTCAAAATTTTAATCAATCATTAAATGCATGGAATGTATCAAAAGTAAAAAATATGAGTTTAATGTTTTGTGATTGTATAAATTTTGACCAACCTTTGAATTTATGGATTACATCAAATGTTGAAAATATGATGGGGATGTTTAGTAAATGTCACAATTTTAATCAATCATTAAATACATGGAATGTATCTAACGTAATAACTATGGAACAAATGTTTTTGCAATGTTTTAATTTTAATCAACCCTTATCAAATTGGAATGTATCATCATGTCGTAAAATGACAAATACGTTCAAAGATTGCACTATTTTTAATCAATCTTTAATAAATTGGAATCCATGTAATATTTTATATAATCATCAAATAGAATATATATTTACAAATTGTAATATATCCAATGAAAATAAACCACGATTTAATTTTAAAAAAGATAAACAATATAATGAAAATAGCCCATGTATTCTTTTGTAAAACATAATTTAATATTTATTTAGATACACGCCACATAATACAATATAAACAACTCCAAAATATAATAAAAATTAAATTTATTATAATTAAATAGAATTGATATGATATATAAAAATAATTAGTATAATTAAAACTGCATTTATTTATATTACAATTACAATAATAATCATATATTTTATTAATATTTATGTCATTTGGACAATTTATGTCATTATTACATTTTATAAATGTAATAATATTTACATTATTCATACATTCAAAAATATCTTGATATATATAACTAAAAATTGGTGGATTATAAGTTGAATTATAATAAGTAATTTTTATAGATACTGTTGGATAATCATTATAATAATCTGGCAATTGACATAAACCAACAATGAATAATAAAATATTACAACATAATATAAATCCTGATGCTATAATTAAACAATGTTTAATACTCATTTTTATCTTATTTATAAATATTCATTTTGTAAATTAAAATTCAATTTTTTTATAATTATTTTTTATCATGTTTTTTAACTAAATCATCCACAAAATCAAAAACATCTTTTATATTAGTATATTTTTTTTCATTACTATCGTTATTATTTAAATTGTCATTCAAATTGTCATTTTTTATTTTAAATATTTTTTGAATATTCGCCATTTTATGAGATTGACGATTATATTTAAAAACAAAATAATTATTAATATATAATTTCTTATAAATATCTCCCGTTTTTACAACAATATAATCAATGTATTTATCTATCATTGATGTATTTAAATTTTTTTCTTTTTTATATTCTATTTTAATTACTATACATAAACCACTTATAAAATTCTCATCCCCGTATCTAAATAAATCTCCCGGAAATATTTTCATTTCTATTTGATTCGGTAAAATAAATGTATGATTATTTTTTAAAATATTATGTTTTTCTTTCATCATTTTAATAAATTCAGTTTTATTAAATGAATTATTTTGTTTTGCAATTTTTTGTAATATAACATTCAAAGGAACATTCATAATAATTTATATTAGTATATTATTAAATAAAAATTGAAAATATAAATTCATTGTTAATATTTATTGTATATTTAATTAAAATCTAATTCGAATTATTATGGATTATCAAAATTCTGATAGTACTCAATATTTGAAATATAATGAAAGTAAAAACGATAATCCAGAACAAGAACCAGAACAAAATCAAGAACAAAATAAAAATCAAACTGACTCACAATCAATGTCATTACAAGTATTGAATGTTGTGAATCCTGGCATAACTCATCAAAATATAGATATAGATACAGATACAAATACAAATATAAAATCATTTGCACATACATTAAATGATTGCAGAACAAATATAAAAATTCTTATAGAAGAATCTAAGGCATTGCGCAGTGAAATTGTAACACTGCAAAAAGAAAAACATGAATTAAGTAATAATAGTGTAAAAACAATTACTGATGGTGTGCGGACAGAATTAAATTATTTTGCATGGGGTATAGCAATATTCTATATATCAACTGAAATTGGTAAATTTATTGAAAGATTCAAATTTTGATAAAATAATATTCATATAATTATTTATTATTATAAAAAATTGAAAATATAAATTATTTGTTAATATTTATCATAAATTTAATTAAAATCGAATTAACATGTTTTTTAACCCACGTACCACACAACTTGAAGCATTGTTAAGCAATTCTACAACAACTATACATCAATTGACTGTAGAAAATAGTGCAATACGAGCAGAAAATCTAGCACTAAGAATGGAGAAAAAAGAATCTCGAGATGAACACATAAATAGTCTTTTTCAAAGTATTCAATTGCAAATTACACAATTGCGCCATAATATCAACATTGATTTTCGCGAACAAATACAACAAATACAAAATAAACAAATACAACAAATACAAGAAACACAAAATATAAAAGATGATACTGAAGAAGAAATTAAATTTAAATTGTATAAAATTACACAAGAATTATTATTTTTAGAAGATTCATTTTTAAGTAGTAATATAGATGACCATGCAGAATATACCCTTAAAATGCGTGAGAAATATAAATTATTAAATGCATTAAAAAAAATTCAAACAGAAAAAGGAATTATTCAATCCCCGCCAAGTTATCCTGCAATTTCATCGTCAATGAGTAAAGAATGTTTAATGTCTCTCGCAAGTTCTTATCAATCGTCAAATAAAGAATCTGAACAACTACAAGAGACAAAATTAATTGAACAAAATACGGATGCTATATTAATTGAACAAAATACAGATAACACAAAATTAATTGAACAAATAAAAAATGAAAATTTGAATGAACAAATTAAAGATGATAAAATGAATGAACAAAATATAGATACAGAATTAATTGAACAAATAAAAGATGAAAAATTAAAGATACAAATTAAAGATGAAGAATTAATAAAAGAGAAAGACTTAATAAAAGATGAAGAATTAATAAAAGAGAAAGACTTAATAAAAGAGAAAGAATTAATAAAAGATGAAGAATTAATAAAAGATGAAGAATTAAATGAACAAATTAAAAATGAAAAATTAATAAAAGATGAGAACTTAATAAAAGAACAAAAAGAGTTAGAATTAATTGAACAACAAATCAAACAATTAGAAGAAGAACGTATAAAAGAACAAATTAAACATGAAAATTTAATTAAACAACAAGCAAAAAAACAAGAAATTATAAAATTACATAAACAATGGAAAGAATTTTATACAAGAAATTATAATATACCAAAATTAATTTTATCAGTAAATAAAGAATTGGGTAAATCAAAAGAAAACGATGAATTTATTTACGCACTATTAAATTTATTGAAAGAATACAAAGAAGAATCTCAAAATACTTTCGCAAAAATATGCGAAGAATTACAAAAATATAATGACTAAAAATTTATTTATAAGATAATATATAAATAATTATTTATAATTTACTCATTTATTTTGTAATGCGCTTATTGTATATTAATAAAAATTGAAAAAACACATATTTTATTATTCTCATAAGTATTAATTTTCATCTTTTTCCAAAAGCATAAGTATGAAGAGATTTTCTCCGGCATCGGAAGAACCAGCTCATCTGACGAATAAATTACTCGAAATAACCTTAACATTTTCTACTGACAATGCGAAACTTCAAGTTGAAGTAGATAATCTTCAAAATAAAAACGAAGCTCTTCAAACTACAAACGCGAAGCTTGAAAATGAAAACGAAGCTCTTCAAACTACAAACGCGGAGCTTGAAAATGAAAACGAAGCTCTTCAAACTACAAACGCGAAGCTTGATAGAATAAATCAAGCTCTTCGCGCTGAAATGAAAGCTATTCGAGATAAAAATGCCCAGCTTAGTGGCGAAAATGCCCAGCTTCGTGACGAAAATGCCCAGCTTCGTGACGAAAATGCCCAGCTTCGTGACGAAAATGCCCAGCTTCGTGAATGTGGATTTAAGGTGTTTACTCCAACCAGAACATCAGCATTATCTACTCCATCAGGGCGGTCTGCACCATTTGCATCATCTGTTCCATCCAGACCGCTTGAGTTGTATGCAGCATCCACACCATCTGCATCATCCGGACTGTATGCATCGTCTGCTGCTCCATACAGATTGCCTGCTCCACCTGCTTCGTCCATATTTGCACCATCTGCCGTGCCCCAACCCCCGAACAGTCAGAGCAAATGCACACATAACATTGACGATTTAATGGGACAGCAACATGACCTGCAACAAAAAATTGCGAAATATACTGCTCAGTTAGAACAAATTGCCATTCAAAAAAAAGAAATCACATCAGACCCTCGCCATACTGAGGAGGATGAAGACATAAAGACTGCTATTATGAACTCTTTAAGTGAGCCAGAAAAATTGATCAACTGCGAAATTAAAGCTATTGAAGCTAGAATCAGTTCGATTGATGAAATAATTGCAGACCATGAACAAAACTGCGTTGATTACTAACTCCATGAACAACACTACCCCCATGATTCTACATCTTATTGATGATTTCTGCATTCAGTGGTCATTCTCTTTGTCAATTTCAATATCTCACCCCAATTGAAAAAGTATTCAATTATGAGATTTTACAAAATTATGTCATAAAAAAATTATCTATTATTTTATTATAAAAATAAATAAAAATTTTATGACATAATTGTTGTTACCACCACCATTATTATTATTATTACTATTAATATTACTACTGTTATTATTACATCCTTCAAATTATTATTATTGTCATTATTATTGTTATTATTATATCCTTCAATTTGTTTAATTTCATTATTATTAACTCCTTCTATTTCTACTTCTAGTTGTATATTTTCATTTATAATTTCGATACCTATTCTATTATTCGAACAATATATAATAATAATTATACCAATGCTCATACATCCAATTAAAATAGCTAGACTAACTACATTTATTTTTTTTAATGATGAATTTATATAATACATAGCATTCATTAAAATATTATTACAAATTAAAGCGATAATTGTAATAATACAAATATAATAATGACGAAATGTTAATATATTTTGTAAAAATAAAAATCGAATTATAATTAATATATTATATATTGTTATAACTGATAATGCAATTATATTATTATCATTTCTATATGAATTAAATATTACAATATTAAAGCTTATTGAAAGAAATACTATTAAAGACAATAACCCTTTTATAAATCGTGCAAAACCATTTGTAATCATATATTTTTTATTTTTATCATCACAAAAATTATTTTGTAATCTACATTTATTTGTATCAAAGTTTATAACAAATAATAAATCTAATAATAATATACAATTTATTATAATCAATAATAAATTATATGATGAATCATTAAAGCAACTATATTCAATACACTCAATAATTTCATGTGTTGTGAAATAAACTGAATTTAAAATGATAAGATAATTAAAAATAATAAATATTATTTTTAATTCAGTTATTATCAAATTACTTGTTATCATTTTTACAGTTCTCGATATAATTGTTTTGAATGAAAACATATTTATTAACAAAATTATATTTTGATAAGAATAATTATTATAATACAGAATAAGTGACATAATATAAAATATTGATGCTAAAAATATTTTATGCATTTTAATTTGATTTGATTTATTAATTAAAATATATTATAACATATTGTTATTTTCAATTTTTATAATAAAAAGAAAATAACAATATTTTTATCATCTAAATATATATGTAAATTATATAATATTATAATGTCAAATACATCAAATACATCAAATATATTAAAAACATCAAAAACTATAACAGCCAAAAATTCTACATCAAAAAAACCAACTGGAGGGCGAAAAAAAACAAAACAAAATGAAGTATTACAAGAAACACAAGAAACACAAGAACAAGAAACACAAGAAACACAAGAAACACAAGAACAAGAAATACAAGCACAAGAAACGCAAGCACAAGAAACGCAAGCACAAGAAACACAATTACAATTACAAGAAACACACGCGCAAGAAACACATGTGCAAGAATCTAAACAAACACAAGAATATGAACAAGAATATGAGCAAGAATATGAACAAGAATATGAACAAGAATATGAACAAGAATATGAGCAAACACAAGAAAATTCACAAGAAAACGAACAAGAACAAAATAATATTAATACACAAGCTAATAAACAAAAGACAGAATATATAACATTTAATAAAAAAGATATTAATCAAAAACCAACGAGACAAACTTTTAATAGACCAATAAATAAATATACAAATCAAAGACAAATAAATAATTCACTAAAATTTAGCTATGAAGAAATACTACAAAGAGGATGGACAAAATTAAATGAGAATAACACAGAAAATTTATTGAAATATTTAATTGCAACTACACATAGAGCAGGACAAAATGAATTATGTAAAGTGCTTAAAAATACATTAACAGGAATGAAAAATGAAACACCACTGCCTAATACTACATATAATTATCATTATAATTATAATTATTCAAGACCAATAAGAAAAGTATAATTTTATTTAATTAATTTATTTGAAATAATAAATTATTTAGTTTATTTTATAATTATAATGAGACTAAAAAATATTATAAAAAATATAAAATTAATACCGATAGAAATTTTTAATGAATTAAAAACAAAAAATAAAAGAATTGAATATAAAATAAATAATAAAAAAATAAAATTTAAATATTTGGGTTCAGGAGGGTCTAGTATAATATATAGAATAAATAAAAAATATGTATTAAAAATATGTATAAAAATTCATAGTAAAGATTTATTTTTTTTAAAATTATTAGAACCGTCAATACATTTACTTAAAATATATGCTGATTTTATTTTATATGAACATTTATTTATTATTGAATCAATCGCAGATAATACATTAGATAAATGGATACAAAAAGAACACACAAATAAAGAATGGATAATGATGCTATTACAAATATATTATATGATACATATTTTACAAACAAAATATATGATATATCATGGAGACATGACATTTAGAAATATTATGTATAAAAAATTAAAAAAAAATATTACAATAAATATAAATATAAATGAAAATACAAATATTATATTTGAAACTGACATAATATTTATTATTATTGATTTTGGGAGAGCTCAAAGTATTATATATAATAGTATTTATAAACCAAATGTAAATACACATGAGGAAATAATAGAAGCAATTAAAAAAAATTATGATAATAAATATATTTTATTTCTTCATAAAAAATATTTTGTTAATAAAATAATAGAAAAATATGAAAATAATAATGAATTTATAAATTATTATAAAAAAAAATATAATATAAATAATTTTAGACAAATCGCATATTATTTAGTAGAAGAAAATATAATAACTTTTGATGAACCAAATAAAGAAATACAAAATATTATTTCAAATAATAATACAATGAATAGTAAAATTATTGAATTAAATAAATTATTGCAATAATATTTTATTATTTTATTATGTCCAAATAATTTTTGCTAATTATATATATAATTTATGTTATATTAATTTTTAATCCATACATTTTGATGACCATTTAATAATTCACTAAAACCTTTATTTTTTAGTGTATTTTTAATTTTATTATAATTACATTTATGTGGATAATCAGCCTCAAAAATACACATTCGCAATTCATCATATAATTCTGGATTTTCATCATAAAATTTTTCTAAAAATCCTTCACAATCAGCAATAAGAACATTAAATCGTAAATTATATTTTTTTTTAATTTCATCTAATGTGAAAGACTGAATATTTGATTCTTCATTAACAATAGATGTTGCCCCATAACCTCCAAACCATTCATCTAAATTAGTTAGTGCTAATTTTTGTTTAGAAATAAAACCTTTTATAATATTAAATTCACAATTATTTATTTTTTTATTTCTTTCGAGAGCATCCCATACTCTTTCATCTGGTTCAACTACTACATGATTTTGTTTATTGTCTAAATTATAGTTAATAATACATGACACAGAGCCATATCTCCCACCAAGTTCTAAAACAATATCGTCGTTTTTTATAAACATATATGCTAAATTTTGTTCTGCTACTTCAAATTTAAAAATATTAATTGTTTTATTATTTTGATCCACTATATCAAAATTTTTTATATTTTTATTTCTTATTTGTATATCTCTTTCTATAATTTTATTATTCATTATAATATTATTTATCATAAAATTTATTAAGCTTATCAAATAATAAAAATAACTATTATAATTATAAAATATTTATGCCTCCACGTAATCGCAATCAATCAGGGCATTCAACTCTAAATAAAGGACGAATGCCACCACAACAAAGACAACGCGGACAAACACCGCCACCAAGACAACGCGGCCAAACACCATCACAAAGACAACGCGGCCAAACACCATCACAAAGACAACGCGGACAAACACCATCACAAAGACAACGCGGACAAACACCATCACAAAGACAACGCGGACAAACACCATCACAAA
>Ga0164297_10003070_pt1 | contig 15845 bp, 18 predicted proteins | sample GEODES058metaG_FD_113539 | JGI IMG/M metagenome (GOLD analysis project Ga0164297, IMG submission 113539) | Dystrophic lake water microbial communities from Trout Bog Lake, Wisconsin, USA - GEODES058 metaG | ecosystem: Environmental > Aquatic > Freshwater > Lake | place: USA: Trout Bog Lake...
ATTCCAAATCTCACGATTTTCTTCTATATAGGTTTTGAACAATTTGATCATTCCTTCTGTATGTTGGGTTTCATCCACAATAGACCAAGTAACGATTTGTCCCATTCCTTTCATCTTACCATGTCTAGGAAAGTTGAGAAGCATGATGAATGATGAGAATAACTGCATACCTTCAGTGAAAGCAGAAAAGACAGCAATATGGGTGGCAGTAGACTCAACAGTACCATTCTTAGAAGATATATCCATAACATAATCATGTTTCTCTTTCATCTCCGCATATTCAAAGAATTCATTATAAGTTGTTTCTGGAAGACCCAGAGTTTCAATAAGATGACTGTAAGCTGCAATATGTAATGATTCTCTTGCAGCAAACCCAAGAAGCATCATACGAACTTCTGGTTGTGGGAAATGTGGCAGATAGTTGTTTACATAACCACCTGCAACGTCAATATCCCCTTGAGTGAAGAATCTAAAGATTTGTGTAAGGAAATGCTTTTCCTCTTTAGATAACTTCTTCTTCCAATCTTGAACGTCTTCCAACATTGGAACTTCTGTGTGTAACCAATGGGACTGCTCATGCTTTAACCATGCATCATATGCCCAAGCATAGTTGAATGGTTTGAAGTATGTTCTTTCTTCTGTTAGTTTGTGTTCTACTTTTTTGATCATATTCTTTCTATTTTCAATATATTGTGTTTTTTAGAGTATCCGGTGTTGTTCTTCAGCCAAACTTTCATTGTACCATATGGAACATTATTTTCATTACAAAATAGTTTAGCATAACTATAATCTCTAACTTCTCCATTTATAAAATGAACTCTGATTGGTTGTGCGGTTCTATTCTTGCTTGGATCTAATTTTATCGGATTGCGTTCTAACATCCTCTTTCTAGCACTATCTCTAGAGATTTGTGTTTTTCCTGGATTTTGATAACCGGGTTGTTTTGATTGCCATCTTCTAAAACTAGAAAAGTTCCTCTTTATATTATCATACATTCTTCCCGTAAATATTCTTTCACCTGTTGGTTGTTTTCTCAACATTGAAAGAAACGCATATTGTATTCCAGAATGATCTGAATGTATTTTACACAACAACCAATGTGCAATATAATGTTCTCTATATGTAAGTTTTACCAGATTCTCTTTATTATTATAACCACCAAGACATTTTGGTATTATATGATGTTTCTCATAATATTGATCTTCTGTTATATTTTTACTGAGTCTACTCTCTATTAGATTGTTGTATATTTTTTGATAGTCCACAAGATACCTCCTATGGACTATTTATATACTTCACATGTCATGTGAGGTCTAACCTTCACATGATAAACAAACATCATCATTTACTAATGATTTCATATCTAGTTCTTTTATTACTTCACGTTCAATTCTCTTAGATACCTTATCTGCCTTACCAATCTTTTCGGAACGACAGTAATACAATGTCTTAACACCCTTCTTCCATGCCATGAAGTGCATAGCATGTACATACTTAATGTGTGCATCTGGTCTAAAGAAAAGATTCAATGATTGTGACTGATCTATGTAGTTCTGTCTATCAGCAGCCAATTCAACAATCCATCTTTGATCAATTTCCATTGATGTCTTAAATGTATCTTTAGTTATTTCATCTAATATGTTTAGATGTTGTACTGAACCATCATTAGCAATAATAGAAGACCAAACATCATTATATTCTTCTTCTGTCTGAGTAAGACCCTTGATAATCCTATCTAAGTATTTGTTTTTATTCAGAAAAGATCCAGAAAGTGTATCTTGCCTGTAAGCATTAGCACGATAGGGCTCAATAGAAGGAGAAGTATTGCCCATGATAATAGAAGAAGAAGCATTAGGAGCAATGGCCGTGGTATGACTAAACCTACGTCCAGTACCAACAGCATCAGGTGCTTCACCTCTTTCTTTACCAAGTTCAATATTTGCATCATCTAAACCTTTCTTAATATGATTGAATATGCGGTTGTTAGCAACCTTCGCCATCACTCCTTCAAATGGAACTCCATTACTCTGTAGATAAGCATGAAAACCGAGAGCACCCACACCAATTGAACGCTCACGTGAAGCAGAGTACTGTGCCCTAGAAATTTCAGAGGGAGCATTATCAATGAAATACTGAAGGACATTATCAAGCATTTCTGCAACGTCCCGTAAAAAATATTCATCATTTTTCCATTCATCAAAGTACTCCAAGTTTAAAGAAGATAAACAACATACAGCAGTTCTTTCTTCATTGGTTGGTAGAATGATTTCTGAACAAAGATTGGACTGATTGATTCTTAATCCTTTATCTTTTAAGAAATCAGGCATCAAACGATTACTTGTATCAATATAGTGAATATATGGTTCACCAGTGTGCATACGGAGTTCCATAATCATCTGCCATAAGTGTTTAGCAGATACTGTCTCACGAATCTCTTGTGAATGAGGATCTACTAGATTCCAATCATCACTAGCATCAGGATTAATCATACAGTTTTCAATGATTTGCATGAAATCATCTGTAATGTTAATACCATGATGGAGATTTAAGCAACGGACGTTTGGATCACCCGTTGGTTTTCTCATTTCTAGGAATGGGATTATATCAGGGTGAGAAATATCAAGATAAGCAGCATAAGACCCCCTTCTAGTACGCCCTTGTCTATAGGCGAGAGAACTTGAGTCATATATCTTGAGATGTGGCATAACGCCTGTAGATTTATCGTCAGCAGAACGAATACCAAACCCAATACCAACCCCACCACCCAACATACTAAGCCAGTTTGTTTCTGATAGGTTTTCAACTAGACCCTCCGCAGTATCTTCTATAAAGTTGAGAAAACATGATATAGGTAAACCACGTTTACTCCTACCAAAAGAAAGGATAGGGGTAGAATATGATAACCAATGCTTACTTGCATGATTATATAGACGTTGGGCATGTTCTATATTAGAACTAAACGTTTTAGAGACAAATGCTAACCTATGTTGGGGAGATTCCTCATCATCCTTCATATATGATTCTTTTAATCTCTTTAGTCCAAGTTCATCAAATAGATTGTCCCTTTCTAAGTCAATGTTGATACCAAGATATTCCATGTTGATCCTTATTATAATACTTTTGCCATGATTGATTCAATGTCTGGTGGTGTCCACCCTTCTGGTTTCTGGACTTTACCATCTTCTCGTTTTAAAACCTTTCCATCTGGACTAATTTTCTGTAGATTACTTCTAGCAACCTCATCCCAAACTTCTTGTTGTGGAATATTTAGAGTGTGTTCTAAACCTTCAATAACCCATTTGAGGTCTGCACAAGCATCAGCAATCTCAACCATATCTTTAACTAGATATGCATCAACTAGTTCTTTAAACTCTTCTGTGATTAACTCCATGTAGAGTTCTGACTGTTTACCAAGACCAGTTTCAGTTTGATCACACGCTTCCATAAAAATTTTTACATCATCAAAACTATCCATTGATAAAACTCCTAATCATTGGGAAAATTGGTTCAATTGCTTCGGCACATGCTATTGCCACTTCACGATGCTCTTTTTGGGTTTCTACACCACTCCTTATTTGTATATAGTGCATCCAAGACCGAATTGATCCCTTCATATACATTCTAGATGTGGTTAGACCTTCCGGCAGAACTACTCTTGCAACTTCTTTTGCAATACCGTTATCAATTGCCCATTTATAAGCATTTCTAGAGTAGTTTAGAACTGTACTTTGATATTGTTCCCATTCTAGTTGTAATTGTTGATCTTCAACATCAATACTATTCTGACGGTTCTTAGCATCTTGTAATCGTGCTTCTTTATGTACAAACCCAAGATCTTTAGTTGGGTCTGCATATCTCTGGCTAAACTCTTGAAATACAAAGGAACGGTGTCTTAGGATCTGTCTTGCAATATCTCTTGTGGTTTCAATTTCAAGGGTTACATCAACCATTTCTAATGGAGACCAATGCTTATGTACCATTAGATAGTTTACTAATCTTTCGGCAGTTTCGTTATTTGTTTGATTTGATGGGTTAGATACTCTAGCAACATATGCAATCTGTTCTAAAAGATTTTTACCGTCAACGGATTGTGTCCACGTTTCTAATTTTACTTTCATTTCACACCTTTTTCCAATTAATAAATTCCATCTTTGCCCTCAAGTTAACGAATGTATTCTTTTCTACTATATCTTGTATTTCACTGACAGTGAACCCACCGTCCTTTACCATATCATTAATATCTTTCTCTTCAATCATTTCTGGCCATATCACAACATTATAATGGTTTTCTATTGCTTTGTCAAGAAGTTTCACTATCTCCTTGTTTCTAGGTTCATTATCAAAGACCAGTGTTATCTTGGTCTTATCATATAGATCAGAAGCAGCGAATAGGTTAGAGTCAGCAGTTGCAATGGCATTTTCTAAGAAAAGAGAATCAATCGGTCCTTCTACAACATAAATCATTTCTTCTTCGTTGACTTTATCAAGACCAAAGAACTTCCTACTCTCATCAACCATTTTCACGGTTATATATCTCATCTTTGACTCACCCAATGCTCTTCCTTGAAGAGCTACTAGGTTCTTATCCTTATCATAGAAAGGTATCACCAACCTCTTGTCATCCTCTACAAGATTCTGTTTATCTACACCGAGGTCTTCCACAAACTTTTTAAAATCTGGGGCATAGAAGAGGTTGTGGAGCGTTTCTTCTGGTATTTGACGGTTGATACAGTACTGCTTTGCGAAATGACCATCTGGAAGTTCGGAAATGGTCTTTAGTTTCAGCCTTTTCTTGAACTTTGGTTTTTCTTTAACTTCATCAAATGTTGGTTCAACACGATCAGGATGATTATCCTTATATCTTTCTAGAGTATAGTGTTGAAGAAGAGTGGGTTCAACTTTTTCTATGAAATTATAGAAGTTTGTAGATATACCACAGTTATGGCAACGATAGAAATAATCATCACCCCTACGGAAAATGTATCCGCGACATTTGGTTTTATTTTTTTGACTGTCACCACAGATAGGACACCTAAAGTTGTATAGGTCTGGTTTTTTCTGTGTAAATGCAGTAAGTTTAGGAGAAAGTTGCAGAAGGAACTTTCTGTCAATGTATACACTCATATGACTCCATAACGAATAGAGAGGTTTACTTCAAAATTTTCTCTATTGTATCATAATCCAGGTGAGAAATCAACCATGCAATGACAATTATTCCACCAGCAATCATCCATCTCCAATTACTAAGTTTTTCAACAGCATCCTGCTCTTGTTTGAACTTTTGTGACATTTCAGCACGAAGTTCCTTGATTTCATCCATAATACGATGCTCTGTCAATTGAACTTTGTCAATAACAGTATCTATTCTTTTGTGAACTTCTTTAAGTTCTTCGTTTTTTTCGTTTTGTCTTTTTTCCATGTCGTTATATATTTGTGAAATATACCTGTCCTGATTATTCACAATTTTGTCTATGACTAAATCCATTTTTTCGCATAGTTGACAGATTGTTGATACTTGTGTTTTTAAAATACCAACATCAACTTTTAAATTTGTAACTTGATCTTGCATCAGATGTGATTCCTTCGCTGCGGGAATAAGATATATAGTTATTTATAAATACAAATTGTTGATGTTTTAAAAATTTGTATTTATAAATACAAATTGTTGATGTTTTAAAAATTTTTATAGGATAAAGAAATGAATATTGTAGTACAACAAGCGATTAGTTTATTAGCGTCATTATTATTAGGTTCTGATACATTTACACGTATTTTGGGTGTAGTAAATCGTTGGGCAGATAAAGAGATATCTAGTGCAGAGAAACGTGCTGGTGTTTTAGATGAATTTGAAATCATCGGATTAAATACTACTAAATCTCTTGCTAATCTAGGTCTAGAGCTAGCAGTTGCATATTTGCAAAATGAAGTAAAAACAGATAAGAGTGCATAACATTGAATGCAGTAGTAAGTTATATCATAGAACGACTAAAGGAACCTTCAACATGGAGAGGTCTTGTTTGGATTATTACTGCCGTTGGTTTTGCTTTAAGTGAAGATCAAAAACAAGAAATTGCAACAGCAGGTATGACTCTTGCAGGTCTTATTGGTGTATTTACTAGTGAGTATAATAAACCAACAGAAGAACAAGTCCAAGAAGTCGTTGAAGAACAAGAAGTTAAAACTGAAAAAGCACTGAATACATCAAGAGTAGCAAGAAAGGTGAAAAATGCTAAACGTAATAAAGATCCTGATAATTTCTTTAATGATTAGTGGGTGTTCTTCACCACCTAAAGAAAAGATAGTTTATATTCCTACACCAATATCAAGACCTACAATGCAACCTCTTCCAAAGATAACTGGTCAAGAGGTTGATTGTTTATCTGATGATACTAAAACGAAACTCTTAAAAAGAGATGATATTATGAAGAGTTATATTACAGATTTAGAAGTTATTATAGATTCTACTAAGAAGAACTAAAACTTACAATGAGCAATACCTGTAGTTCTCATTATAGTAAACTGAACGTTTGATATATTAGGATCTCTATAAACTTGATTGGTATCTTGGATACCTGGACGAACAGAACAATCGTGTAATGCACAAGATGATAATAAGGAACTGATGAGTAATATCACAGTTCCTTTTTTATTTTTAACCAACCGGACCTTTTCTTGACCCCATTCCCATAAGAATAGGATTCTTCTTACGTCTTGGAAGATGAACACCTGGTTCACCACCTTTGCCCCCGCTACCAGCAATTGCACCACCACCAACTACATTGGTTGGTCCGGCAGAGGCAATTGCTCCCCCACCCATTCCATCTTCTATAACAAACTGTTTAAAACTTTTCATTAGCAGTTCCATTTCTTTAGTGATAATGCTTTTCTTGTTGGTCTTCCCTTTTCATCCTTCATAGGACCAGGCATACCACCCATTCTTGCACAAAATGATTTTCTACGTTTTGCTGGCTTACTATCTGGATCTAACTTTGATGGTTTAGTTGTTACTGCCATACTCAGTTTAGAACCTGGATTTTCTCTACGATAGGATGCAATACCCTTCTTATTGAGACCACCCTCTGGGTTCTTTCCTTCCTTACGTTGCCATGCAGCAGATTTCTCATCTATTTGAGTTTCTTCTGGTACACAGTTGGGAACGGTCTTACCACCTTTCTTTTTCATACCAACGGCAGTATAACCTTTCCAACAAGGGTTCTTCATTTCATTTACAAACTGTTTAAAACCTTTCATATTTGTTCCAGTATTTTTATTATTTTATTATCTATCGGTATATTCCTTGTGACTAAATCACAACCGTTAATACTTTCTATGGTATCTGGTAATAAATTTAAATATTCTAAGAAAGTTTTTAACACATCATAATCCCTTTCATCTATCTTATAAAACAATATTCTTGCTGTTGGTATAGCACCAAAAACATTATTCAATAAGATAATATGATTAAGTATTAATCTTTCTTTTAGGACTTTAGTTGATTTATATCTACGAAATAATCTTTTCAGATATTTTATTCGTTTTAAATCACTTTCAAATTCTGAAGTAATGCAATGGGGTGATGTATAACACTTCATTGCATATATCAGAAAGTTATCTTCAGTTAAGTTATTAAACATAATAAAAGAGGGGGAAAACCACCCCCTTCTCATTAAAGTCCAGGAACTATGCGTCCAGCACTAGTATTACCCGATGCTGTGTTGGTAGCAGAAGCATTAGCTAAACAAACCAATGTTTCTTTCAAATAACGAATTGTTCCATCACCATTCACTTTCTTTACAACACGATTCCAACCTTGATTTATATTTCCAATATTTGCAACAGCACCAGTTGCAACAGTAACATTTTGTGCTCTTGTTGCCGTAATCAAAATAGTATCTTGGTTATATGTGTTAGCAAGAGCAGTATTCCAATTAATTGCTGGAGCAAATGCTATTACATTTCCTGCTAATACATTTGCCATAACATTTGCTGATAGGGTAACAACATTACCTTGAACATTAATTACAGTATTATTAGAAGCAAAGAAATCATATGAACTGTATCCTGGTAATCCTGTATTATCAGTAAAATATGAAATAGTATTATAATAGCTGGTGTCATACACAAACATGCCATTTGCAACACCAGCATTTATTGCAGAATTAGCACCAACAAAAGTGACTTTATTAGTAGCACTAGAACCGGGAATTCCGTTTGCTGTAGTGGCAACAGTTAAAAAAATTGGTGGGTAAGTATTTGATCTTACTTGTCTTTCATACGGAAATTTAGGGATATCACTAAATCCGTCATCGTTTCCCCATAGTGGCATTTTAATTCTCCTTGAATTGGTTATATTGTATCTTATCTATTTATCTATTATTTCTTTTTGGTTTTTGGCACTGGTTCATTACCTTGTGGTTGACCGGGACGTGCTCTCATTGAAGGATCAATTTCAACATCATCTCTGTCTTGACCTGTCATAGTTTTTCCACCTGTTAATATAGCAGATGCTTTGGGTTTGTTCTCACCAATATGTGATGCATCATCAGGTTTGATAAACTTTGGTTTCTTTCCCAAAGGCTGCTTGGTATCTTTATCTTCTGCATCCCAAGCATACATATCCTCAGACATTCTTATGTTCTGATATATTTCTTTGATCCTACGGAAAGTTTCACTGACTTTTTTCTTTTTCATTTTAGTGTTTAGTGCAGGGTTGTTAGGACCATCTTCTTGACTATTTTCCATTCCAACAGTTTGAGTAGGAGCAGAAGCATCTTGATAAGTATCTTCTAATTGAAGTGATTCTTTTAGTTTAGATACAAACTCATAGTCATCCATAGTGAGAACACCTTTCTTACGAATGTTAATAAGTTTCTCTACAACTTTATGCAAATCAGCATCGGACTTAATATCTTCTCTTGCCAACTCCAACATCCTTATAAGAAGAGGAATATCAAAAGTTACAGTATCTTTTTTATCTGTTGTCTCATGAATACCACCATGTGCAGGTGTTATGATATTATGTTTATTATAACTTTTTTTCAACTGTTTCTGTCTAATCCTAGTTGGTGAAGAAACATGACTGCTTACAGAAGAACCGACATGGTGAACATCACCAGTAGATCCAACTTGTTCACGCATGGGATCATTGAATGTTGGCAATTTCCCACCATGCATATGTTGTTGAACCCATTGTTGAAAAGCACCTGTCTTAGAATGTGATACTTTCTGTTGCATACTAACATGCTTGGGGTTTAACCCTCTACGGCGAAGGAAAGCATTCAAAAAGTTAGTTTCATTGATATTTGCCTTTGCTGACCAAGGATCATTAGGGTCAGTCCCAAAGGTAGTTTTTGGTGCTACCTCTGGTTTGACGATATCTTTTACTATTTTGGAAACTTTCTTAGTCATATTTTCCAGTTCCTTTACCAAATGGAGTATTAATATCACCTTTTAATTTTGACTTGTATTTCAAGAAGTTATTTGGTTTGTTGCCTGGAGTACGACCAGTTAAATCATCTGTAGTAATAGTCGAAGCTCCACCTTCATCAGTTCCACCAGCAGACCCCATAACTGCTTCACTCTTAACACCAAGTTTATCTTTGATGCGTTTCATAGCAGAATGAGCTGCTTGTTTAACACGAGCAATTGGTGTAGAAGGATTGCTTGATGGATTAGCAGATTGATCAAAACAACTGTTCATTGAATAATCAGAGGTTGGACCAGCTGCTTCATTAAGTTCATGACGGTGCATATCTTCCCAGTGGGCAGCAGCGTGTTTACGATCACTAACAGAGAACATCTTGTGCCAAGGAGTTCCATCACCATGATGTTTAGCATAAGATTGTGCGGCACGATCAGCATGATACTGCCACAGTTTCTTTGCTTTCTCTGGATGATAAGTACCTTTCTTCATCTTCTTACTCAAGTTCTTAACGATAGGTTGATGACTTGAATAGTGTAAGTGATGATCATTATCAGCATGAAGAACGAGTTCCTTAGCTGCATGTGGCATATCACCATAGTTTTCTTTGATGGGGTTATCACGGAAATGCTTTTTCATGTCTTTAAACTGTTTTTCAGTTTCTGCATCGTGTTTAGGAACACGATGTGGATTTACCATATCTCTTACTTTTCTATATGCTTTATCTACATTTGCCCTTCTATCTTTTTTTGCTGTCAGATAGTCCATTTGTCCCTTTTGAACATAACTTTTTAAGGTATCTTTTGATAACTCATCTAACTGTGCATATTCTTCTGTCTGCATGAAGTCAATAACATCTTCAAGAAGGTCTAAATCTTCTTTGTTCAATCTGGCATTTGCTTTCTTGATACCAGCACTTCTTTTACCAAACTTTTCAGTATGTTTCATAAATTGTTTGGTGTCTGCGGCAGATTTACTACGTTGAGCAGCATTACCTGCAAGACCAAAAGATTTGATAGCAGAGATTGTTGATTTCTTTACATAGTTACCAAGAGTTTTCTTTGATAACTCATCCAACTGTGCATATTCTTCTGTCTGCATAAATTCAAGAACATCTTCAAGAAGATCAACTTCTTCTTTTGCCATCTTAGTAGCAGTAGCATACATTACTTCTTTAGCACGATCACCATAACGGTCTTTGAAACCTTTTACATTCTTCTTCATGCTCTTAACATAATGTTCTTTCTCTTTGGACTCACCAGAAGTAAGAGTGCGTTCATCTAACACTTCATCTTCCTTAATCTGTTCAACTTCTTCACCTTTCAACTTATGATTCAGTTTTTGTAACATTGATGGATGAAATGTTCCGGTCTTTTTCTTTATTTTATCATCAGCAAGTTCAGCGCCACCTAGGCGATTCAAATTTGCTTTCATTGGATTTTTATCATATTGCTTATCATATTCCTTATATGCCTTTTTTCTATAAGCATCCAATTTACCAACAGATAATTCATCAATCTGTTCAACTGACTCATCAACTTCTTTTGGCGTCTTCTTTGCTAACTTACCAATTTCCTTATCTGGATCAGTTTTCTTGTCTGCTTCAATTGGTTTTGCTTTCATACGAGCAAGTTCACGATCTGCCTTTGCAACATCATCGTCTTCATCATCGTCATATGATTCATCAACAGAAATGATCTTTTCTACTTCTTCTGCAACTGAATCCATTTTGAACTTATTATAGAACATTTTATTCTCCGTACTTTTTTCTTTTTTTAGGTTGTTTAATTTCTACGCCAGATAGTTTATTCACATTGTCTTGTTGGGTCTGCATAGGTTCTTTGTTACAAGAACCACCAAGAACACCACCAACACCCATTTCAGTACCACCTGGTTCATCAATGGATTCTACAAAATTTTTAAATGATTTTCTACCTTCTTGATATATTCCGATATTGATACCACCCGGATATGCAGTACCAGATTGTCTTGTATCAAATTCTGGACTTGTGCCTGATGGTTTCGGGAACCTTTCACTACTATTTAACCATTTTGACTTTTTCGCCTTTTCAGATTCCTTGTCTTTATTAAAGTTAGGAACTTTAGGTTTTGCATTTATAGTAATGTGTGGTTTAGAATCTTCACTATATGTCATATTAGTATATGTTTTAGTTCTCTTTGGAGCATTGAACTTGATATCATCTTGCCCCTTCATACTTGGACTGTTATCAGGAACAACATCACTAGTAGTGTCTGCTGTTTCTCCACCAAGTTTCTTTAACTTTACACTTTCAACAAAGATGTTCTTATTACGATAGATGTTATTCTTATTAACACCATCAAAGAATGCATTAGTTATCTTATATGCTGATGTGATATCTTCTTCAATCATATCAACAGAACCACTGTTGTCAATACGAAGGAAGGTATCAAACTCTTCACTGTAAATATCTTTGTTGTGTTGGGCCTGTAACCATTTATCGTTTCTTACAGATTCAACCATCATACGATATAGTTTAGTGTTACGTTCTTGACTTGATTCATTAGTAGTATCAACAAAGATCATCATTGTTGAGTATCCAAGTTCTTCAAGTTCTTCTTTTATATAAGAAATGTGTTCGTTATCATCAGCAGGACCATTGATGATCAAAGGAGAACGACTACGGATTGATTCTCTACGTAAGTCGTGTGTCTTCTCAGACAACTTCTTCTTATCAGCAAGGTATGCATATGCTTGAACTACATTAAGTTCAGTTGCTCTTGCTTCTGAGATTGCTTCACGGATAACAATATCCTTTCCAGAACCAGGTCCACCAGTAACAAAGATTGCTTTGTACATACCACGAGTAAAGTTCTCATGCAATCCCATACCATGACGAACATCATGCATCAATTCTCTTGCATGATCATCTTTAACATGAGAAGGAACACCTTGACGGAATGAAGAGAAATCTTTGTTCTTAGCATGTTGGCGCATCTTAGTACCAGACATACCTTCTTCACCTTCTGCATCTGGATCACGATGTCCAGCAGAACGAACTTCAATTTTCTTGAAGTTGAAGTGTCCATGTCTTCCTTTTACACCATTATACTTGTGTAATAGGTCATGCATTTCTTTTACACGGTCTGAACCAGCAACAACAACTAAATGATCATGACCTTTAGCATGTAACTTAGCTGCGTGGTGTAAAATAGTAGGTTCATCACTGGAAGAAGAACTGAAGTTAGTACCTGGCGAATATCTTCTTAGGTGTTTTACTTTTTGTTCTGGTGATAGAGGGTTCTTACTGGCATTCTGAGAATGAGATACAACAACTGAATGTGGCATCTTCTCTCTGTCAGATATCTCTCTTACCTTATTGATAAGTTTTAGGTGTCCAGTGGTAGGTGGGTTCATACGACCAAAAGTCGTAACCACAGGTTTACTGGTCTTATTTGTTTCTTCTACTAACTCTAAAAAACTTTTCATTTCCTGACTTTTAATAGGTTGGCTTTACTGAATTCTTCTCTGTTGACTAACTTTGTTGGTTCGCCAGCATGATTAACTACAAATCCTTCTGGATCGGTCTTCTTACCATCTATGTCATGTTCTAATCCACCACCATGTTGATTCAAATTCTTCACTAACACATCCTTTGCTTGTTGTAAATGATGATGCATTCTCAACAAGTTTTCATAATGTTGTTTATTATTTTCAATATGATCAGAATGTGCTTGTCCTTCATTCTGTCTTCTTTGCTGAGTAGCAGGTGTTTTCAACTTACTTGCTGCTTTAGCATACTTATCAACAATGTGTTGTTGTAGACCTTTAGCAGAAGGTGTTTCACCTGTTCTTACTGTCTGATTTATATAGGTTGCTAAATGATTAGCATCTCCTTGGTGTGGAGATGTGGCATTATACATGTCTTTATTTTGATCATGAATCTTCTTTGCTTGATCCATATGAGATTGAAACTCACTCTGATCTTCTGGACTGTAATGTACATTCTTAGTATCATACTCAGCAGATTGATGCCATACATCTGGATGTTGTCCAAAGTTATGTACATCAGGATGTGGATCTGCTCTCATAGAGTTCAAATCCTTTCCTTGATATTGTGTATGAACCACAACACCCATCTTTGCCTTTCTTATCTTATCTGCCTTATCGCCTCTGGCAGTATAAGTGATAGTATTAGGAGTAAATGATACACCACGTTTAGTTTCTTTCTTATCATCACCGGAGAACATCATATCTCCTTGATATACACCTTGTTTTGGTGAAACTTTAGGAAGATGGTTCAGTGCTGAATGAAGTTTCTCAACTAATCCTGGTGCATGTCCATGATTTTTAAGAATATCTTCGTGTGTATAGTTTATCTTAGGGTTCTTATTAAAAGCAGATTTAGAAGCAACAAAGAACTTACCAGTTTCTGGATGATGACCAAAAACAATAGATGGAGAACCATCATACTTCATAGTAAGTGCTGAACTGTGGCCACCACTCTTAATATGACTGTGTGCTTGATTTAACGCATTCTGAGCATGTTCAAAACCAGCACTACCATGTAGAAGAGGTCTATCCTCTGCATGGTGAATGTGCTTCAGTTTTGCTTCTTCAACGTCTTCTTTTAGAAAATATGAGAAAGATTTCATTTAGTTCCTTATGTGATCACAACGCACTATGGTTGTTCATAGAACTATTTATACTATTTGCAAAGTATATCCAGCATGTCACTCATAGTATATTTTGGATTAAATCCAAGTTTATGTAACTTATTAACGTCCAAAACCATATTGGTTGCTTGTACTTTAGTGTGGAATTCAGCAGGTGGAATGTTTTCAATAGCAGAAGTTGAACCAGTTCTTTGTACTACAGAATCAATAACTTCATCCAACCATACTGGAATTCCTCTTCCAATATTATAGATTTCATTTATACCACCACTTTTAATGACAGTATTGATAGCACCAACTACATCATCAACATACATGTAATCTCTGTAACATCTACCACCATCATATAGTTGAATTGGTCTGTTATTTTTGATTTCATTGATCATATATTGAAGAGCATTCTTCTTCTTAGATACCTTATGATCTTGTGGTCCAATAACATTAGGCAATCTTAATATACGATATTTGATTCCAAAGGTTTCACAATAAGAAATAAGAAGTTGTTCAGCAGCCCGTTTAGTAATGCTATAGAATCCTTTTGGATCACAATGTGCATCTTCTTTTGCTGGAAGATCCACTGAACCATAAACAAACCATGAACTAATAAAGTTAAAAGTTAGGTCTGGGATATTCTCCTTTCTATGTGATTCTAAAACCTTTATAAAAGTTGTTAGATTAGTATCAATGTCAATATATGGATCAGTATGAACGTTGTAATTATCAATAGTAGAAATAAAATAAACCACTTCATTTGATTTGATCTCATAATCCGATCTATGATTTTTAATAACATTAGGAGTCAGTTCACAATACCGACTCCCAACGAAACCACCACCACCAAATACATTTATTTGTCCCATGCTTTACATACCTTTTCAATATAAGAAAGAATGTTATCATTATACAAAGGAGAACATCCAATGAAGAACACATTACTCAATGCTTTGTTAGCATTTGGATATAACTTGTAATCGTCCAAGTGTTTATAAGCAGGATGTAATAGTAGATTACCAGCAAAGTAACTACGAGTTTGTATTTTATTTTCTTCAAAGTATTCAACCAGAAACTCCCTCAGTTCTTGTGTTTCACAGTATACTGGAACACCAAACCAAGAAGGGTCAGCACCATCTGTTGCCTCAATAACTCTTACACCTTTTATATTATCTTCAATATAAGAACCGATCTTTTTCTTATAATCCCGTCTAGAGGACTCTAGGAAGTCAAACTTCTTCAACTGTGCCATACCAATAGCACCTTGGAGATCAAGAGGTTTTAGGTTATAACCAATGGTAGTAAAGACGTACTTGTGGTCAATTATTCCATCATAGTCCTCCAACCACTTATCAAATCGGTTACCACACGTTCCACAAGCCAAGAGATTATTACTACCAACGCAATAACAATCACGACCCCACCAAGCAATACTTGTAGCAGTAGCAATAAACTCTTTATCATTAGAGCAAACCATACCACCTTCGCCTGTACTAATATGATGTGCGGGGTAGAACGATGTTGTCCATGCATAATAGTAATCTGTAATTAGTTTATCTTTCCAGAGAGTTCCCAGAGAATCGCAGTTATCACCCAACAAGATAATACCATGTTTTTCACACAATTCAATAATCTTATCCATATCAGGAGGATTACCGAGAACTGGTGAAACAAAGATTGCCATTGTCTTATCAGTGATCTTCTCTTCAATCTTATTAACATCAAAATTAAGAGAATCAAGTTCAATGTCAATAAAGACAGGTTTTAGACCATTTTG
>Ga0164297_10003071_pt1 | contig 15845 bp, 12 predicted proteins | sample GEODES058metaG_FD_113539 | JGI IMG/M metagenome (GOLD analysis project Ga0164297, IMG submission 113539) | Dystrophic lake water microbial communities from Trout Bog Lake, Wisconsin, USA - GEODES058 metaG | ecosystem: Environmental > Aquatic > Freshwater > Lake | place: USA: Trout Bog Lake...
GATACTGAAGCGTGGAGAAGCTTCGCCATGGACTGCCGGGTCGAGATCGCGTTTGGAGCTTTCCCCGCTGCGAAACCGGGGGAGCTCGTTCAGTTTGTCCGCAGGATCACCCAGCGTCTGAAAGGAGATGGGTTCCACTCCCCCGGTGCTGTAGCCCGAGGACTCGTCGCCTCGTCTCGAAAACTTCGGTCGCCCGCAAAAAAGAGCGCCCATCTGAAGAAAGCACTAGAGCAGGATGCCGATTGCGTTGTCGCAAGAATCGAACTGGCCGATGCCGAGTATCAGGCAGCGAAATGGTCGGATTGCCGTCGCGCTTATCAGGAAATCATCGAGCGCGAACAACGCCGTTGGAAGGGTGAGTCTCCGGATTGGTGGAGTGATCTGGAAACACGCCCCTACCTTAGGGCGATTTATGGCAGGGCCATGACCGAATGGCATCAAGGTCACTTTGCGGAGACAGCCAAGGATCTGGAGTTACTCCTCTCACTTAATCCCACGGATAATCAGGGAGTCCGCTTCCTGATTCCTTTGGTCCACCTGCTTGGAGAGAGCGACCGCAAGGCGCTCAAGGCGCTGGAGGATTATGACAGCACATATCCCGACGACTATTGCGAACCGGCTCTCCTTTTTGGCAAAGGACTAGCCCTCTGGCGCTCCGGAGATGAAGCGGGCGCCGGCACGGCCTACAAGACCGCCATGCTCAAAAATCTCTATATCGCCCCACTGCTACTTGATCTACCCACTCCCCCCTCCGAGATCTGGCATCCCAACGATCGCTCGGAGCCAAGCTATGCGCAGGATTTCATGCAATCGTACGCGACGCTCTGGGACAGGGATCCGGCAGCACTCCGCTTCCTTCGTGAAACTTACGCAACATTGCTTCCCCGTGTGGAAAAAGTCGTCGCCCAACGCCAACTCATGAGCGAGTGGCAGGATCAGCGTTACGAGCGGAATTTCAAGGCGCGCTGGAAGGAAATGACTGAACTTGACGAGCAACTCACCGGATCGCAGGAGAGATAACTTCCTCCCTAGGGCTAGCCTACAGTTCCACGCTTAGTAACGAAACCCTGGCTTACTGGTTTCATTCGTGCTTGTGGCAGGCACGGGCGATGAGGATGGCTTGGTGGCAACCTGATGATTTTGAACAGTTTGTGAGGTTTTTTGCGAAGCAGGAATAAGCGTGAGGGCCTCGTTGGCAACATACCCATTCTGACCGTCGAAGATACGGACGAAACTGTAGCCGATTTCCTTGCGCAACACCTCAACCTCATCGCCCTTGGCAAGCGAAAGATCAGGACCGTTCCCCTGTAAGGGACCATTGTGGAAAAACGGTGTGTGCTCCACGGAAACCACCATCTTGGGGCTGTTTGTCGAATTGTATTCAATGGATCCGCACCCGGAAACCAGGAGCAATGGGATCATGGCAAAAATTGAAACGTTAAAACTCACTTTCACGGCTTATCTCTATGCTTGGAAAGCTATCATCTGCCAAGTCCGGATTAGATCTTTTGAAGAAGATCACAATAAACCCGCTCAATCCTCTCCGTAATTCTCTGGATATCATACCGTTCCAAAATCGTTTGCCGCCCGGCAGAGGCAAGATCACCTCTCAAGGTTTCATCCTGAATCAAACGTAAAAGGGATTTTTCGAAGGCGGCTGAGTCCCCAGGGTGGGCTAACAAGGAATTCACCCCATCAGAGCACACCTCCGCAATCCCATCCACCCCCGAGGCAACGACGGGAATACCGCTTGCCATCGCCTCAAGGAGAGTCATTGGAGTCCCCTCGAAATCAGAGGTAATCAGCAGAATATCCAGGGCATGGTAGAGGCTTTGTCTGTTCGAAACATGACCGAGAAAGATGATCTGGGATGAGATTCCAAGATTCTCCGCCTCGGCTTGCAAAATGGGCTCCAGCGGACCGGTTCCCGCAATCGCGAATCGCACCTCGGGGTAATGCTTCAAAATATTCGATGCGACCTTAAGAAAGAGCAGGAAGTTTTTCTGGGACACCAGGCGCCCCACTCCCCCAATCACGAAAGCATCAGCGGGCATTCCAAGCTCGCTCCTTGCTTGTTTGCGCTGCGCTCCGATCGCGGGACGGAATCTTTCCGTATCGATTCCATTGGAAATCGTGATCACGGATGAATCATCGAGATCCTCATGGGCAAGCAGATAGCGACGGGTGCTTTCCGAAACCGCTATGATCCTATGCGACTGTCGATTCCAAAACGCATCAGCAGCCAGGAGAAGCGGGTTTTGATCACGGGAGGCGTCATTGCACTGGTCATGAACAACAATCGCGGGATGCCCCGACATGACGGCAATCGGCTTGGCACAAAGGTTTGCTCCAAAAAGATGAAAATGAAGCAGGTCATAGTTACCCCCTCTCATCAGCTTCCAAAAGTTGAGAATATAAAACGGAGGGAACTTACCGGGAGAGAGACTGTGAACCGATACACCCGCATCCCCGAAAGCCTTGGTGTAAATGCCCTTACCATGCATCACGGCCACCTCGGGAATAAATCGCGTCCGATCATGATGACTTACCAGATCAAGCAAGAACGTCTGCGCCCCTCCAAGATCTAGGCTGTCGATTACATGGAGAATGCGTCGGGGAGCACTCATTGATGATTCAACCCATGAAGAAACGCCTTCGTATTTTTTCCGTTATCGAGCCAATCGTGAAGCATCTTAGCTGCACCCTTTCCCATCTTCTCGGCATCAGAACTGTTACCTAATAAGAAGCGCGTCTTTTCCACTAGCAACTCGAAATTCCCTCCGGCACAGAAGCCTGCGTTGAATGTACGTATCAGCCCGTCGGGATCTAACTCCAGGGAGAGAATGCCGGCATGCCCTTGGGCCGCCTGAATCATCACATTTGGAAAACCTTCTGCCTCGGAGGTGCTGACAAGAAAACGGGTCTTATCATAGTGGTTTTGTATTTCATGATAGGGAACTCTCTCGTGAAAGGTAAGATTACCGAGGCTTGCAGCCCTTCCCGCTACCTCATGCCAAAGAGCTTTATCTTCTTTAGGGCAGATCATCTCGCAACGCGATTCAGGTAATCTCTCCACAAGGTCGAGGAAAAGATGAGGTCGCTTGATGCGCTGACACCTTCCCACCCAAAGAAGATCAATATCCTTTTTAGAAGTAATGGGGCTAAGCCTCGGAAGCACCAGATTCCGATAAAAACCGCAGTCTAAATGAAGCCTTCCAAAGAGATCCCGTTGATATTCCGACATGGCAAATCGGAAGTCCGATAAGACTACTCCTCGCTCAAAAAGCCTACCCCTCCAGCCATGGCTAACTGCAAAACTTCCGTCGATCTCGGTATCAAGACCGCAGATGAAGACCAGTTTGTAACCAAAAAGGGGTCTTAATATTGCCAGAATATAAAGCCATGCGGTCCAGCCAAGAACCGCTACATACTGTGGACGATACTCTGCTAGCAGGGCCATAATTTTTGGCAGGGCCATGACAGCGTCCCAAGCACCACCCGTGTGAAATTTGCCGGCATTCCGAGTCATAACCCCATCATGTACCCTTGCATCCCGCTGCCCTGTATCTCCACCAGCGATCACCACTTGATGCCCTCGCCTAACTAACTCCTTGGCAAGCAGCGCAACCTGAAGCTCCGCGCCTCCCGACACTCTTGTTGAAACAGAATCAAGGGCATAGTGAGCATGACTGGAGAGAAAGAAAAACTTCATGATCGGCGCAGTGGAAGACTGTTGCGCCTTGCAAGAACTTCAGGAAGGAAGGTGGTTCCAAGGACGGCATCCACAGCCGCCATGGGGAACGCTGCCAAGGAGGCGGGATTGCGAAAAGGCGCACTCATGACAGACTTCCATAGCATCCCGCATCCTTGGGATGAGCGATGATGGCGAAAGAGGTTTCTTGCAGCATTTTCATAGTGCTGGGAGATCACCCGTGCAGCATGCGTGGCACCATAATGCATAAACTCCTCATGATGCTTCGTCAGAAAATAATCCGTGGAATCCACTGTGTTATCCGGGTTGGAGGGGTTGTTTTCGTGAATAATGGTGAGCGTCTCGGGCAGAACATGAATTTTGAAAAGCCGTGAAATCCTAAGCATCCAATCCCAATCTTCGAGCACCCGCAGCTTCTCATCCAGCAAGCCCACTTTTTCGAGCACTTCCCTCCTCATCAATGGAGTACAGGCTCCGTGAAAGCTCTCGGCACTGTGGAGTTCAAGTCTCCAATCCGCAGGATTCTTACCCGGAAAATCGACCCTAGAGCCATTCTTACAAAAAAGAAGATGTCCTGATCCGCACACTCCCACCTCTTTATTCTCTCGAAGAAAGCGGATCTGCTTCTCCAACTTTCCTGGGAGCCATTCGTCATCTGAATCCAGAAAAGCAATGAGAACCCCCTTGGCAAGCTTAAGAGCGGCATTTCTGGCAGCTGCGGCACCTTGATTGATCGAAAGGCAGACTACTTTTGCCTCGGGCATGAGGGTTTTAACAACTGCCACAGTGTCGTCCGTCGAGGCATCATCGCCGATAATAACCTCCAGATCCTCAATTCGCTGTGCCTTCACGCTAGCCAATGCGCGACCGATGCAATGTGCACGATTGTACGTGGGAATGATGACACTGATGAGCATGACTCCTGTAAGAGTGGTTGATCCAGGGAAGGAATGGCCATCTTTTTTACAAATTCCTTGCGAGACATCAAAAGTTTCCCCTTGATGCGTATCAGTATGGAGCAAAGCAACATTCATCGTGCCTATCTCTGGTGCAAGCAAAGACCCCTTTTGATTTGTGCACTGATTCTGGCCTTCGGCCTATCCATGATCGGAGCCAACTGGGGGCGGGTGGAATGCTGGAATCCAGATCAGATGGCTCTCAGGAGTATTCCGAGGAATCTCATGATGCATGACTATTTGAAACCTCCCCTGGACACTTATGTTCACAAGGTTTTTGCCATAGGTCCACTAGAGGCAGTGATGAAGGGCTTGCTTCATCATCAGGGCAGTACATGGCTTCAGGAGCGGCTCTTGTCGTGTCGCATCCTAACGACACTGATATTCTGCCTGGCACTCGTCCTAGCCTACCTGTGCTGTCTTGGGTTCTGCGGTAAGGAAGCCGCGGGAGGTATTGCTCTATTAATGGGAACAAGTGCCGGGCTTCTTGAGTTCAATCACTATGCGACGGCAGATTCCCCGCTTCACTTCTGGATGATCGCCTCGTTTTTCTATGGACTCATGGCAGCAACAACAGGCCGTCTTTCCTATGCCATTGCTGCAGGGCTACTTGCAGGATTATCTACAGCCGACAAATATAACGGATTAGGCGTGGGTGTGGCTCTTCCCGCTGCTTTTTTCCTAAGCAATGGGATTAGAGGCCTTCTTCAGCGAAACCTCTGGATCGCCGTGTTCATGGCACCCGTCGGCTTTGTCATTGGATGCCCTGGGGTAATCTTTGAAAACAAACGGTTTATCCAGGATTTCCTCTATAATCTTTACACAACACCAGTGTATTCGGGTGATGTTTCCGGCCCTGGGTATTTCAGGTTTTTGGGATGCTTTCCAGACCTTATCGGCTGGCCCTGCAGCATATTCATGGCGCTTTGCTGCATGTTCACAATCCTCATGATCATCTCCCGGCGACTTGCAGAGAAGGAACAGCTCATGGCAGTGACGTCGATTGCCGTGCTGTTCTTTTATTTCCTGACAATAGGTCGCTTCCCCAGGATGGAACCCCGCTTTGTGCTACCTGCTGTCCCTTTTGTTTTTTTCGTAGCTGCTCCGGCACTTCAATGTTTTGCCAGAAAGAGATTGCCCTTCGTTTGCATCATCACCCCGCTCATCATTTACAATATCTTGTGCTCTTTTGTTATGGATATGCGCTACCTGAACGACCCCCGCATGGATGCTGTCTCGTGGGCAAGGCAAAATCTTAAATCAGGCGATGTGATCGAGTCCTCTTATTCACCTTCGTGGGACTTAATCGTGGAGGGAACGAAAGTACTCAACATGCCCCACGCAACAGGAAGAGCGGAACGATTCAAAAATCTGCTTGGATCAAACAGGGAGATCATGAACTCCATGGACAATCATGACCCTAACGTCTCTGAGAATCTGTATACCGGCCATAGTCTCAAAGACAGGAATCCGGATTTCGTGACCTTCTCCTCACAGGCAATCGAATTTACCGAACCCGCGAGTGTCAAGGAATACTACAATGATCACCTGAAACAGGCCCTTGGCTATCAAAAGGTCTTTGAAAGAAAAGCAGATCCGGTTAACAGATTTTTTTATCCTCGGCAGTTGGATTTCGTGGCCGACTGGATGGTGATTTTAAGACGCATCGATTAGCTCCCTCATTTTTGTAGGTACGAAAAAGGCTCTGAAAAATTAAATCAACTGAGAAGAACCATCACCTTGATTGGTACTGATCAACAAAACTGCCCATTGTTTCAAACTCAGCCATGTTTTTTAACCATAAAAGGTACCTGTTCAGTCGCTGTAACATTACGTCCCCATCAAGACGTCTAATAATCCAGGGTAACCCGTATTTCTTCAAATTGGAAAATTCCCAAGGATGAAAGAAGATATTGAGGTATCCGTCCGTTTTTAAACTCCATTTGCTCATTAGTCTGTAGAAAGACATGGGTGTATGTTTGAAACTCAGCCAAAACAAGGGATATCGAATACCCGGGGATGAAGAAATCGGTAATTCAACAATACCATTCGCCTCGTGTATCTTTCTGGGGCAACCCAGATTGTTATACCTTCCGGGCAGGAAGATAGGGTTTTCCGAAGAATCATATGTGTACCCCGCTGATCTCAGCTTCTCCCTGCTGAAATCCCCAAAACGGGCCCGCCGGAAACCTCGTACTGGCACCTCAAACAACCGTTCCAATTCTAGTCGTGATCTGAGAAGGTCATCATCCGAGAAATGAGAATGCTCCCACCCATGTGAAGACAACTCGTGATGAGCAATGATTCTTCTAATGAGATCCGGATTATTTTTTGCAAAGACAACGGTTGAAAAAAAAGTGCTCCGGAGATTAAGTGATTCCAACATATCAAGAACGGATATTAACCCCTCACGAGAGACACTGTTCTGTAATTCTGAATCTATGGGAATCCCATATTCTAAAGGCAGATCGAACTCCTCAATATCAAAACTAAGTAAAACTTTTTTTCTCTGTGGTTCCATCGACTAGTCAATCGATAGCGGTTATACGGATCTTGATTAGATTAAAAAACATCTTTAATGTATCACCGAATAGTTTCAATTTGGATTTTTTATAATTATGTGTCGAGGAAACAGTTACAGCAACTTCCTTGACCGAAAAACCTTTTCTTTTTGCCTTTATAAGCAACTCCACATCAAAGGTAAAATCATTCACGATCGTCTCCTCAAACAATGAATAAGCAACATCTCTTCTAAATCCCTTAACTCCCGCTTGTGTATCCAAGTAGGGCAGGCCCATTATTTTTCTTGCCAGAAAATTGAATGACCGGCCGAGGTAACGTCTACGCTTTTTTACGAAACCATTTGTCGATCCACTAATGTTTCTAGACCCGATTGCAATATCATATTGCGAAAGAGTCTCCTCAAATTTTTCCAGATGGTTAGGATGATATGCCAAGTCACCATCCATGAAGAGAATATACTCTCCAGATGAGATAAAAACACCGCTTTTAACCGCATTACCTTTGCCAATGTTCCTGGGGAGGATAACAACGGTCATGTTTTTTAATTTCCCTAATTCTACACTGATCCTATCGAGTTCATGTGCGGTTCCATCAGTTGAACCGTCGTCAACTAGAATAAATTCAGTGTCAGGCCGCGTTTCTGCGAATCTAGTGATTTCATCAATTGATTCACGTAGACATGAGATTTCGTTGTGAAAGGGAAAGATAATCGTGTTTTTATACGATGACTTCATGCTGTTGTATCCTAATAATGTAGGACAAATGCCTCTCTGTCAATTTCTTGGTTTTTGTTTAACAAGGGGAGCAAGGGTACATTTCCATAATACGAAGCCCACATGGAAAATGTGCTTGGTGGACCCATAATTTGATCACATAGGGATAAGGCATGAAGATCTCCCAGTGGGGATCCAGGCCCCATTACGACATTGATTCCGCTGAACTCCAATGGGTTCAGGTCATTGCTCGCACAGACGACGAAAACCGGCTTTACCCCCGGAGAGAACTCCTCGCATCGCCTCATCCAGCGAACATACTGACTGGTTTCGTAATAGTGCACTCCCCCTTTCCAAAAACGATAGTCTTCTTGTCTGATATGTACTCCAATTACCTTGTGGCCTGACTCTCTAGCACTCAGAACAACTGACTCAGCAGATTTTCTAACAGATTTAATAGGTGTGAAGTAACGTATAATCTCCTCCCTGTGTCTTCTGATTCCCTCATGGTCGGAGAATTTCCACCCCATTGGTAACAAGACTTTGTCTGACTCTAGTAATTTACCAAAAGACTCCCCCCCCATCTCGTAGCCACCTTCTTCCGATTCGTCCAAATGTCGAATATCGATGGCAGATACCCCCGGAATATGACATTTTGACGTAGCCAATCCAAATAGATTGATTGATTGATAAAGCATATTCCTGCACTGCGAAGCAAACTCTGGGTCTACCTGCTTCCAAGGGGCAGGAAAACCGCAGAGCGGATCCTTCGTGCTACCCTCAAAAAGGTGGGCATACTCACCTAAGGAGGGATTAAGAAGTCGGTACCCTTTGGTAAGGGCGTTACCCATGAAATGCGCGCTTTGAAACAATCGATTACCAAGACGACCCGACTTTGAAGCAATGACTACTATGGGTGTCATGTAAAGGAAGATGGTACCCGCTTCATTGCGAAAAAAGAAATCTGATAATCTTGAGAAATGTCGTAACCCCAGACTATAGCGCCGTCCACAGAGGTCATTTTAGTGGAAAGAATGTGGAATAGATAAAGAAGGATTTATGAAAGAGGGACTGGTAAACAAAGTCCACTTGGTTTCCAAGCGGTGAGGCATGGAAATAGCTGAAAACACTCCAAGAACAGACTGGAACACCAAAAAACAGGAGGTGCCATTTTTGTGGAGTCCAAGGCAATCTGATTCTTTTTTGGCAACCAACTACATATGACGTAACTTTTATCAAAAAATGATCATCCCAGTTTAATCCCAAAAGATAGATAGCTAGTGACGATGAGGTCCAAAGGAAGATCCATCTTCCATAATCCCATCCTATGATAAAAAGGGGAGAAATGAAGATTAGTTGTGCCGTAAGAATGACAAACAATCTGCTTTTTTCGATTTCTTGAGAATCGATTATTTTATTGGAATGAGATGGTTTTTCGACAATGAACTCCAAAAGATAACAATAGCAAATAAAGATGGTGGCAAACCAGGCGATGGGAGTATAGATGTGATAAGATATCTCCCATAGTACGCTGTATCCCATCCATGGACAGTTTGTGAGTGAATACTTAAGACTGGTAATGGCACACGATGGAACATTGATGTCTTTGTCCCACGGATCAATATTATGCCATACAGCAACAAGTGATTTATTGATAGCTACGGCCGTCAACTCATTTCCATGATAAATAGATGAGACACAAAAGGCTAAGATCATCGGTGAAAAACTAATGATTGTACTGAGTAGTTTTTTTTCTGATTGGAAATAACGAAAAGCAACAATTGATAAGAATCCGTAGAAAATGAATCCTTCGTGTGAAAGGATTGCAGCAATGCCTAAAATGTTTATGAGAATGTTTTTACGTAAAAAAGAGTATTTTGTTTTTTCAATAACTAAACATAATATTAAAATAGCAATGCAGAGGGTATCTTTTCTAACAAGGAAATCATTAAACGCCGGGATTCCTAGTACGATTGGTGAAAAGATCAGGAAAGCAGGAACGTTTCTGGGTGCTTTAAGACAATAAAATAGAATTAATCCTGCTAAAAGTAGAAGACAGGCAATAACAACAATTATGTTGGGAGGAATTCCTGAAATTGAAGAAGCGGATAATGCGAGTTCTCCGGGGAGGCCACGCCGTACAAACCCCCCGGCGTAGTTGATCAGGCACTCAGTCATGCACCAATTGTTATGCCCCCAAGAAAGTGATTTATAAAACTGCTCAATTGTAGCAATTAAAAAAAAGCCCACTATCAGAGGAGCGCTTAGTCTCTCTACTAACCCCGAAGACTTCATGATCAGTTTTTATTTAACATCCCGCTTCTTGTTTTACCGCCACGAGAGATGAATCCCGGCAAGGACCGAGCGATCTCTGCCAGAAAGTAGAAAATCCATAACGGGTTTTGGGAAATACCTGATTTCATTGCTTCTAATAGTAATCCCGCACGGAAATTCTCAAGAGCATTCATTCCAGCCTGTACTATTAGTCTGTCATGCCATTTGACGAACACGGATTTGTTGTTTGCGGTAGCCTGCTTCAAATGATCTTTTGCAATCTGAAGATTTTCTTGAAAGAGCTTTTCGGTAAGTCGATTACCCTCCGTCATGGTACTCGATCCGCTGTGCCATCGATATCGGTAAGTCATCGCGGGAATCTCTTCTTGACGAACTTGCATCTCAGCACACCTCAGCAAGAAGTCCCTGTCTGATGCCAAGGAGTAGTTCAGTGAAAATCCCCCAAGTTTTAAAAATAAATCCCTGCGTATGAGGCGCGCATTGATCATCGGTTCTCCCAGGGCAATGTTTTGTTCTGTAAGCTTTTTTGAATTCCGATCTCTGACTGACCAAACTGCGTTCCATGCATCCACAGACTGCTTAACTGCTTCGCAGTCCCCACAGAGAATTTCCGCATCGGGATGATTTGCGATGGCCCTACGGTATGATTCAAGCGTGCCAACCGGTAACCAATCGTCTCCTTGCAGAAACAAAAGCCATTTTCCCCTGGATAGAAATGCACCCTTATTCATTCCATCATAGATACCCCTGTCCGGTTCCGATTTTAGAATCAAGGTCGTATAATCATTCGCTATTTCGAGTGTTCTGTCCGTAGAGCAGGCATCCATCAGCAGATGCTCGGTATCTCCTCCGTATTGGGAGCATACGCTCTCCAGTGTTTCTCTCAGAGTTGTCCCAGCATTAAACGTCGGAGTAATAATGGAAATCAGCACCTGGTCGCAATATTTTGGGCTTTTATCGATCAACTGTCTTATCAAGGTAGGTCACATGATCCCTCACATAGGAGGATCGCAGGTGGCATGAATCCTTATACAGGTGTTTCCCGTTGGCAACCCGAGGGTAGACACCATTTTTTTTGAAGAAATCTCGTGGATCGATGACAATCGCTCCTGATTCCTCAGCACAAGATTTCAGACCTGATAGGAATTTGCCATAGAGATCATCAAATTCTTGAACGGTCAATGGGTCCACCTTGGTAATTAGGATCCCGTTAAATCCCCTTGTGATATCGCTTTTGGGATCTTGCACGGGGCTCACCGGCGTGTTCATCACAAGATAGACTGATATTCCTTTCCGAAGTAAGCCGGTCATTAATGCTCTTAAGAGGTCAAAAGCTTCTTTCTTTGCTTTTTCAGAGGGAAATTTTTCGCCGTGAATTTCGTAAGGATAGACCGGCAAGGAGCAATACCAGACCCAGTTAGCGCCAAGCACCACCCGATCAATACCCGGATCTTTCTTTAGAAGAAGCTCCATTTGCGGAAGGAGTTCTAATGCACCCGGATGTACTTTTTCCCGAATGTCTGGGATGGGTGGCACTCCTCCGCTTGTCAGGAATATCGCCCTCCTGGAATTACCCGCAGGCTTTTCAAGGAGGCTTTTGATTCTAGGGATATACTGCTCGATATTGCTGTCTCCGACAAAAAGCGTTGCATGAGTGCCGGCACCCGTCTCATAGAGAGCCACATGCTCCGATGGGTAAAGTACCTTCATAGACTTGCTCATGTAGGTTTCATCGGAAGCGGCAAGAATATCTGAGAGTTCAGCCTCATGATTTTTAGAGGAAATCACTCTTGATGATATGAGACCTCCCAGGACACCGGTCATGATAAATGCTAAAACAAGTCCCGGCACTGTGTATATGGACTTATGATGACGGATTCTTTTCTCAATAAAATAGTAGGTCAACAGAGTGAGTATTAGGCTTACTCCAAGTGCTGCAAATATTTCATATGCTTTTGGATTTGGTCCCTTGACGATGTGCACAAAGGAAAGTGCGGGCCAATGGAAGAGGTAGAGGGGGTAGCTGATGAGTCCTATCCATACAACTGATCGATTAGAAAGTATCGTTCTATTAACCCATGCGGTGCTTCCGCCCTCCATAAGCAGGAGAGTTCCGGTTACCGGCAATATCGCTCTCCACCCGGGATAGGGATCTCCTGTGTGGATAAAGGCTATCCCCAACCCCAGAAGGATGATTCCTACCCAAGAAAGAGTCTCCCGATAGGACGGCACATCGTCTTCGTGACTACGATCGTAATGCCACCAAGCCAACAGGCTTCCACCCAGAAACTCCCATGTCCTGTACGGGGTAAGGAAAAAATCACTGGCACTGTTCTGTACTGACATCACGACGTTTAGGATAAAGGTGGATATCAGCAAAATCCCCATGGAAGGGATCAGGAACTTCGGCTTCTTCCAAACCAGCAACAGTAACAGGGGAAAGATGATATAGAACTGCTCCTCGACCGCAAGTGACCAGAGATGAAGTAGGGGCTTGAGGCTCGCCGCCGTGTCAAAGTATCCGCTCTCCTGCCAGAATACGAAGTTCTGGATAAAGAGTGTTCCTGCGGCCACATGCTTCCCAAGTTGTGCGAACTCATCAGGCAGCAGGATCATCCATCCGTACGCCAGTGTTATCACCAGCATGGTGATCAGCGCGGGAAAGAGTCTCTTAATACGCCTAGCGTAGAACTCACGGAAACTGAAGTTACCCTCCGCGTGACCCTTGAAGAGGATCCCGCTGATAAGATAGCCACTGATTACAAAGAAGATATCCACCCCGATGAATCCTCCGGGGATCATCCAAGGAAAAGCATGATAAACCACCACTCCGGACACGGCTACTGCTCTCAACCCATCGATGTCTGGACGATACTTCAGCGAGTTCATGGGGCCACGGTCCGATCGAGGTAGTGAACGTGCTCCCTCACATATCCTGGACGCAGATGATTAATATCATAGCGGATCGGACCATCCTCGTTCTCCGCTATACAGATGCCGTTAATACAAAGTGAATCAAGCGGCTCAATGAGCTCGGCTCCATTCGCAAGAGCCACCGCGGCAATTTCATGTTCTAACGCTCCGTTTTTGTTAAGATAATCCTGTTTACTAAAAGTCTTTAGATTTTTTGAATAGGAGCCCACAAAATCTCTTTTATAGAAATGCCTTGGATCCAATACCCCGTCGTTTGGTGTGCCGAGAACGACAGTGACCTTTTTCCCCCTTTCAACCAACTTGTGAATCAGTTCTCCAAAGCGGTTTAACACTTCTTGTTTTGTTGAAGCTTCGCAAAGTCTTTCTCCATGAAAATGATAGGACGTATCTTTCGAGAAATAGAGATCCCAACGTGCGGCAATCACAATTCTATCGATTCCACTTTCTTGATTCAGGAGATCATACAACTTCGGAAAGAGTTCCAGGCATCCCTTGTTCCCATCAATGGTGACTTCGGGCAGCGGGGGACAACCTCCACCAGTAAGGAGTAACGCACGTCGTTTCCCTGGACCGTGATTATTCTTCAGAAGTTCCACGATACGAGGAGCATAGTGTTGCATATTGCTATCACCGAAGAAAAGAGTCGTGGCACCAGTCCCACCAATTTGATCAAAACAGAGACTCTTGGGGCCATTTAACCCTACCAAACCTCGCAAGGAATCCTTGTCTTCAAGAGCGGATTTAAATTTGATAACCTCATTGGGTAGAGGCCTGGGCATCAGGACTTTTTGCCATGCTAAAAAGCCTAGAAGGCCCGTTATGATGAAGGCAGAAACTAACGCTGGAACCGTCCATCTGGACTTATGATGACGCAGCTTCTTTTCAACGAAGTAATAAGTGAGAGCCGCTAGCAACACCGACAACGTTAGCGCGATAAAAAGATACCCGGGCTTCGGACTCTCACCCTTAACGATATGAACAAAGGATAATATAGGCCAATGAAAGAGATAGAGCGGATAGCTGATAAGTCCTATCCAGATCACTACGGGATTGGAGAGTATCTTCTGGTTCACCCAAGCTCCTTTTAATCCACCTGCTCCTCCCTCCATGAGGAGCAACGTTCCTGCCACAGGCAGGATAGCCCTCCATCCCGGATAGGAGTCACCCGTTTTGATAAAAGCAAATCCAAGAACCAGGAGAGCTATTCCGCCGCACGAAAAAGCATCTCGATACGTGGACACTTCATTCTCATGGCCTCGATCGTAATGCCACCATGCAAGCAAACTCCCTCCCAGAAACTCCCAAGCCCGATAGGGGGTGAGAAAGAAATCAGCAACGCCACTCTGTCGGGACATCACTAGATTACCAAAAAATGATATGATCAGTAAAATGATCGAAACGAAAACCAAGGACCACTTTTTCTTCCAGACCAGCAACAGAATCGGAGGAAAGAAGATATAGAACTGCTCCTCTACGGCCAGCGACCAGAGATGGAGTAGGGGCTTCAGACTCGCCGCAGTATCGAAGTACCCGCTCTCTTGCCAAAAAATGATATTTTGGATGAAGAGAGTTCCGGCTGCCATATGCTTGCCGAGTTGCTGGAACTCCTCGGGCATGAGGATTAACCACCCGTAGGCCAAGCAGAGCAGCAACACAGTAATGAGTGCGGGGAAAAGCCTTCTGATTCTACGGGCATAAAACTCCCGGAAGCTAAAACTGTCCTGTTTGTGGCCTTTGTAGAGGATCCCACTAATCAGATAACCACTGATCACAAAGAAAATATCCACCCCGATAAACCCTCCAGGGATCATCCACGGAAAGGCGTGGTAAATCACCACACCAAGCACCGCCACTGCCCTTAACCCATCAATGTCTGAGCGGTAGCGAAGAGTAGTCATCTCAAGCAATTCGATCCCACGTAGATTTTTCTACAAATCTCTCCATGGAAAGCGTTACAGGGGCATTCTCACCGCAAAAACCATCCCTCCCTTTGCTTCAATCAAATACGATGTGTATTGAGAGGGAAGCAGTGCGCTGGCTACGCTCCAGATCGGGTGAGCTTCAGGTGAGATATCCTCGATGACTAACCAACCACCAGCCTTGATTTTATCAAAAGCTTCGGCAAGAACCGCCAAGTTAGCGTTGGGCGCATGCAGTCCATCGTCAATCAATAGATCCAACCTACCCGGTATTTTTACATTGAGAGCCTTGATCGTGGAGGCATCCGTCTGATCGACGAAGTAAGTTTTGATCCGTTCTTCTTGAAAGAGAATCCTCTTATCGACATCTGCACCATAGATTGACGTCCCGGGAAGATATTCACGGAAGGCACGCAGTGAATTCCCGGGCACCCAGATCTTGCCCATGTTGGAAACGACATCGGTATTTGTGGTTCCCAAGCCGATCTCCAACATTGAATCGATCTTCCCGAGGCTCTTCAGTACTGCCCCATAGACAAAGTGGTAGTCATGGTTCTGTGACTTGTCGCAGCCATAGGAGTCAAAGATCTTCTTCAGCGCAATCGCTTCCTGACTGGCCCCAAGATCTTTGCAGAACTGTTCCGCTGTGACAGGCACCAGAGACACACCGCGAAAGCGATCAGCCATCAAGGCCATTGTTGGGAATATCTGCGTAGCCGATAGAATCGTCAGATCATGGATGGTTTTTTCGAGTCCCTGATAATATCCCGATGTATTTGGAGCGAACTGTCCC
>Ga0164297_10003073_pt1 | contig 15842 bp, 15 predicted proteins | sample GEODES058metaG_FD_113539 | JGI IMG/M metagenome (GOLD analysis project Ga0164297, IMG submission 113539) | Dystrophic lake water microbial communities from Trout Bog Lake, Wisconsin, USA - GEODES058 metaG | ecosystem: Environmental > Aquatic > Freshwater > Lake | place: USA: Trout Bog Lake...
ATTCAGCGCTATGAGCAGTTTGGTACAGCAGGTAATGCTAGCAAGATCAAGGTGGTACCCTTGAAAGAAGTGGCATCGGCCTACGCTGCAGGTAAATTAGCTCAAGTTGTCCAGTAAAATCTGGTTCATCTGTTCAGTAAGCGGGCGTGATGCCCGCTTTTTAACTTTATAGGCACGTTGTGATTCCAACCGTCCTGCAGTCCACAATCAAGTCATTGCCTCTTCTTGCACGAGGTAAAGTGCGCGACATGTACGCAGTCGGCAACGACAAGTTATTAATCGTTACGACTGACCGGATATCTGCTTTTGACGTTATTCTTGACGATCCGATTCCAGGTAAAGGACAGGTACTAAAAGAACTGACAGATTTCTGGTTGAACAAGCTCGCCCATATCCTGCCTAATCATTCAACTGATGTGAAGCCGGAAGACGTCGTTGCCGCAAATGAACGCGATCAGGTGATTGGTCGCGCCGTTGTTGTTAAGCGATTAAAGCCAATTTTGGTTGAGGCAGTCGCCCGTGGTTATCTTATTGGATCGGGCTGGAAAGATTATCAAGCAAGCGGCGCCGTCTGTGGCATTGCTTTGCCATCAGGTTTAAAGCAAGCGAGTAAATTACCGCAGCCAATTTTTACTCCCGCTGCAAAGGCGGAGTTCGGCTTGCATGACGAAAATGTTGATTTCGACCATGTGATCAAGGAAGTAGGGCAGGCTATGGCTGAGCGCATCCGCGATGTCACATTGCGGTTGTATGGCGAGGCTGCGAGTTTCGCTGCTACCAAAGGTATCATCATTGCAGATACCAAGTTTGAATTTGGGCTTGATGAGAGCGGTACGCTTCACTTGATGGATGAGGTTTTGACCCCAGACTCGTCGCGATTCTGGCCTGCGGACGGATACAAAGAAGGTATCAGCCCCCCATCTTTTGATAAGCAGTTTGTGCGTGATTGGTTAGAGACCCAGGTTTGGAATAAGACTCCCCCAGCACCGCGTTTGCCGGCGGATGTAATTGAAAAAACCTCTGCCAAATATCGCGAGGCACTCGACCGGTTGGTTAATTGATTCTTTTACAGGTTCTCATTTGAGGTCACTGCATGCCTATTTCGATAAATCTGAACAGTGCGGCGGCGAGTAACGCGGCTGAAGATTCTCCAATAGTTGGTGTGATCATGGGATCGTCCAGTGATTGGGACGTGATGCAGCATGCAGTTTCAATGCTGAGCGATTTCGGTATTGCCTACGAAACCAGAGTGATATCAGCGCACAGAATGCCTCAGGATATGGCAGAGTATGGCGCAAGCGCATCATCGCGAGGTTTGCGTGCCATCATCGCGGGTGCCGGTGGCGCTGCCCATCTGCCGGGCATGATGGCTGCGTTGACTGAGATTCCTGTATTCGGTGTTCCTGTGCCTTCCAAGTATTTGCGTGGGGAAGACTCTCTTTTGTCGATTGTTCAGATGCCCAAGGGAGTGCCCGTCGCGACGTTTGCAATTGGTGAGGCTGGTGCAGCGAATGCCGCACTTGCAGTTGTTGCTAATTTGGCGACTACCCATTCAGCGCTGCGTGAACAATTGATTCTTTTTCGAGCGCGGCAGACTGAGGCAGCTCGTGCCATGAAGGTGTCTTTGTGATTGCACCAGGTGAGTGGCTGGGACTATTAGGCGGTGGCCAGCTTGGTCGAATGTTTACTCATGCCGCACAATCGTTGGGATATCGCGTAGTTGTATTGGATCCGGCGCAAGAAGGGCCTGCTGCCTCTGTTGCCGACGCACATATAAAAGCCGATTATGATGACGCCACGGCGCTAATAAAGTTGGCAGAGCACGCCAGAGCGGTGACTACTGAGTTCGAAAATGTGCCTGCGCAGAGCTTGGCAACGCTAGGTAGTCAATTGCGCGTGACACCCTCGGCATCGGCTGTCAGCGTAGTGCAAGACCGAATCGCAGAGAAATCTTTCATCTCAAGTATTGGGGTACCTGTCGCGCCACACATAGCCATTCGGCAAATGAGTGATTTGCAAAGCGCTCCTGAAAACTTGTTCCCAGGTATTCTCAAAGTAGCTCGGCTCGGATACGACGGTAAAGGTCAGGCGCGCGTCAAGACAAAAGCAGAGGCACTGTCTGCGTTTGAGTCATTTGGGCAAGTCCCTTGTGTGCTCGAAGCCATGCTTGACCTAAAGGAAGAGTTGTCAGTCATCATGGCACGAGGGCTGGATGGTGAGTGCGCTGTCTTTCCCGTCGCTCGCAACGTCCATCATGAAGGTATTTTGGCCGTAACAGTAGTCGATACTTTCGTCTCGGCGATGGCTAAACCTGCCACCGAGGCTGCGTTGGCTATCGCTCGTGGGCTGGAGTATGTCGGTGTGATGTGTGTAGAGTTTTTTGTGCTGCAGGACGGTCGTTTGTTGGTCAATGAAATCGCCCCGCGTCCTCACAACAGTGGTCATTACTCGATGAACGCATGCGCGACGAGTCAGTTCGAGCAGCAAGCCCGTGTGATGGCTGGTCTACCACTTGGCACGACGGAATTGCTGGCTCCAGTCGTGATGCTAAACATTTTGGGTGACGTCTGGTATCGAGGCGAGAGTGACGTGCAAACGGAGCCAAATTGGGCCAGCATTTTGAGCGTGCCGCGCACCTCCCTGCATTTATATGGCAAGGCTCAGGCTCGTCGTGGTCGCAAGATGGGGCATATCAACTGCACTGGCAGAACCTTGGCTCAGGCTGTTGATACGGCCAATAAGATTGTTGACCTTTTGAATCTGCCCGTACGCGTTACTGCGGTGTGATGAGCACTATTAATGCGAACCCAAAGGTAAGCTATTTGCCTAGTAGCGATCTGGCAATTACCAACGCCGCCGATGCATTGATCAGAGGGGAGTTAATTGCGTTTCCTACGGAGACCGTTTACGGATTGGGCGCTGATGCTGAGAATCCGGATGCCGTTGCGCATATCTACCGAGCAAAGGGTCGTCCTTCCAATCACCCAGTGATTGTTCATGTTGCACCCGAGGCTGATCTTTCGCATTGGGTTGCTGCGTTACCCTGGCAGGCTGAACGGTTGATTGCCGCTTTTTGGCCTGGTCCTCTGACCTTGATTCTTAAACGCGCCGCACATATTAATCCGGCGGTGAGTGGCGGGCAGGATAGTATCGGGATGAGGTGTCCTTCGCATCCGGTAGCCATGAAGTTGCTCAGAGCGTTCGCTGCGATGAAACCTTCGGGCCAAGGAGGAGTTGCTGCTCCCTCGGCTAATAAATTTGGGCATGTTTCGCCGACACGAGCGTCACACGTGCGTGATGAGTTTCCAGATCTCATTGATGCAGGCATGCCGGTACTTGAAGGTGGTGCCAGTGATGTCGGTATTGAATCCACGATTATCGATTTGTCACGTGTCGATCAAGGAGTTGGACCGGTGCTATTAAGACCCGGGTTTATCACTGCGAAAGAAATCGAAAAGGTGTTAGGTGAAAAGGTTGGCGAGCCCGACGCTCAGGCGCCGCGTGTATCGGGGGCATTGAAGTCTCATTATGCTCCCAGTACTCCTTTGGCACTTGCTCCGATTGAAGTCCTTAAAAAAATAGCATCGCAGCCAAAGCTGTCAAACGGTGGTCGCGTAGCGGTTGTCTCCTATTCGATGCAGCCGACTGATATCGTTGTGAATGCTCACGTCGATTGGATTCATTGCTCGAACAATCCAGAGGTATTTGCGCATGATTTATATGCGCAGTTGCGAGATCTGGACAAGCTTGGTTACGAACAAATTATTTATGAGCAAGTACCAAGCAACTCAGATTGGTTCGGCATTCAAGACCGGCTGATGCGTGCGGCAGCTGGTAATGAGGATACAGTCGATTGAGCGATCTATTTTCTGACGTGACGGAAAAACCAGTCTGGTCAGAAATATTAGGGCCGGGCAGTATGTTGTTCCACGCATTCGCCATTCGGTATGCCGAAGTCGTTTTTTCTGATTTACAAAAAATTGCTCAACAAGCGGCTTTCAGGCAAATGATCACGCCTGGCGGTTTTCAGATGTCTGTCTCTATCACTAATTGTGGCGAACTTGGTTGGATATCCGATAGAAAAGGTTACCGCTACGTTGCGATCGATCCCTTGACAGATAAGCCTTGGCCGTCAATCCCTCAGTCTTTTATGATGCTGGCGCAACGCGCGGCCGAGCAGGCAGGCTACAGCGATTTTATTCCCGACGCGTGCCTGATTAATCGTTACGACGTTGGTTCTAAGATGTCCTTACACCAAGATCGCAACGAGAAAGACTTCTCTGCGCCAGTTGTCTCCCTCTCAATGGGGTTACCTGCGGTGTTTATGTTTGGTGGCAATGAACGCACTGATCAATATGCCAACACCTTACTGGAACATGGCGATGTCATGGTTTGGGGTGGTCCGGATCGCTTGCGATTTCATGGTGTCAAGCAAATTAAACCCGGCTCACATCCTTTGTGTGGAGAGGCGAGATTTAACCTGACCTTTCGTAAAGCAGGTTAGCCTAATCTTTGCTAACCAGTTCCATAAGTCGTTACATGCGTTAACAAACTCATAACGAAAAAGTAGTGTCTGTTCAACTCACTACTTATTGAATTGATTCACAATTCTGATTATTGTGTTTGTGATGGAAAAACGCGTGCTTACTCTCGAATTAGCGGTTGAACAAAATACTCAACTGGTTGAGCGTCTTGATCGATCGATGCAAGAGTTGAAACAGTCTTTTGCTGAATTGCGCCAACATGTCGATCAGAAATTTGCCGAGTTTCGGTTGGAAATGATTCGTGATCGAATTGAGTTGCGGCAAGAAATGGATGCTAAGTATGAGCAAACTCGTCAAGAGATGGATGCGAAATACGAAAAAACCAGACTAGAGATGGACGCCAAATACGAAAAGACTCGACAAGAAATGGATGCGAAGTACGATCAATCCCGTAAAGAGTTTGTCGCCAATCAGACTGAATTTTTAAAGATGGTTGAGAGAAGATTTTTTTGGAATATCGCTATTCATTATGGCGCGTTGCTTTCTGTCGTTGGGTATCTGGGAAAACACTTTATCGATGTCTACTACAAATAACAAAAAGGCCACCCTGAAACATAAGGTGGCCTTGCCGCACTAGTAGGTTTGCCAGGAAAGAAAAATGGCTTTCCTCGCGTTCAGAAAAACGCTTGAATCCCCGTTTGTGCACGACCCAGAATTAGCGCATGAATGTCATGTGTGCCTTCATAGGTATTGACTACTTCGAGGTTAACTAGATGTCGTGCAACCCCAAACTCATCCGAAATACCGTTGCCACCGAGCATGTCGCGAGCCATGCGGGCGATATCCAATGATTTTCCGCAAGAATTGCGTTTCATGATTGAGGTGATTTCGACGGCGGCTGTGCCTTCGTCTTTCATTCGACCTAGACGTAAGCATCCCTGTAAACCTAGAGTGATTTCAGTTTGCATATCGGCTAGTTTTTTCTGGATCAATTGATTCGCAGCAAGCGGACGCCCAAATTGCTTACGATCCATGGTGTACTGACGAGCCATGTGCCAGCAGAACTCTGCAGCACCGAGTGCTCCCCAAGCAATGCCGTAACGAGCCGAGTTCAGACAAGTGAAGGGCCCTTTGAGGCCGCTAACGCCCGGCAGCATTTGTTCGTCCGCTACCTCAACATTATCCATAACGATTTCACCGGTAATTGAGGCCTTGAGTCCTACTTTGCCTTTGATCGCTGGCGCGCTGAGACCTTTCATGCCTTTTTCGAGAATAAAGCCTCGGATACGGCCGTCGTAATCACCGCCCACACACTTGGCCCAGACTACAAACACCGTAGCGATCGGTGAGTTCGATATCCACATTTTGTTGCCGGTTAACGAGTAGCCGTCAGCAGTCTTCACGGCACGCGTTTCCATGCCAGCTGGATCTGAGCCATGATTGGGCTCGGTTAGACCAAAGCAACCAATCCATTCGCCACTGGCGAGTTTAGGAAGGTATTTTTGTTTTTGAGCATCTGAGCCGAATTCATTGATGGGCACCATTACTAAGGACGATTGCACACTCATCATCGAGCGGTAGCCTGAATCGACACGTTCAACTTCTCGAGCAATCAGGCCATAAGATACATAGTTCAGTCCTGCGCCGCCGTATTCCGTTGGAATGGTTGGACCAAGCAGGCCCAGTTCGCCCATCTCAGGAAAAATTTCTACGTGAGTGAATTCATTGCGAAAACCCTCTGTCACTCGAGTAGCTAGTTTGTCCTGACAATAGGCACGCGCTGCGTCGCGAACCATTCGCTCCTCGTCTGTAAGCTGGCTATCCAGCAATAGTGGGTCTTCCCAATTAAAAGTAGCGTCTGCTGCCATGTCATGCTCCGGGTAATGATCGTGATAACGTAATTAAAAATCGCTGGACAACGATTAGGCCTTTAAGGCTGCTTCGCGCAGCTTCGTGATCGTTGTCGTCGGGGTAATGGTTTCGGGGTCGATTAGACAGTGAATGAGTGCTGGCTTGCCGCTTGCGACAGCTCGGTCAAAGGCTGGTCCAAACTCTTCAGTCTTCTCGACACGTTCGCCGTGCCCCCCGAAGGCGAAGGCGTAAGCTTTGAAATCTGGGTTTTGAAGGTGCGTCGCAGAGACACGGCCGGGGTAGTTTTTCTCTTGATGCATGCGAATCGTGCCATACATGCCATTATCGATAATCAGAACAATAATGGGTAAGTTGTATTGAACGGCTGTCGCAAATTCTTGTCCGTGCATCATGAAGCAACCATCACCCGCGAAGCAAACGACAGTTTTTTCAGGCCACAGACGCTTGGCACCCACCGCCGCAGGTAAGCCAAACCCCATTGATCCCGATGTTGGTGCTAGTTGCGTGCCGTACCTCGTGAAACGATGGAACCGATGTAGCCAAGTAGCAAAGTTACCGGCGCCATTAGTCATGATGGCGTCGGCAGGTAAGTTAGCCTCGAGATATTGCATCACGCCACCCATTTGAAGCGTGCCTGGTGTTTTGATTGCAGCAGGGTCGCTCCAGGCGAGATAGCTCTGCCTCATGGCGTCATTATTTGCTGCCCACGGTTTAGATGCCGGTGTAGGCAGTGTAGCCAACTCTGCGGTAAACGCTAGTGGTGAAGCGTTAATTGCGACGGTTGCTCGATAGACACGTCCTAGTTCAGCGCTATCGGGGTGAACATGTACAAGCCTTTGTTTGGGTACAGGAATATCAAACAATGTGTACGACTGGCTCGGCATCTCTGACATGCGCCCACCGACCAGTAAAACCAAGTCTGCGTCGGCAACTCGTTTCAGTAAGGCCGGATTGATACCGATGCCTACATCACCAATAAAAAGACGATGGTCAGCAGGAAAGAGCATTTGCCGCCGGAAGGAGACTGCGACAGGTAGTTCAAATTTCTCGGCGAAAGCGACGAATTCTTTAACAGCTTGCTCGCTCCAGCGTGTGCCTGCGACAATCGCTACAGGGGACTTAGCATTTGCGAGTAAGTTGGCTAGATCTGCCATCTGTGCTTTGGTGGGAGCGCTGTCGATGGGGGAATAACGAGGAGCGTCAGCCACAATAGCTTTTTCAACGAGCATGTCCTCTGGTAACGCTATGACGACAGGACCAGGACGTCCGGACGTTGCGACATGAAATGCGCGCGAAATGATCTCTGGAATACGGGCTGGGTCGTCGATTTCTGTGGCCCATTTTGCCGCCTGACCGAAAATAGCCCGGTAATCCATTTCCTGAAACGCCTCACGCTCGCGCATACCGCGTTCGATCTGTCCCACGAACACAATAAGTGGCGACGAGTCTTGCTTTGCGATATGAATACCTGCGAGTGCGTTCGATGCCCCGGGGCCACGAGTGACCATGCAAATGCCAGGTTCTCCTGTTAATTTACCGTGAGCGTCAGCCATCATGGCGGCACCGCCCTCTTGACGACACACAGTGACTTCCACATTGACGTCTACTAATGCGTCTAGCACTGCTAGGTAGCTCTCGCCAGGTACGCAGAACACGTGTCTGACGCCATGGGCTACAAGTTGGCCTACGAGGATTTCTCCACCGGTACGTGGCTCAGAGGCTAGGGGTGCTTGCTTGGTCATATGTTTATCGTCGTGAGATCAAATAAAGAACACAATCATATCCTGACTCAAGGCTTACTGCTCCGTAAAGCCAGGAGGAAGCTTGCGCAAAGTGGCAGGGGTACGTGATAGTTTAATAGGCGACCCTAGCCCGCGATAGCTACCTTGCTGGAGCACCATTTTCCGGTGATGCGTATGCGGATGTTCAAGAATTTCCTTTACATTCATGACGGGAGCCGCCGGTACACCCGCTCTTAGTAGTGTCTGGGCAATCGTAGCTGCATCAGTATCGGCAAGCTTTTGTTCAAGTAATTGGTGCAAAGCTGGCCGGTTTTTTAGCCGATCTTGATTTGTGCCAAATCTGTCGTCGTTGCTGAATTCATCGGCTTTGATAACTTTGAGCAGCGTTTGGAATTGTCTATCGTTACCTACAGCCAGAAAGAGTTGGCCAGAGCGCGTTTGGACCGTTTCGTAAGGCGATATGTTCGGGTGGGCGTTACCGGTTCGCCCCGGTATATTGCCATTGCCAAAAAAGTTGGCTGCATGCGGATGTAATAACGAGATGGCCGAGTCAAACAGTGTGATGTCCAGATATTGTCCTAACCCACTGCGGTGGCGTTCTTGCATTGCCATCAGAATGGCCAGCGCGGCGTTCATCCCAGTCACCATGTCTACTACTGGCAGTCCTACACGGGTAGGTTCGCCGCCTTTTTCGCCATTGACGCTCATCAATCCGCACATCGCTTGAGCACAGGCGTCGTAGCCTGGCAAGCCCCCCAGTGGACCATCCCCGCCGAAGCCACTTATCCGGCAGTGTATAAGTTTGGGAAACTGTTCTTTCAGGACTTCATAACCCATTCCCCATTTTTCCAGGGTACCTGGTTTGAAGTTTTCAATGAGGATATCTGCATCGGTCAGTAATGTCCTAACAAAGGCCTGTCCTTGCTCTTGCGACAAATCAATGGTCAAGCCCGTCTTGTTTCGGTTAACGCCGATGAAGTAGGATGCTACGCCAGATTCGAACGGAGGTCCCCAGTGACGAGTTTCATCACCTGCGGGTGGTTCAAGCTTAATCACATCCGCGCCATGATCGCCAAGAATTTGAGTACAGAATGGACCACCTAGTACGCGACTTAAATCAACGACTTTGCAGCCAGCTAATGCACCAGCCGTTGGATTCTGTTGCCACATTTTTTACCTCAAAACTTTTAGGATTCTTTATAAGTGCGTTTGCGTGTTAAATCGGTCCGGCAAGCCATTCGACAAGACCGGGATCGACAAAGCTACTATCTTTAATGGGATCACGGGCTGCCAGTTTGTGCATAAGTACTAAATCAGCTAAGCGTGATCGCATAGGCATGTTGCCTTGCTTGGCTTCCCAGCGCATTGCCGCCATGGTGATCACGTTGTATAAGGCCGTGGCCATTTGTCGCGCCTGCTCCGTCGAATTAGCCTGACTGACCGATTCGGCGAATTCGAAAGCACTTTCAATGCGGTCTTGCTGTAGCGCCTTAAGTTCCTTTGACACTGGATTCCCATCGTCGAGCAATGTCATCACGTGGTTTTTGAGCGCAGGCAGAGAATTTTCTTTTTGTATCGCTCGCATCACATCGAGCGCAACGATGTTACTGGTACCTTCCCAGATCGAGCCCAAATGAGCGTCACGCAGTATGCGAGGATCGCTCCATTCTTCGATGTAACCACAACCGCCTCGTACTTCCATCGCGTCGCCTGCTACTTTACGAGCATCGCGACACGCCCTGAACTTAATGAGTGGTGTCATGATGCGCATCAGAGGGCGATTGCGATTATCTGCATCGGCTGCGCTTAGCGCTTTGGCAGTCTGATAGACCATGGTTCGCGCTTGTTCTGTCATTAAGGCGATTTTTGTCAGTTGCCTTTGCATCAAAGGCATATCGATTAGTCTTTTGCCGAACGCTTGCCTGTTTTTTGCGATATATAGAGCTTCTGTCAAGGCGCGACGCATGAGCCCTGCCGCTCTCACGCCGTTTGATAGTCGCGAGTTATTGATCATATCGGCCATATGTTTAAAGCCTTGGCCCGGTTCGCCGACCATCCAGGCGAAAGCGCCTTCTAGTCTAATCTCACCGCTTGCCATTGACCGAGTACCCAGTTTGTCCTTTAGACGCAGAATTCTGTATTGATTATGTGAGCCGTCGGCTAAATCGCGAGGCAACAGGAACAGCGAGACGCCTTTGAGTCCCTCAGTCGCTTCCGATCTCGCTAGAACCATGGCGAAGCCAGCGTCTGGATTAGAACAAAACCATTTGTCGCCGTACAAGCGCCAAGAGCCGTCAGCTTGCTGTTGTGCCTGCGTTGCCGTAGCACTGACGTCCGAGCCCGCACCTTGCTCGGTCATGAACATCGCACCCTGATGCAAGGCGTCGAAATCCTGGGTTGTGACCATGGGCAAAACTTGTTCAACCAGCTTCGGATCACCGAATTTGCGTAGAGTGCGCGCCAGTGAGTCTGTCATGCTGACTGGGCAGCAAAGTCCGAATTCGGCCTGAACGAATAGATAAGTCAACGCATACTTTGCAGCAGCTGGCATTGCTGTTGGCCAACCCAATACTCCGCCCCGGTGAGACATGGCGGCTAGCCCAAACTCGCTGTAAGCGTATTGTTCCAATCGAACGTAGGAAGGGTGCTTTTGAACTAGCGATGTGTCTATGCCGGCGCGAGTACGGACGGCTAGTGTGGGAGGATGTTTATCCGCTACGCCGGCTAGTTCGTCAAGCAAAGAGCCTGCCAGTGAACCCAATCGAGAGAGGTGCGGCAAAAGATGCTGATGTAAGTCCTCAGGCAGATAACATGCAAGCAAACCTCTTGCCGCATCCGCTTCAAAAAGGTTGATGCCGCGAGAATCAGGAACAGGATGACTGGCGGTCATCTAAACACCACTGTTTTATGTCCGTTAAGTAAAATTCTGTGTTCCACATGACTCAGAACTGCACGCGACAGAACTCGAGACTCAACATCGCTACCGACTTCAGTCAGGTCTTGGGCACTCATCGCATGATCTACACGCTGAACATCTTGTTCAATAATCGGACCTTCATCTAGATCATGTGTGACGTAGTGCGCCGTAGCCCCAATGATTTTTACGCCTCTTGCGTGTGCCTGATAGTAGGGGCGTGCACCTTTAAAGCTGGGTAAAAAACTATGGTGAATGTTGATTGCACGACCTTCTAGCGCAGCGCACAAGTCTGGCGATAGAATTTGCATGTAGCGCGCAAGCACGACGAGATCGATGTTTGCCTGTTTCGCAATCGCCAGAATCTCCGCTTCTTGAGCTGGTTTAGTATCAGCAGTAACAGGCAAGTAATGAAACGGAATGTTGTATGACTTCGCCATCGAAGCGAAATCTTGATGATTGGAAACTATCCCCGCGATCTCTGCGTTTAATTGACCCGAATGGACTCTGAACAGGAGATCATTTAGGCAGTGCCCTTGTTTGCTTACCAGAATGAGTAACCTAGATTTTTGTTTGGCGTCATGTATTTGCCACGCCATCTCGAATTGCGGCGCGAGGATGACGAAATCGGTTTTAACGCGTTCAATGGAGGCTCCTTCCGGTAGGGCAAAATGAATCCGCAAGAAAAACTTACCCGTTTCAGCATCGCCGAATTGCTGCGCATCAATAATGTTGCCTTGGTGCTTAAGTAGTAAGCCGCTGACGTTGTAGACGATACCTGTGCGGTCTGGGCATGACAGAGTTAGGATGAAGTCGTTGCTATACATTTCAGAGTCTCTTTTGCGATGGCTAGACTAGAAGTCAAACCGGGCGATTCAATGCCGAATAGGTTAACAAGGCCTTTGATACCGTGTAATGTTGAATCTGCAATCATGAAATCTGCAGCGGGCTCGTCTGGTCCTGATATTTTGGGTCTTAGGCCACAATACGTCGGCGTGAGCGTGCCATCTTTGATATCCGGCCAGTAGGACCTAACCGCATCATAAAAACCTTCACAGCGTGAGGGGTCCACTGAGTAGTCTTCTTTTTCTACCCATTCGACATCAGGTCCAAACTTGACTTGTCCACCCATATCAAGTGAGAGGTGCACGCCCAGTCCTGCGTGATGTGGTGTGGGGTAGATCAGCCGAGTAAAAGGCGCGCGCCCTTGCAGGGAGAAGTAATTTCCCTTACACAGGTATTCTCTCGGGATAGTAGCGGGTGGAATACCAGCAATTTTTCGCGCCAAGCTTGGGGCATGGAGTCCAGCGGAATTGATAAGAACGTTACACGATAATTCCATGGGTTCGTCGCCACCAAACTGCAGTACAAATCCACCTTCTGGTCTCACAGAGCCTGATAGCAGCGGCGTATTGAAAACACACTGCGCACCAGCGTTCTCCGCATCTCCTTGGTATGCCAGCATGAGTGCGTGACTGTCGATGATTCCGGTCGAGGGAGATAAAAGCGCTGCGGTGCAGCGCAGCGCAGGTTCAAGCGCTTGAGCTTGCGCTGCAGTCAGTATTTCGAGATCCAGTACGCCGTTCGCGCGCGCCTTGCTTTGAATATCTGCCAGCTTTGGTATTTCATCATCACTTGTGGCGACAATTAGCTTACCTAAGCGTTTATGCGGGATATTTCTTTCGTTGCAATACCCGTAAAGCAACTCGCGACCTTGTACACACAACCTTGCTTTCAAGCTGCCTGCGGGATAGTAGATGCCCGCGTGGATGACCTCTGAGTTTCGCGAACTCGTGCCCGTTCCGATAGCGTCCGCAGCTTCAATAAGCATGACTTCCCGGCCCGCTTGTGCAAACTCTTTTGCAATCGCCAATCCAACTACTCCGGCGCCAACGATGATGCACTCAATATCTACGCTCATACCGAATCCGTACTTTATTTAATTATTCGTTTCTGAAACAACAGGGGTAAGATCGAAGCCGCCCGCGTGATAGATCAGCGGCATGGCATCGCTGTGGTAACAATTCTCAACCTGGCCAACAAAAATAATGTGGTCACCCTCAATGTAATGGCTGCGATTAAAACATTCGAACCAAGCCGCAGGCTCGTCGGCAAGCATTGGTGTTCCGGCAGGTGCTTGCGTTAGCACTAAACCTGCGAAACGTTCCGCAGCGGTGCCTCTAGCAAATCGATTGGCTAAGTGCAATTGGTTGGCGGCCATTACTTGTATGACATAACGCTCGCAGTGTTGGATCGTGGCGAGCGACGACGAACTCTTGGAGAGACTCCAGACAACAAGCGGAGGATCGAGCGAGACCGAATTGAACGAGCTAACTGTCAGCCCAATTGCGGGAGACGCTTGATCTGATGGTTTTGTCGCTGCATTTACTTTAGTCGTTACGATCGTTACGCCAGTTGCGAAGCGACCAAGCGCAGAGCGGAAAAATGTCGAATCAAACGTGGGGTTGGATGCGGTTATCGACATTACGGTGCAATACGTCCCATGACCCAGCTGCCTTTGCTATCTAAAGAGTAAGTTAGGCGATCATGCAACCGCGATGGCCTACCTTGCCAGAATTCAAAGTAATCGGGTTTAAGTCGATAACCACCCCAATGCTCTGGGCGTGGAGGGGAGTCGCCATATTTTGCTTTCATGGATTCAGCGCTGGCGTTCAAGCTTTCGATAGTCGTTGATTGGCTCTGTGCGGATGCCCATGCTCCGATGCGTGAGCCAAGGGGGCGGCTGTGGTAGTAGTCATCTGATTCTTTGGCGCTGGTTTTCTCAATCACCCCTTCTATACGAACTTCTCGCTCATGCGCTTGCCAGAAGAACAACAGGCTTGCACGGGGTTGAGCTGCGATTTCTAGGCCTTTACGCGATTGATAGTTTGTGTAAAACACAAAACCATTGCTGTCCGCGCCCTTGAGCAATACGATCCGAGCCGATGGCCGACCATTTTTGTCGGCAGTCGCTAGCGTCATTGCAGTGGGCTCAGGTAATTTGTTGGTGATAGCCTGATTCAACCACAGGTCAAATTGTTCAAATGGAGAGACTTTTGCGTGTGCTTCTATGAGGACATCTTTTTCGTAGTTTTGACGGATATCGGCGATAGACATTTGAGTAACCTAGCCAGCCCTGTACAGGGTGAAACGTGGATTGTCGGGATGACAACGCAAACCCTTAGTGTACCGTGAGGCTTAGGTCCTGATTTCGGCTGATTTAGTGGATTTTCGTTCTATTTCTTTTGCTAGGGCCGCTAACCTTTCGTCGCATACCCCAGCACCATGCAGTGCGTGTGCAGTTTGCATTACGTAGTCAACACAGGAGCCATAGGTGCCGTGCGCGCTCATGACGATGCGAACCTGTTCGTCGTGCGTCAAGCCAGAGACGTAACCCGCCCCTTGTCGGTTGATAATGAAAGCGAGCGCAATGATGTTTCCGTCAGGGGTATCGCAATTTAGCCACTTTGGCACGTATGCGCCGGTCGACATCTCTCTGCGCCAGAGTGCCTCAAAGGTGTCAGGGATTTGTTGATGAGGGATTCTGAAAGCCATACCGCGACAAGAACCCCCGCGGTCAAGTCCGAAAACTAAGCCGGGTTGCTCAGGCGTGCCACGATTGATGCGTGACCAAAGGCACAGCGAGCGATGATGTCCCTTTAGTGTAGTGAGACGCTTTTCTGTGAATTCGAAATCCGGGTTCCAGATGAGTGAGCCATATCCAAACACCCAAACATCTTCCTTGGGAGGGCGACAGGACAGCGTCATCTGTAATGAGACGGCTCTCTCTTCGTCCGTGAGTCGCTTGAATGTGCCGGCTGAAGGGGGCGTTATCGGTTGACAAGACAAAATCGAGGCTTTCACGGCGATTGTTAAAGGGGATTTTCAATATTGGAAGGAGCTGGTTCTTTATCGGCCATTTTCGTGGCCCAACGTCCCATACCCAGACTGACGGCGGTTACCCAGAATAACGGCATGACGCCAATGATAGTGCCGAGTGCGCCAAATGCAAGAGGTAACGAGACCTGACATGTGTTGATTAATGCCATCCTGAGGCCGAATGCTTCTCCAGTTCTTCCCACTGGTGCGTGGTGTTGCAGGAGTGCCAGGACTCCTGGTTGCGTTGATCCCAAAGCAAGGCCGAGCAAGAAGGACATGGTCATGAGCAACCAGACTTGTGAACAAAAGGGGTAGAGCAGGAAGTTAACGCTGGCTCCAACCATTGCGATATGAATTAAATGCCAGGGACGCATGTGCTTTTGAATGATAGGTAGGCACAATCTGACGCCCACTGTAGCAATCGCGAAAGAAGCCAGAATCAGTCCTATCGTAGAGGCAGACAAGCCGATGTTGACCCCATAGATCGGCACCACGAACATGTGGGTATCCCAGGCACTTGAAAGTAGGACATTGGCGATGAATACTCGCTGCAGAGACTTGACTTTGAGCAAATCCATCAGACGATGTGTTTTCGTATCAGGATGATGGGCATTTGCATGAGATTCGACCAGTATGCTCTGGAGCTTTTTGACGCCATAAGCTGCGACCGCCGGGCCTATCGCTAGAAAAAGGAAAGCCCATCTGTGGCCCAGATGATCGATTGAAAATCCAGCGATAAGTGGACCGAAAAAACCAGATATCGAGATGGTTAACGACAAAAGGGAGAAGTTTCTTAACCGTTGTTCCGTGCTAGCTCGGCCGACTTGTCCTTGAACACCGATTTGAAAGGTCATGTGGCCTACACCAACGCAAACCGCCGCGATAATCAGCGTAGTCAGGTCTTGCCAGATAAATGGCAACAATGCGCCAACACAAACGACAACTGCACTA
>Ga0164297_10003074_pt1 | contig 15841 bp, 11 predicted proteins | sample GEODES058metaG_FD_113539 | JGI IMG/M metagenome (GOLD analysis project Ga0164297, IMG submission 113539) | Dystrophic lake water microbial communities from Trout Bog Lake, Wisconsin, USA - GEODES058 metaG | ecosystem: Environmental > Aquatic > Freshwater > Lake | place: USA: Trout Bog Lake...
CGAATCGATCGTTTCCCATTCGAGCAGCGCACTGGTCATCACCTCGACCTTATCTCGATGAGCCTCAAGAATTGCGCGCGCCACTTTGTACTGATCATCAATGATTTGCCGAATCTCTTTGTCGACCATTTGCATGGTCGCCTCAGACATGTGCGTCGTCTTGGTCACACTACGTCCCAAAAACACCTCGCCTTCGTTTTCTGCATAAACCATTGGGCCCAAGACATCGCTCATACCGTAACGCGTCACGATGTCTCTGGCAATTGCGGTAGCGCGTTCGAAGTCGTTCGAAGCACCCGTCGTCATTTGGTTCATGAATAACTCTTCAGCGATACGGCCACCGAATAACACAGCAATCGTGCACAACAACCTTTCTTTATCCATGCTGTAGCGATCGCCCTCGGGCAACTGCATCGTCACGCCTAAAGCACGGCCACGAGGAATGATGGTGACTTTATGCACAGGGTCTGTTTTCGGTAACATGCGAGCAACGATTGCATGACCGGACTCATGATAAGCCGTGTTTTTGCGCTCTTCCTCGGGCATCACGATCGAACGACGCTCGGCACCCATGATGATTTTGTCTTTAGCCTTCTCGAAGTCGGACATATCAACGGTGCGACCGTTACGACGCGCAGCAAATAATGCAGCTTCGTTAACCAAGTTAGCTAAGTCCGCACCCGAGAATCCAGGACAACCACGTGCCAACACGTGCGCATCCACGTTCTGTGCAACTGGTACTTTGCGCATGTGAACTTTCAGGATCTGCTCGCGCCCACGAATATCGGGCAGAGGAACAACCACTTGACGATCAAAACGACCGGGACGCAGCAATGCGGGATCCAAAACGTCCGGTCTGTTGGTAGCCGCAATAACAATGACGCCTTGGCCTGACTCAAAGCCGTCCATTTCAACAAGCATTTGATTCAATGTCTGCTCTCGCTCGTCGTTACCGCCACCTAAACCTGCGCCCCGCTGACGACCAACGGCATCAATTTCATCAATGAAAATAATGCAAGGAGCGTGCTTCTTGGCGTTCTCAAACATGTCGCGCACACGAGCTGCGCCAACGCCAACGAACATTTCTACAAAATCTGAACCAGAAATGCTGAAAAACGGAACCTTTGCCTCACCGGCGATCGCTTTCGCAAGCAAAGTCTTACCGGTACCAGGCGAACCTACCATCAATACGCCGCGAGGAATCCGACCTCCGAGCTTTTGGAACTTAGAAGGATCGCGCAGAAAATCAACGAGCTCTTGAACGTCCTCTTTAGCCTCATCACAACCGGCAACGTCGGCAAAGGTAATCGCGTTAGTACTTTCGTCGAGCATCTTTGCGCGGGATTTACCAAAACTGAATGCTCCGCCCTTGCCTCCGCCTTGCATCTGACGCATAAAGAATACCCATACTCCGATCAGCAGGAGCATTGGGAACCATGACACGAAAATGCTCATGAGCAGCGAAGGTTCCTCTCGCGCCTTGCCCGACACCTGAACACCGGCTTTAAGCAGGTCAGAAACCATCCATAAGTCACCTGGCGTGGTCAAGCTGTAGGGACGACCTGTATCAGGCGTAACGTGCAATGTATCGCCTTGCACATCGACCTTACGGATCTTCCCAGCTTTGGCATCATCCATGAACGTCGTGTAACTGACCGTGTCCTGCGCAGCAGTGCGGCTGTCAAACTGTTTGAACACAGTGAACAATACGAGCGCAATCACTAACCAGACTGCAACTTTTGAAAAATTGTTATTCAAGGCCGATCTCCTGCTTATGGTTCCGACCTGCGAACAATGCTTGAAGTTTGACCGACCCGCACCATCGCAAATTTATTTACAAATCAATACTCGATTCTAACCCCGTTGCCTACTTCAAGCCCTTGGCTACTAAAAAAGTCTCGGAAGACTGTTTCCGGGATGCTTTTGGCTTGATTTCGACCACTCTTTTGAAGTGTCGCTTGAAACTTTCCACTATTTGAGAAAAACCACTCCCATGGAAGGCTTTAACAATCAACGCACCTTCAGGTTTGAGGTGTAAAAGCGAAAATTCAAGGGCTAATTCAACAATTTGTTGCACTCGGGCGGCGTCAGCGCTTCCGACACCGGACAGATTTGGAGCCATATCGGACATCACAAGGTCAACCGCGGCCCCTTCGAGCGCAGCACTGACCTCTTGCAAGGGCCCGTCTTCACTGAAATCTCCTTGAATGAACGTGACACCAGCCACCGGTTCCATAGGTAATAAGTCGATTGCGACTATTTTTCCATCGATTATCCCGCCGGATCCGACTAATCTCTCCCTAGCTACTTGAGACCAACTCCCTGGCGCGGAACCCAAATCAACGATGACGTTACCCCTTCGCATGAGTTTTTCCGTCTCAAGGATCTCAGTCAGCTTGAACGCAGCCCTGGCTCGGTAGCCTTTTTGCTGGGCAAGTTTGACGAAGGGATCATTGATATGTTGCATGACCCAGTCTTTAGAAAATTTATTTTTAGCCATTCCCGTACAATCTACCTTATGACTACTCTGGACATCACCCCACGCGAACGCAGCACGCTGCGTGCCGCTGCTCATCCTCTTAAGCCCGTTGTACTGATTGGTGACAACGGCCTGACCGATGCGGTATTGAAAGAAATCGACCGAGCGCTAACCTCTCATGAACTAATAAAAGTCAGAGCAGGTGGAGCAGAACGAGCCGATCGCGAAACACTGCTTGCAACGATCTGCGACACGCTATCCTGCGCGGCAGTTCACCATTTAGGCAAAATGTTAATTTTATTTCGCCCAGGTACTGAAGAAAGTACATACCTGGCCCAACCTAAAACAGTGAGCCAGAAACGCAAGGCTAACGAACCGCATACGCCGAAGAAGCTTGCCGCAGTAGGCAAAAAAGTAACAAAACCTAGCCGCCGCGCCAACCGCACTGAGCCCGAAGTGCAAGAGAAGCCGAAGTTTACTTACTCGGCTATTTTCTCTGGCGATCGCGAAAGCGGCCGCCCTTCCACTCGTCCCGCCAAAACTGAAACCGGCAGAGGGATCGTGCGTCGCAGCGCGTTGTCACTTCGCTCCGGAGCCCGTCGAGGTACGGCCAACGCCCCCGCCCGCAAACGTGCGGGCTTGAAGCGCACCTAACTCAAACGTACTTGATACTGATAATTTCGTACTCGCGCACACCTGAAGGCGCGTTTACGGACACTACATCACCCTCAAACTTACCGATTAACGCGCGAGCCACAGGACTAGAGACAGAAATCAGGTTCGACTTAATGTCTGCCTCGACATCACCGACGATTTGATAGGTTACTTTCTCGCCCGATTCGAGGTCCTCGATTTCAACGGTAGAGCCAAATACCACGCGTCCGTCTGCATCAATCGTCGTCGGATCAATGATCTGCGCATTAGACAAGGTGCCATCAAGCTCGCTAATTCGACCTTCGATAAAACCTTGGCGCTCGCGTGCGGCGTCGTACTCTGCATTTTCCGACAAATCGCCCTGCGCACGAGCTTCAGCAATCGCGTTAATCACAGCGGGGCGCTCGACGTGCTTGAGACGATGCAATTCGGCTTGCAAGCGCTCGGCCCCGCGCACGGTAAGAGGAATAGTAGCCATAGTAGCTCCCAAAAAGCAAAACCCCGGCTCGGGTCGGAACCGGGGCAATCAACAAGCCTCTATTGTGAGCAATCTTTAGTGTAAATGCAAGCCGAGCACCGCCCTGATAGTGGAAACACGCTTTTCAATATCTTGCCACTGAGGCTTATCGGGGGCGAAACGTTGCCGCATGTAGCGAACCAGATCTGCGATCTGTCGGTCATCGAAGGCGTCTGCGAACCCCTGCATGAACCCAATTTGAGGCGAGGCAGGCCGACGAACCCCCTCTAGGATTACCCGAATCACATTATCTGGTTCGCTACTATGCAAATTGCTATTGAGTGCCAGAGGTACATTTACTCCCAACAACTTTGGTCCGTCGCCGTCATGGTGACAAGCAGCACAGGCAGCTTGAAACAACCGTTGTGAGGGCCCTGTTAACACCCCCTCGTTCGCCGCGGCGGCTTTGACGTACTCAAGTGACACATCTCTAACTTCTGAATGAACGGTGACCGAGTTCGATTCGCTCGCCTGCAGCGATGCCAAATATTTTGCCATCGCCTCGATGTCTGAATCCTTAACCTCGGATAACTGCCTAACCACATCCGCCATAGGTCCAGAGGCACTGCCATGCTGGGTGCTGTAGCCCTGACGCAAATACTGATAAAAATCACGCTCGGTCCACGTCGTAGGTCCCTTATTGTCGTGGTTCAATGCTGGTGCTTCCCAGCCATTGATCCATGCGCCCGCTAAATGAGCTGACCCAGTCAACTCTGCTCCAAGCGCGTTACGAGGTGTGTGACAAGCACCACAGTGGCCAATTCCATTAACCAGATATTCACCACGCGCAAGTTTGCCTGCATCGGTGAGCGGCCTGCCAGCATTGAGTTCGCGCAATGTTGGAGCACCGGTCGCCTCTCTCGCTGCAGGCAAATAAAGGGCATTCCAAAATGCCATCAACGGCCTGACACTAAATGGAAACTTCAGTGAGTTGTCGGGTATCGCTTCTTTTACGGGTTCCTGCGTCATGAGCCATCCATACAAGGCCGTAATGTCATCATCAGTCATTTTTGCAAACGACGTGTACGGAAAGGCCGTATATAGCTGATGACCGTCACGAGAAATTCCCTTTCTCATTGCCCTCTCGAAGGCAGCAAGCGACCAGGCTCCGATTCCTGTTTCTTTATCGGGTGTCAGGTTGGTACTGTAGATCACACCGAAAGGGGTCTCCATTGCCCGACCACCCGCATTGGGCTTGCCATCTTGAGCTGTATGGCAAACGACACAATTGCCCAGCGCAGCCAACTCGCGCCCTCGATCAAGGGTTGTTTGGGAAAACGTCGAAACATCAGGCGTCAACACAGGTGCGATGGTTGAGCTCACGCCAAACCAACCTGCGATCACACCGAAGATTGCAGCCCCCGTTGCGAATGCAACCGCCCATCTACTCTTTGCTTTTGGTTTGACCACATCAGGATTTGCAACACCTCGCAATCTGGGCATGCTCGATGTGTTGGGTAAGGATGCTGCTGCCCCACTGTCTGTCTCAGAGCCCGCCTTTTGATGCATCAAAGGATTCAAAGCGGCTCTAACAACTTCGGGCGTAAAGGGTGGTTGTCTGAAACGTATGCCAGTCGCATCAAAAATCGCGTTAGCAATCGCAGCTGTGCCCGGAACCGAAGCAGACTCACCTGCCCCCAAAGCTGGCTCGTTTGGCCGGGGCATTTGCATCACCTCGATCACCGGAACTTGCCTGAAACTCAGAATGGGATAGGAGCCCCACTCCCGAGTCGCAACCGTGTTTTGAATACGCTCGGTCGGCACCTCCTCGAGTAACGCTCTGCTAGTAGTTTGCACCACGTTACCGTGCACCTGCTGCTCGACGCCAGCCGGATTGATCGTTAAACCCGCATCATGGCCAACCACCACTTTTTTGACATGCACTTCGCCTGTTCGTCTGTTTACATCGACGTCTGCGACCCAGGCCGCCCAAGCCGCCCCAAACCCAGGCCATCTGCTGTGCACGTAACGCGCATAGGCCACGCCCTGTCCATGCAAAATATCGCCATCTGGCGTTTGTTGCTGTGGTTCGGTATGAGGTCGCCAACCTGCCTTTTTTGCGGTTGCCTCTAGTAACTCTTTAGCACGCGGATCATCAAGATAATTCAATCTGAATTCGACAGGATCCACGCCTGCTGCCGTCGCCAATTCATCGATATACGATTCATGGGCAAAGCTATTAGGCATAGCCGAGACACCACGCAACCAAGAGGCTCGCAGTATTGGCGGCATGTCATTAACAGTCACCCGCAGATTGTCAAATCGATACGGCGGCCTAGCGGTGCGATCACCCATCTCGTAGGTTTGCGCATGCGGCTCAATCGTTCTAGTCAGCAAAAGTGCAAGCGTCGGTGCGCCGTTAGATGGATACGAGGTTGAAAAGTCATAGCCGGCAATCGTCCCATCGGTCTTCAAACCGCCTTGCACTTGCATCCATTGGGCAGCACCTTTGGGTTCCCAAAGATTTTCTTGCTCTCGACTGAGCTGAACCCTTACCGGTGCACCAACCGCACGAGATAGCAGGACAGCATCGGCTGCAACATCATCTGCACCATTGCGACCATAGCACCCTGCAGCCTCCATTCTGACAATTTCAATCGCTGTATCAGCCAATCCCGTCAGACGTGCAACGTCAGCCCTCAGTACATGAGGATTTTGTGTTCCGGCCCAAACCGTTAAGGTAAAGGGTTCGTCAGCGCTCGAGCCAGTGAAGTCATTTGAGCGATAAAACGCCAATGCGCACGATGGTCCGAGCGAGGCATGCATTTGATAGGGCCAAATATATGTTCGAGGCATCGACACATCAGCTTGCTTGAGCGCAGCATCGATATCGCCTTCGTCAACTAATTTTCTGGCTTTTGCCGGGTTGTTGCGCAATGCGTTTTCCACACTACTCAGATCAGGCAACCCCGGCCAATCCTTCCATTTGACTTTTAGTGCCTTGGCCGCTTGCTCCGCATGCTCTTCGCGGATGGCAACCACGCCAATAAAATCCCGAATCACGACCACCGCACAAATGCCTGGGATATGAGCGATGCTTTGCTCATCGACGGACTCAAGCAAATTGCCAATGAATTCGCCATGATCCGCACCGGCATACGGTGGCCGAATCACTCGTCCGTGCAACATCCCTTCGAGACGCATGTCGTGAACAAAAGTCAACTCTCCTGTAGCCTTCGCGGGAATATCAATTCGGGGCAGAGATTGACCCACCAGACGGTACAAATCAGAAGCTTTGGTTGGATGTGTTAAGTCCAAATCAGCAATGACTTGCTTATTCGAGAGCAACTTTGCATAGGACACACTGCGCCCTAAAGGTGCCGAGATCACGCCCCGATCAATCGTCAAAGTATCTGCTGCAGCCTGAAGGTGTTCCACGGCCAGATCGATAAGTCTGGATCGAGCCTGCGCGGCTGCAGCTCTCAAAGGAGCCGCATGCAACTGAATTGATGAGCTCGCAATCGTTGGGCCTTGATTAGGCGCAACACCGGTATCGCCGAGTATCACCTCAACGTGCTTTAGTTCGACATCAAGTTCCTCGGCCACAATTTGGGCAAAGGCAGTTTTAATGCCTGTTCCTAAATCCACATGCCCATGCATCGCGACCACGGACCCATCGTCCCAGATGGACAATAAGATCTCTTTACCCTCGGCTGGATTAGCGGGCACACCCACTGGTTGTCCAGGAACAGGTGCAGCTGCGACAGGTGGCTCGCGAACGACGAGCAGAACGCCAGTGGCGTTTAAAAAGTCAGCGCGTGTGCGTAGTGAGGAAGGACGACTCAAGCGACGCTCCCCTCAATTAACCATTTTGCGGCAAGTCTGACAGCAGACATGATTTCAACATGCGTGCCACAACGACAAAAATTACCTGACAGTGCCGCGCGTATCTCGTGATCTGTAGGATTGGGTACTCTTGATAACAAAGCCACCGTGGTCATGATCATGCCATTCAAACAGTAGCCACATTGTGCGGCTTGTGCCTGAATAAATGCTTTTTGCACAACATGGGGGGCATCCCTGCTACCTAGGCCTTCTAGTGTGGTGATATGGCGCCCACGCACCCCTTCCACGGGGACAACGCAGCTTCTCGCGGCTACCCCATCAATCAATACGGTGCAGGCACCGCACTCTCCTAAACCACATCCATATTTGGGACCGTTCAAACCAAGGTCGTTGCGCAGCCAAAGCATTAAAGACGTATCAGGCGCCACCGAAACCAATTGATCGGAGCCATTAACCTTGATCGACATAAGCGAGCTGACTTTGGTCATTTACATACTCAAATATTGACGTCTGATTTCATCGTTACCGATGAGATCTTGCATGGAACTCGAATAACAAATCTCGCCCTTTTCTAAGACGTACGCACGATCGCAAACCAGTGACGCAAAGTGCACATTTTGCTCACTGAGCAAAATACTGACTCCTTGCGCCTTGAGCGTCAGAATCATATGAGCCATTTGCTCAACAATCAACGGCGCGACACCCTCAGAGGGTTCGTCTAGCAACACGAGATAGGGATTACCCATCAGCGTTCTGGCAACCGTGAGCATCTGCTGTTCGCCGCCGCTCATTTTTCCACCTAACCGCTGAGGCATCTCACCAAGATTAGGAAATAACTCAAATAAACTGGCAGTAGTCCATAGAGGTGCGGCCGAGCCGTCTGGCCAACGCCGCGAAGATCGTCTACCTGTCTCAAGATTTTCGAGTACGGTCAAATCAGTGAAAATCCGCCGATCCTCCGGAACAAAACCGAGTCCTGATGCTGCAATCTTGTGCGTCGGCCACCGAGCGATATTCTCACCGAGAAAATCAACGCAACCTTCGCTACGGGACATCAAGCCCATAATGGTCTTCATCGTGGTTGACTTACCAGCACCGTTGCGACCCATGAGGCCAACGACCTCGCCTCGACGAACTGTCAAATTAACTTTAAATATGGCTTGCGCGCTACCGTACCAGGCACTGAGATCTTTCACGGCAAGTATGGTGTCGACACCTTTCGCAGTTGAGTGAGATGCTTGCAGATCAGATGAGCCAGTATGCTTTAACTCAAACGTCGAGCCCGTGCCAAAGTAAACCTCTTGAACCTTCGGATCATCGCGGATAACGTGTGGCAAACCTTGAGCAATAAGCCGTCCACGGGCCAATACAATCATGCGATCTGCATGGGCGAACACGACATCCATGCTATGTTCGGTAAAGAGAACCGCCATCTGCTTGTCGGTCGCAAGTTTTTTTACCAGTGCCATCAACTCATGCCGCTCGTGCGGTGCCATCCCGGCAGTTGGCTCGTCCATCAACAACAGTCGCGGGCCATGCGCTAATGCAATAGCTAGCTCTACTCTTTTTATATCGCTGTAGGCCAGATCTGCACAGGGTCTCGCAGCTTGATCTTTCATCCCTACTTGATCAAGCAAATGCATAGCATTTGTAACGTCGAACTCGGCAGCGTGCGTATGCAATGACCATTGCAAACGAGCCGCTGAAAGCAACGCCATTTGTACGTTCTCGATAACCGTAAAAGACGAAAACGTCTCAGCAATCTGAAATGTTCGTCCGATACCCAATCGCCAAATGCTTCTCGGTGGCTGACCAATCAGCTCCTGGTCATCAAACAAAATTGAACCACTATCAGCCCGAAGTTGGCCATTAAGCATATTGAAGGTTGTTGATTTGCCAGCGCCATTAGGTCCGATAAGAGCAAGTAACTCCCCCGCTGCAAGCTCAAAATCAATCCCGTCGACAGCCTTCACACCGCCGAAAGACTTACCCAAACCGCTAACACGCAACAGAGTCATGGACACTCCTCAGATCTTGCTTTTTGAGGTGACCGACTCGACATCCATGCAAAAAGATTATCAACGTATCCGGCGATACCTTGAGGAAACAACAGCACTAGAAGGAGAATGATTCCACCCAGTGCGGCTCGCCAATACTCTGTGTTACGGGCTATCGAGTCATGAAGCCAGGTAAACGTCACGGAACCGACTAAAGGACCTGATAAAGATTGCAAACCACCGAGTAGCACCATCACAAGTGCATCTACCGATCGGCCGACTGCGAGTACTTCCGGAGAAATACTACCCTTAGAAAATGCAAACAAAGAACCCGCTACCCCTGCGAAACTTCCTGCAATGACGAAGGCCTGCCATTGAATTCTCTTTACATTCAAACCAATTGCGTCTGAGCGCAACACCGAGTCTCTTGCTGCCCGCATAGACAAACCAAACGGAGAAAATAGGATAAGCCTGATCAAAAAAATGCTGACGGCTACGAATATCAACGTCAAGACAAAGTAGATAGGCTTGGAAGCAAGCCAAGGCGCCGGCCACACACCGGTCAGGCCGTTACTGCCACCGGTGACTGAATCCCACTGAAAAACAATCGCCCAAACAATTTGAGCAAAAGCTAGCGTGAGCATGGCAAGATAAACACCAGTCAAGCGAACACTGAACCAGCCAAACAGTATTGCGCCTAAGGTCGCAGCCAGCGGCGCAATGAACAAAGCCAGCTCCATCGGCAACCCTAAGCCTTTAACCATGAGAGCACTACCATACGCACCTAAACCAAAATATGCAGCATGGCCGAAGGAATGCAATCCGGCAGGACCCATCATGAAATGCAAACTAGCCGCGAAAAGTGCCGCAATAAGCAAATCAATACCTAACACTGCGACGTAAGGGGTGCGCACCGTCACCCAGGGCAGAATCAGGAGTGCTAAGAAAAATACGAAATAAACGTACTTCGCGCGCACTGAAGCTGGCTTTAAAGGACGTTCCGATACGATCGCTTGCCGTACCGCCGCCATAGGGCGGCCTAACAAGCCCCAGGGCCTAATGACCAATACGACAGCCATGATCAAGAACTCAACCACCAGTGTCAACTTAGAAAATGAGACTTGCCATCCGAATACATCGACAACACCTAACCAGATACAGACGGCCTTTACTTCACCAATTAACAAGGCGGCAAGAAAAGCGCCAGGGATTGATCCCATTCCGCCAACAACCACTACAACAAACGCTGCACTGATAGTGTTGAGATCCATCTCGAGACTAGCTGGTTCGCGCGGCAATTGGAGCGCGCCTCCAAATCCAGCAAGCGTTGCGCCAAGAAAAAAAACCGAGGTAAACAGCCACGCTTGATTGACGCCTAAGGCAGCGACCATTTCTCGGTCTTGTGTCGCCGCTCTTATCAAAGTGCCCCAACGTGTGCGATTGAGTAATAACCACAGAGCGAGTAAAAGCAGAGGCCCAATAATGATTAACAGGACATCATATTGAGGAAATTGACGACCAAAAAACTCTATCGAACCTTTAAAACCAGGCGCGCGCGGACCAAGCAACTCTTCCGGGCCCCATAACCACAGTACTGCGTCTTTTATCACCAGCACTAAGGCAAAAGTCGCCAGCAACTGAAATAACTCAGGGGCTCGGTATATGCGACGCATGAGCAAACACTCGACGAAAGCGCCCAAAAGACCGACTACTAGTGCCGAGACAATTAAAGCTAACCAATAGCCCATGACAAATTCAAAATGGCCAACTAGGCTATAGGCTAGATAAATCCCAAGCATAAAAAATGAACCGTGGGCAAAATTCACCACACGGCTCACGCCAAATATCAAAGACAACCCGGCTGCCACTAAGAAGAGCGACGATGCCCCAGCCAAACCGTTTAGCAACTGGAAAATAAAACTGGATACATCCATATTGCTTGCCGATCGCTCTATGTGATTAGGGAGAGAATCTATTTAGCTTGGCGCAGTTGTGCAACCTCAGCGTCAGTTGGCAAGAAAGCGGCGCCATCAGCATAAGCAAATTCCGCCATCACGCCTTTGCCATTATCGTTTTTGGTGCGGCCGACGTAGCTACCCATCGTAGACTGATGATCCTGCGCGCGATAGGTGATAGAGCCAAAGGGGGTCACGACACTCAGACCTTTGAATGCGGCAATGAGTTTATCGGTGTCTGTGCTCTTAGCCTTCTTTATGCCATCGGCTATCGACATGATGGCGCTATAACCAACCACCGAGCCCAAGCGAGGATAGTCTTTGAATTTATCTTGATAGGCCTTTAAAAAAGCTGCGTGTTCAGGCGTTTTAATGCCGTACCATGGATAACCAGTCACTAGCCAGCCGTCAGGGGTTTCATCCTTCAGTGGATCCAAATATTCTGGCTCCCCTGTCAGGAGACTCACGACTTCTTTGCCTTTGAACAAGCCGCGCGTATTACCTTCTCTAACAAACTTCGCCAAATCAGCGCCAAACAGCACGTTGAAAATAGCATCGGGCTTAGCGTCAGCCAATGCCTGCACGACGCTGCCAGCATCGAGTTTGCCGAGCGGGGGGGCTTGCTCCGCAACAAACTCAACATCCGGTTGAGCTTGCTTCATGAGCTTCTTAAATGTCGCAGCCGCTGATTGACCATACTCGTAGTTGGGATAAACAATCGCCCAACGTTTTTTGTTCATGGCAACAGCTTGAGGCACGAGCATTGCAACTTGCATATAAGTAGACGCACGCAATCTAAACGTATAGTCATTACCGCTTTCCCAGACTATCTTGTCCGTCAACGGTTCGCTAGCTAGGAAAAAAATCTTTTTTTGCTTTGCAAAATCAGTGAGTGCTAAACCGATATGAGATAAAAATGAACCCGTTAACACGTCGACCTGATCACGCGATATCAACTCTTCAGCCACTCGAACTGCATCGCCAGGATTCGCATTGTCATCGCGAGTGATAAGTTCAACCTTCTTGCCATTCAAACCGCCGCTGGCATTGATTTGATCAATGGCCAACTCCATACCTTTTTTGTAGGGTTCAAGAAAAGCGGGTTGAGCCTTATAGCTATTAATTTCACCGATCTTTATGACGCCCTGAGCACGTACGGTATTGCCCAGAAATAACGAAGTAGTCAATGCAACAACAGCGCAGCTTTTAAAAAAAACATTTCCCATCACCCTCTCCCTTCGTGAATAAGTGATTACTGCTAATCAGCTTTAACGCAAGCCATCCTGCCCTACGATTTCACTCAACCTCATGCCACCGACACGGGCAAGCGGCCGACCGCTGTCCGTCACAACGACCGCGACTAGTATTTCGTTTGCGCGAGGCGCATCAGTGACGCGTGCCTCCATCGCATCGAAGTGACTACGAACGTAAGCGGCATCCTTGTGCCCCAAAGGTACATCAATCGCCGTACCCATCGAGCCCATCTTTTTGCTTGAGGGAATCAAGGCAGCACCTTTTTCAAGAACCTTGCGCAAAGGCGTGCCAAGTTTAGGATGCAGAATGGCCGCAGCATGCTCTAGCTCACCCGCCTCGCCAACGATCGCAGCTTTGCCGTAACTCTGTGCTTGCCCGCCCGTAATACCGAGAGCTTGCACGCAACGCTGACCTAGAAGCTCTCCAAGCTCTGCGCCAATTTCAACCAATTCATCCAGATTCTCGACATATTTTCCGGCAAACGGATTCTCAATCACTGCCATCGCGAGCGCACGACGCGTGGATGGGGATACCGTCTGACCATTCTCCCAATACGTCTCATCCACTTGAACCACTATCTTTCTAATCTTCGCAGCCATAGTCTTTACCCAAACAAGTCATTGAATCTCTCGATACGTCAACACATTGCTGGTGGTGCTAACCCACCAGCCCTGGCAACAGAGAATACTGTCATAGATTAAGCCGTTTTGACGTAACTCGAGCGCTTTTTTCAAACCATTTTCTAAAGCTGTTGCAATCTGCACCTCAGATAGTGGCGGAACATCGACCGTCACCTCTATTTCGCCCAAATCCGAATCGTCTTTGATGTCGTTCGCAGGACGTCGTATTATCGAAGGGCTATCTACCAAAACCTCATTCCCAATCACCGTCGCTGCAGCGTCTGCCATCGAGGCCGTTTTTGCTAAAACGGTCACGCTATCGGCAATTCCCAGAGAATAGCTACGTCCACGCCAACCGCTCGTGGCGATCCCGCCGACGCCCATCTCTGCAGTAATGTCTAGTACCCCGTCGATTTGGATATCATCCGGATTTAACTTCGCTAAGTCAGAAAAGATACCCACCCGAAAACTGTAGCCTTTGGACAGATGTAAAGCGATATCACCGCCGTTGTTCACCCATGCGCGAGAGATACCACCAACCTTGTAACTAGCCAGCAAATGCTCTGCAACTGCCCCTGCAACAGCTGCCATTGGAGTGATAAATAAATCAGTCGCGTCCCGACATGCGTGCCACATGCCTCTTGCGATCGCGCCCTTCAACGGGCAGAATTCTTGCACTTTGGCTTTGAGTAAAGGCAACTCTTGGACTAGCTCGGGCAGAATGGTAGAAAATCTCTCGCTGGCTGATTGATGTGCGGCTAGCACAACGTGAGGCTCACCTTCTGCATACGCAATGATGTCTATAGGGCCATGCTGAAAATGCATTCGACCACCCGGCAATGGCATCGAAATCGGCCCCATGACTCAACCCAACAAGGGTGGTTGTCCCAACGGCCAAGGGTTGTCCTGAGAGGGAGCCAGCCATTGTAATTTTAAAGGCGCACCATCCGAATGCCAGGAGCCATCGCGTAACACTTGCTGCAAATCCCTTATGTGAGCAGTATGCCCACCAAGTTTGGCGTAGTCATCAGCTCGCATACTAAACTCAAAAGGAGCAACTATTGCTGGCGTCGGCACCGTACCAAAACTATTATCCGGCATACGAAGTACATCGACCATGACGGTGATACCCCCGCCCGGCCAAACATACGCAGGTGCGCCACCACACGTCACGTTCACTAGAGCATTTTTTATCGCACGAGTCAGCATGACCGGATTATCAGTCACTCCCGCGCGCAGGCTTCCTCCGGCACCACCAACAAACAGAATACTTGTCATCGAAGGTTCGCAGTTTTCGCCAATACGGTCAACGACTGCCCTGACGGCTGCAGGCATGGAGCACTCCTGCGGTCGCAATTGATCGTCGAGCACGTACCAACTGGCATGTTCGCCTGTCGTTGAAGTCATCAAGAGCTTTAAACCTGGCTTGGCAATATCAGGATCCCATCCTTCGATAATGGCCAAGGGATCAGCGATGTCCGTGCCACCCCAACCTATCCCGGGATTGGCGACTTGAAAATAGCGCCCTGGCGTGGAGCGGCGCCCCCGCATGATGATTCCCGACGACGGCATATTCAAACATTTGCCCGCTTGATGCTCAGTAAGAACCCCGGTGATATGATCATCAACGACTACCACCTCATCGGCCAGGCCAAGAAATTGTTGAGCGAATATACCGATAGCAGCCGATCCACAACCAACTCGCATCCGCTGTTCGGCAACGCCATTGACTATCGGCGCCCTACCTGCTTGAATGACGAGCTCTGCGCCTCCCTCAATGGTCAAGGCCATGGCCTGCTTATTGCCCAGTGCCTGCATCATTTCCATCGTGACACGCCCTTCTTTCTTGCTGCCACCAGTCAAATGATGCACTCCCCCAAGCGAGAGCATTTGCGAACCGTATTCGGCCGTGGTGACATGACCTACAACTTCGCCACGACACAATACATTCGCCTGCTCCGGCCCTAAATAGCGGTCGGTATCAATTTTTACTTTCAAACTGCAATAACTGAAGATGCCTTCGGTCACAACCGTGACCATATCAACACCCTCGTGCAGCGAGCCCACAATGAACGGGGCTGGTTTGTAGTCTGGATAGGTAGTCGATGCGCCAACGCCTGTAACAAATACATCCTGCGAGGCAAGAATATTGCCCGACCACGGCTCGGACGAGGGCTGCGCCACGCCATTGGTATCTGAAGAACTTGCTGCAGCGCTAGAAGCGAAAGAAACCAAGGGAATAGGATCTGCTGATTTCAGCGCTCGATTGAGAATCACCACTGGGTCCAATCTCACCAATGCGCCGCCCTGGTTTGCATAGCGATCGCACGCACCGGTTCGACCATCGCTTATCTGGCACAACAAGGGACATGCGTTACAAGCGATCTTCATGAAAATTTTTAGCTACGTATAAGAAAAAATTAGTTGCCTGAAATCAATTAGTTATGTAGCATTCGCTACAATTTAATGTTGCATTCACTACATTTCTTGAATTTATTACAATAACACCTGGCTGGCAATAGGTTCTAGCCCCATTTCAACTAATCGCCCCTGCAGGCAATCCAATAAAAATGAGTGCA
>Ga0164297_10003075_pt1 | contig 15831 bp, 9 predicted proteins | sample GEODES058metaG_FD_113539 | JGI IMG/M metagenome (GOLD analysis project Ga0164297, IMG submission 113539) | Dystrophic lake water microbial communities from Trout Bog Lake, Wisconsin, USA - GEODES058 metaG | ecosystem: Environmental > Aquatic > Freshwater > Lake | place: USA: Trout Bog Lake...
CTAGAAAATCCTCGTTTTTCACGCCACGGTAGGTATAGAGGGTTTCACCAAATTTAGGCGCCTTTTTGATAATCTCTTGTAAATCATCGGTATAAGATTTGAGAAGCCGACGAAGAACAAACTGGTTGGTTAATTTCTTATACTGTGAGTCAAAAAATGTGCGCATAACATCCATATCCAATTTATCGTCTTTCATCATGGTTGCCTTTTCGGGCATTTTAATGCCGTGCTTTTTCAAAAAATCGTAGTGATCGTATATTTGGTAGGCAATAGGAACCTCTTCCGCACTGTAGCGAATACTGAACATAAGATCTTCTAAGCCGGACAAGACTCCGCGCAAATATGTATTGGCTAGACGGTCTCCGTGAAAGGTATAGGCTTTCACTATTTTGAGAATGCGGTCACTGCTACGAATGTATTCTTCGTGGGATTTACGCCATAACTCCATTTTAGGAGTACCGAAGTAATCGTTTCGGGTGAGCTCTAGATCGTAACTATAGGAAGGTTTGTACGCATTCATAGGATCGGGTAGTTCAATACGACCATATATACGCTTTCCTGGCGCTATATCTTCGTATGTATGTTTTCTACCTCTGTCTCGGCGAGACATTCTTACTTTAGAAGTAGTTTATCGCCGGCGAGAGCGGCGGCTATTCTTCTTATTCTTACGCGTCGTCTTACGCGTCTTGCGGTTCTTACGCGTGTTCTTACGCTTAGGACCGCCGAGCTTGATGAGTGCATTTGCAGTTCTCACATTTGCGACGGACGGGGGCGGACCACCTTGAGACACATTCCAAACAGTAGCACCGGACATTCTATATTATGGGTCCTCATTTAATTGGCACAGCAGGTGTAGAGCACGCCGACCTGGGGCGAACCAACGCAGCCGCCCGTCTCGTACTTGCAAACACCATCGGTAAAGTAGTAGTTAGTAGTACCGAGCGTGCTAGCACAGTAGTTGCACATCCACGCGCAGCCGGTGCCCGCGGAGACCTGGAAGCTGACGCAGTTGTTGGGCGACGCATTCGTCACAGAAGAGCACGTACGCGCATCGGCGGCAAAAAAGGCGGCGGCAATGGCTAGGAGACGCAGAAACATGTTTATAAATATAATTTGCACCCTAGGCTTTAAATCAAGAGCTCTTCGTGCTAATCTGGGCGCATAGAATCAGCGTACCGGCAGGGTCCTCCCACCTAATCGTGGTGACCACCTTACCCGTTACCGTGCTCTCGGCAGACGAGACTTCGTGGTGGTGACCGATGGCAAGAGGGCAGGGGTCGTTCGTCTTCGCCGTCTCGTCGCACAGGGGTGCCTGGGACGCGAATGGACCGAGACCATTCAACGTTGCCGAGTAGTACGCTGTGCCACCCGTAATAGGGGCATCTAGGTCAAAGTCAAAGGTTGTGGTGACCTTCTCGCCTTGCGCAGGTGCATCATTATCAATAGACACAACAAAGTTCTTCGCAAGCGCACCATTATCTGAGCACGCTTGGGCGCCACCAACGGCAGGCACAACCACGAGCGTCTTGGACGCATTCACATTCTGGGTACGCGAGTAGCGGAACCGGTGACCAGAGACAACAGCGAGGGCAGAGATAAATAAGGCGAGCATCATATAACCAGGAGAATGAAAAAGATTTGGCAAACCCAACCATTTTCATTTTTGTTCGTTTTTTACAAAGTTCAGGAATAATAGACACGCCTAAGACCGTGAGCATCCATCGCCTTTTGGAGATGGCACATACATCCGTGGCACGGCTTAGAGCACGCCAACTCGCCCAACTTATTTACACGGACAACAACAAGAACTGCTCCACGCAACAATGAGTTGTCACCGACCGCCTTGAGAGCCGCCCGTTCGGCATGAATGGTGTATTTGCTGTAGCCGGCACCTTGGGAGCGACTACCAACCTTATTGGTCGCCATCGCAAGAAGGGTACCGCCTTTACCGTAGATAAATGCAATATGAAGACTAGAACGAACGGAGGCAGCTACACGGGACGCATGCTCAATGGCAATGTCCTGATAGTGGGTAAGCTTGGGCATTGTAGGAAGGGGTGGCGGAATTCTTTAAATCCCACCTGCAGCCTCAATTTTTTTAGGCTCGGACCCAACAATAAACTGACATACGTTGGCAACAATAGAATCGTCGTGATCCGCACGATAATTTATAAAATACTCTTCCATCATCGCCCAGTAGTTCACTTCCCATACTAATCCAGGCATATTTCCAATGACAAGCGAATTTTGCCTCGCCGCCGCCGCCGCAAACAACTCAACTGCTCCTAATAAAAATCCTCCGCAAAACCGCCAACAAATAGAATGCCATATATCGTAACATTCCATTCCATATTCGGCGGGAAGCCCCCAACAACCAGGCGCCAATATCTTATTTGTTGGAAATTCAGCCGCTGAAATATGTCGCAATAAGTGAGTCATCATGTCTGGATTCTTAAAAATATGGTAAATGCCAAAATCTATCCAGGCAAGATGCGATGTCGTCGCATACGCAACAGAATCTCGCAATAACCGTAGTTTTGAGAGTTGAATGCAAAAATACTCAATAGTATCTTTTTCTGGGCGTCGTTCAGAAGGTAAATATACGCCATTCGGAACCCACGATGTATCAAGAGTCACATATTCACATCGGAGAATATTAGGAAATCGCCGACATAGCTCCTTCCCTGGTTCCGTTAGTCGCGCGTCTAAATATAAAATTAAAGGTATACCGGTTGCTGCCAACCGTTCAAAATTCGCAAAATAAGTATTTACCGACTTGAACATTGGACCGGCGGGTAGATACAATGCTGTTACAAAGGTAACGGTCATTGCTACAATTTAGAGGATTTTCTTTATATCAACCAGCCGCTCTAAAATATGGTCATTATGGTTCGCAGTATAGATCTCAAAGTGGTCATCCATCATTGCCCAGTAATTCACTTCCCACGTTAGTCGTGGCATAGTTTCCAACACGAGTTCAGTTTGACGTTTATAGGCGCGAACGAACATCGGACCAGTTCCTATAAGTAGACTACCGCAATGTTTCCAGCAAATATGTTCAAATAGATTTACAAACACGTTTTTGTAACCTGGGGAAAGAATACGATCTCCCCAATCATTATGCGCCGCCACTGCTCGTAACAAGATGTCGCATCGGTCCCAATCCTTGAACATATGGTAAATGCCAAAATCAATCCACGCTAGGGTGCCCGTTACACCCGCCTCAGTCGCCATCAGCCGTAATTTTGTCAATTGAATACACATATAATCGGCGGTATCTTTCTCGTAATTACGTACAGAGGGCAACACGGCATCCCGCAAAATAAGTGACCGATCTAGAACACTCGGCACGCATCTTAGAATATTGGGAAATCGCCGGCATAGTTCTTCACCCCGCGCAGACAACCGTACATCTAAATAAACTATAAGTGGTACACCGGTCCCCGCCAGCCGTTCAAACAAACGAAAATAGGTATCTACTGGCTTGTTAATAGAACCAGTCGGTAGATACAAGGCGGTCACAAAGGTAACCATTAATTAACAACCCCGCACACGGCTTTACACCGTCGCAGGGAACAGCTCGCTCTCCATCAGTGACCGCGGCATTGTCAAGACCGCCGAAGTACGGTCGTAGCGGCTAAACGAAATCAAGATCCGCTCAGATTCTACAATTAATCCGAGGGCGTACTCAATGGACTCATCGGCAAACTTAAACAGGATTGAGTGCCGCTTAATAGCCAGCGTGTCACCGTCCAACACCACCAGCAGATGGTAGTAGGTGCGCGGCGTCGTATAGTTGGCGATGTGGCAGAGGAACCATAGTTCACCACCGACGCGGAATCCGTGCGACGAGCCACGGACATCGCGGAAAAACGGCGGCACCGACTTATTCGTTGTTAGAATTTCCAGCTGTCCATTGACCACCTTGCCGACCGTAAGGGGCGACCAATCGTATATCACCTGTAGATCACCGGCAGCATCGTGGAAGTAGCACCAGTTCTTTTCGCAACCACGTCCAAGCGGGCTCTGGAACGGCAGCGAGACAAGGCAATCCTTATCAAGCGTATAGGTGCCGTGACCTACACGAATAGCGCCGGTATCAGGGTCCTCTACAGTACCGAGAAAGAGTAGTTCACCCTTATGTTCAAATACCTTGACATCCTCAACGCCCTGGTAGCGCAGATGAGGGCGCTCCACCTGGTCAATCCAGTTATCGCAGAGCCGTGACATATCGGGTCCGAGAATATACGTCTTATTAAGCGTCGTAATCTTACCCATCGTATTCTTGAAATCGTAGCCACCGTGTCCGAGAATACGGTAATTGACGTAGCGGACGTTGAGGAGATAGCCACCGTCCTTCCAAGGGATGATACAGGGGCTGCTACTGATATAAGAATCCTGCCAGCCATCAATCACTTTCTCAACCATGTCGCAGAAATCGTAGACCTGAACGCCCGCCATCTTTGTCAGTTTTTTGACGTAGAACACATAATTGGAGAGCACGTTGATTTTGTTGTAGTCGGAGCCGACCAACTTGAGATAGCGGTAGTGATCAATCTTTGCTCCGCTGTAATACGCCAAAATACTATGTTCGTAATCCAGCAAAAAATTATAGATATCAGATTTGATGAAGAGAACATCATCTTTAGGATAAGGAATAGCACGAGCAATATCGCAAAACATTTGTCCAATGCGCTGCTTACCTACAATACGGTAGTGTTTGACAATTTCATAGAGAGATTCTGCACGTTTAGGATGATGATTGTACGCTTCCATCCACCAATAAATCGCCTTCGGAACATCGTCAAGAATCTTATACATATTACCGAGTTCAAAGGCGGTGTAGAACACCTCTTCAATCCAGCCGCCGGCTTCAAACCGTTTCTTATACCACTCTGCAGCTTCGGCATGGCGGCTGAGGTCACGGTAACTATTGGCGAGATAGAACATATAACGGACGTTGCCTGGCTCGTCCTCCAGACCCTGACGGAGAAGGCGGACATCACGCTCAAACTTATCGGACTTGGCGCCGCCATCACCAATATCCTCAATCACTAAAGACCGCATTTGCTCGGTTACCTTGCCGCCTGGGACGTCGTAGTATTCGTGGGTCGGTCCGACGCACTTAATACCTACACCAGTACGCACAATACGGGTATTGAAGTATTCTAGACCGCCGTTACGTTGGAGAATAGTATAGACGTCAGCAGTCAGATTTACAGCCGAAAACTCTGGTGAAATAGCGAGTTTCATATCAGCGTCAAGAAGCAGAGCGTGATCTGCCCATTTAGCCGCCCGTTCAAGTGCGTGCGTACGGTTATAGCCGAAGTTCTTAAAGGGCTCACTATACACTTCACCGCTCTTACCTGCGGTTGTCATGTAATCGCGAATAATCTCAATTGTATCATCGGTACTACCGGTATCACAAATACAGTAAGAATCAATGATACTAATAACGGATTCCATTAGACGACGAATAATACGGCTCTCATTCTTAACAATCATATTAAGACATAGTTTCCCCTTTACCGCCGAAGAGTCAGTGGATACAATTTCTAGACACGGTGAGGTCTGGACTTTTTGTAGAAGAGCCGCAAGCGTATCAAAGGAAGCCATTTAGTGATTACACGGTTACGATTTTTTAAACCGACACGGATAGGGATGAGCCGTACAAATACCGTACTTCTCAAGAATTTCCTAGATTTTTACGAAAATCCTATACCGTACATACCACAAACCAAAAAGATACAATTAGTGCTATCAATCGCACCACCGGTGCCAATTCCGTCCACTACTACTGTTGTGGCGGGGTTTACCGGTCCTATAGGCGCAATGGGAAAATCTGGTAATAAGTACACTAGTATTGGAGTGATTTCCGGTATTTGTGCAAAATCAGGTACAATGATGTTTCAATTTGGTACTTATTTATCATATATTTATGGGGTTCCGGTATATGTAAGCAGTGCTGAAATAATTACAAATAATTTCAAAGGCGTTGTATTTGCATATGATCCAACAACAGGTTATATGACAATTGGAAATATTACAGATATAAATGGAACTATTCTTCCCTCTGATACATATACAATTAATGTACAAATGTTAACAAGTATAGGTCCAGAAGGTGCACAAGGTCCGACAGGGCTTGCGGGACCTATGGGTGCCAATGGTCCTACCGGTCCAACGGGTCCGGTTGTGCCGTTTAGTGGTGGAACAACTGCGCTTATAACAATGTTTCAGTATGGATTTGATTGCGGAGACGTGTTGGATTAAATATCGTATAATTTATATAGAATTGAACACTAGGGGATGCCGTTCGTCCAGTTTCAGCTAAGACGTGGTACAGCGGCTCAATGGATGGCTGACAATACCTTACTAGCAGAAGGCGAATTTGGCTACGAGACCGATACACTCAGTGTCAAATTAGGTGACGGTGTGACTTTATGGAACGATTTACCGTATTATCTTGGTCAAACAGGTCCCACGGGTCTTACAGGTTATACAGGTCATACTGGACCCGCAGGGTCGGCAACAAATACCGGCGCGACTGGTCAAACGGGTCATACTGGACCAACCGGTTATCTAGGACCGACTGGTTACACCGGTCATACTGGACCACTGGGTATGACCGGTCCTATGGGCTTAGCAGGAGATACCGGTTTTACTGGATATACCGGCTATACGGGTACGACTGGTAATACAGGTTCAACTGGAAATACAGGCACTACGGGTCCAACGGGTCCGATAGGAACGGGTCCAACGGGAACAACCGGTACTACTGGGCAGACCGGACCGAAGGGTACCACTGGACCAACGGGTCCTATTGGTACGGGTCCAACGGGACCGACGGGAAATACGGGAACAACAGGTCCAACGGGACAAGTAGGTCCTCAGGGTCCACAGGGTGATTTAGGTGAAAAAGGTTGTACTGGACCAACGGGTCGGCAGGGAGCGACAGGTGCCGGTGGTTTGGGTCAAACAGGTCCGCAGGGAGTACCAGGTACGGCTACAAATACAGGTGCAACAGGTTCAACGGGTCCAACAGGTGCGCAGGGATTACCAGGTGAGGCTACAAATACAGGTGCAACGGGTCCAACGGGTCCTCAAGGAATACCAGGTACTGCTACAAATACAGGTGCTACAGGTCCTGGCGGTATGGATATTTGGTATCAGCGATACATAATAGATCCTACGCCGGCACCAGTGATTGGCACACCGACCTCGGAATCTACAAAAATCTTTATTCCTTGGACATATCCCTCAACAATAAATGTTGGCGTTCAGACTGGATATTTGCCATTTGTTTCGTCGTATACTGCTATTGTATCCACACCGCAAGTATCCACCTTTGTTGTGAATGGAGGCGGTACGGGTCCGCCGAATTATTTGGACGCAGTTAATGGCTATTGTAGTACGATACACGTAAACGGTATTATTCTTACGAATCAGGTAGCACTTGCGAATACATACGGATACGTGAATTTTCCAACACTCGGTAATGTATATTCCATTTATTATTACAATCCTACATTTTCCAATTTTAATGCACCCGCAACTGGCGGAATTAAGATGTATTACCAGAACCGAAATCAATCTATTAGTTCTTCTACAGTTGCAATTACGGGATTTAGTGTATCAGGCACACCGTCTTACCCGCAAAACTTTACAGTTACTGGTTCAAATGTGACCAGTTTATCGGTCAGTTACACTGCACCGCAATTCGTAGATGTACTCAATCCGACTACGTCGGCAACAATTGCGGTCTATGCGCTCGCTTTTTCGTCCATCTCCACTCTCTATCGTTTTGTTGGAAGTACAACATTTACATCGGGTACCGTACAAACTCTAAGCGCCGTGCTGCCCTATCCAAATACGCCATACTATAATAATTGGGTACAGAACGGACTCAATCTTTCATACACGTATCCAAATAATCTATATCCTGATACACGAACGGAGGTATTTGTAACGGCATCTAATACGGCAAATTCTGCCTATGGTCAGCAGGCGTCCACGGTTGGCACAACAACATATTTATCACAGATTGCTACACCATCAGGGTTAACGTTTAGCGGAGCGATCTATTACAATAATGGAACAGTAAAACGGTGTAGTGATAATGCAACGATCACAAATGTGCTAACAACATCTAATACGATCACGAGCGATACATATGCCACGCCGGTTCATACGACACTGAATCGTGGAACGGCGGCAGCAAATATTATGTATTTATCAACCTTTTTGCTGACCAGCGCGGCTGCAACATCAAACGGACCACTTGTCGCATTTGGCGGATTTTCGCAGGCGGCACCGGCGACCCCGCAAACTACAAATGGACTCGTTCTTGCATCAGGAACAACTGATACATATTATGGAAGCCCTACGTACGACCAAGGATTCTATCTCAAATCATTAAATACTCTTACAATTAATTCCAATGTAATAGGAACTGTAGGTTATAGCCCAAATGTAAATCAGATGACGGTTGTGGAAAAGCAACTGGATGGAAGTGCTCCGAGCGGCGTGATTACGTCTAATTCGTATCAGTATTATTATGATAATTTGACAAACACACCGGCAGTGACCGCTTTATCGTATACATTAACGAATTCAAATACACGTGTATCAGGCATTTATATTATTTATGGAGTGGCGACTGCAACAATTAATGCAACCGCTTCCAATCTAGGAAACTATTTCTATAGCAATCCGCTTGTAACATATACACTGACAATTGGAAGTAATAGTTATACTAGTAATACGACGTTGCCATCGCCAGCATCGCAGATTACGGGACCGCTCACCTTTTCCAATACGTCCCTCGCCTCCGTAAATATAACAACAGATGCTATTTACGCAATTAGTACAACGTTGACCGCCGTCGCATATAATCCTTATACCAATTCTGCCCCTGTTACATCAACAATTGCGGTGATTGCGGATGGTCCGTCGTATTCGTTAGTCGCTGCACCCTCACCCACTATACCTGCCTCTGTTCCTACGCTGAATACGAGTGGAACTGTAGCCGGTGCACGCTGCTGGTCTGCGGGCAGCGCGCTCACTAATACAAGCAATTTTAATGCTACAATGTCAAATACGCCGACATATTTACCAGGTTACTCATTTACAACACCTACGACAGTTGGCGCAACACCGACTAATATCTACGCATCAGTTTTATATAATCAAACGTGGTCTTTGACCGATTCTGGCACCTATAATACGGATAGTTACGATGCAACGACAGAATTACAAGTGGCAGACGGCGTGTTTATTACACCAAATACTACGTCAAATGGTCGCACAATCGGTTACAAAAACTATAATAATTTTTTAATTAATTCTAATGTATCGCCGACAAGCCTCGTGAATTACACGACTATTTCAGGCACCGGCTACCGTTTTACTACTTTTGTCTGGAAACTAGGAGCGGGAACATTCCCTGCCACTGTGACATTTACATTGAATAATGTGCGAAATATTGTACAACAAGTGGCAAATCCGGCGTGCGCAGTAACGGCGGCAGGAAATCCTCTCTACATTCTTTACCGTTTGGAGGATACGGCGAACATCTATCCGTCTATTGATGGAGGCACCGGTTTATACGCATTTGATACGGCAACAAAGACAACTATTTGGTTGAATGCGAACGCCAATGACCCTACGAAGGTAGTTGGCACAACGAATTATTACCAGTTGCTGACGAGCAACTATCCTACTTCGGCATATGTTCGCGGCGGATTTGTAGCAACTTCGGTGAGCGGCAACAATTTCTTGATTCAAGCGGCAGTCCCTGCACCAGTAGTTATATCAAACACCCTATACCTCTATTGTAGAATCGGATTGCCGATGACAGATGATGCGGATTTTTCGTATGTAACAGCGTCATTCCCGTAATTCTAGTTTTTTAAAAACCAACTTGTAAAATAAGATGTCTTCTTTTCCAAGTCAGTCCTTCTTAAACAGTCTTCTGTATAAGAAGTACCTTGGTGCGCCAGACGCGCGACCAACACAACCTTTTACAGCAGAAGCTCCAGTGGATGCCCGACCTTATGTTACTACCTTGCAGGTGTATCAACAGCCGATACCTCCTGTGGCACCTGGTAGTGCGGGCGCACCGTTGACACTGGATTCATCGGATAACTCTTATCCAAATTCGTATGCTACGAGCAAGCAATGGAATTCCCAGTATCCATGGGTTGTTTTTTATACGGCGGCGGTTCTGAGTAGTACGAATTTAAATGATGGTATAGGTTATTGGTCGTTGAAGGCAGATCAGACCGGTGACGGATTAAATAATTTGCTGACAAATGAGATTCCGTACAATTACGATCCCGTTGGAAGTTATAACGTCCGTGTAACCGTAACGGGTTCTTTAAACATTCCGAATCTTCAGCCGACAGACGCTACGTATCCTTGGAATTTGGATCAGGACGCAGGTATCTTAACGTTTTACAAAAATTCTATACCGGCGGGGGCGACGGTGACCCTTAACTTTTGGCGATATGAGGGTATATTTGGTCCTGGTGGTAATACTGGACCGACGGGTGCTACAGGTTATACGGGCGCCCAGGGTCCTACCTTCACAACATGGGTTCCCAGTTCGGCGAACATTAAGGTAGTTACACCGACAACTATTACAATAGTCGGCGGAACAGTATTTGCAAATGTAACATCTTTACAGTCATACGATTCAGTAACACAGGGTGCTTATTTACAGCTTCAAGTACCGGCACTTGTAGATAGTCTTGCTGAAATACAGGCGCGACTTAATTCATCTGGAAATTTGTATTATTTTGATTTGAAAAATTACAATCAATTAACATTTTCAGTAACTGTTGTTGGCATTATTTATACAGGAACCTTTGCTGCCAACGATATCTTATCTATTTATACGGATGGCACAAATGTCAATGCGTACAAAAATGGTATACTGTTGGTAACTTATCCTATTACTCAAGGTGTTTGTAATGCGGAAATTGATATGGACGCTCCCACCAATAGTATAACTATTACAAACGTGCAGTTTTATCCTACAGGTGAACGGGGTGGAACGGGTCCAACGGGTGTCACCGGTCCGACGGGTAATACCGGCTCTACAGGATCAACGGGCATCTCAGGCTCTACTGGACCTACCGGCAACACCGGTTCTACAGGACCCACCGGCAGCAGCGGCTCTACAGGACCAACCGGTAATACTGGTAGTACTGGACCTACTGGCAGCACAGGCTCAACCGGACCCACCGGTAATACAGGTTCTACAGGACCTACAGGTAGAACGGGCAGTACGGGCTCCACTGGTAACACTGGTAGTACCGGACCAACGGGCATTACGGGCGCATCTGGTTCCACAGGAAATACCGGCTCTACAGGAAATACTGGTTCAACTGGACCTACAGGATTTACAGGTAATACAGGATCCACGGGTAGTTCAGGCTCTACAGGCAATACTGGATCCACCGGACCTACTGGACCAACAGGTACGACGGGACCAACGGGCAATACGGGATCAACCGGTCCGACAGGTCCGATAGGAACTGGTCCAACCGGCATTACCGGCAATACAGGATCTACTGGTCCCACGGGTATTCCAGGTGTAGATGGAGTCTCAGGTGGTCTTATTCTTTTCCTTAATACACCTGGTGGTACGTATAGTGCAAGCCCTGTAGGAGGTACATTAGAGGAGATTCCTGATGCCCTAGATACAACAATTATAGTGCCCACGCTAGCTGCCACCTATACAAATGTTGCGACGTTTTCTACCATTAACGGTGTTTTACCTACAAGTTTCATTCCTGGTGGTTTATGGGACCTGAATTTGTTCGCAAGCGTAGGAAATAATAGTGCCCGTTATGCCAATGTATACTTCAATATATCTTATGTAAGTTCAAGCCAGAAGGTCCTTCTAGCATCCTCGTCCAACTTGCCGACACAGGTGAATCAAACAGCGGCGCAGTCCACCGACGGAACAGTCTACATGCCTGCGACCACCTTGTCAAGCGTAAATACGCTCATTTATCTTGATATTTTTGCGGAATATATAGGAACCACAACCTCTTTGACACTCTATTTCCAGGCAAATACGGCATCACATTTACACACGACCTTGGCTGCCTCGGTCGCCACGGGTCCCACGGGTTTTACGGGTAACACAGGCAGTACAGGACCGACGGGTTTTACTGGTCCAACGGGTCCTATTGGTACTGGACCTACTGGAACCGCTGGTAATACAGGTAGCACCGGTCCAACTGGTCTGGGTTCAACGGGTCCTGCAGGAGCAGCGGGATTAAATGGAACAATTATTGTAAGCAGTGTTGCAAACAGTACCGCACTATACAATTACGATGTGTCATTGTTATCGCCTGGTCAAGGATTGATTCAACAGGATACGGGTCATCTTCAGGTGTTTCAGGGAAACTATGGTGGCAGTATACAATTCGTAACCACATCCAATCAGTATTTGACGATGTCACCAGGTGCTACATTGGGAACAAATAATTTTACAATGGAATTTTGGGTGTACTTTACAACAATTACTGACCAGGTTGGTTTGATTGGAACAAGTTTTTCATCACCGCCGAGCTCTACAAATGCTCCATTCGAATTATATGTGTATTTGAATTTTGGACCACAAGATACTATTTCTATAAGAGCATCATCATCTGGAGCTATCTATTTCGTTGTACCATCAAATAGTAATAGACTTGTAGCGAATACATGGTACAATATGGTACTTGTTCGTAATACAACCCTAGGTGTATCAAATAATTTTACATTATGGATAAATGGTACAAGATGCGCTACGCTTGCCAATGATATAGATAGTTATGGTATACCATTTAACTTTTTGAATAGTGTAGATAGACTTGGCACTTGGTACGCTTCAGCAAATTCACCGAGTAACTTTTTTAATGGATGTATGACAAGTATTCTTATAAATAATACTTCAGCGCTCTACAATATTGCTCTTTCTACAATTTCCATCCCTAGTACACCTTATACTATTACAAGTACTGGAACACGATTCTTATTAAATGTATCTACACCATCATCTTATTTGTTCGATACTGCAGGTGTTCAAACGGTTTCATCGGTCTATGGAGCAAGTTATTCCATATCTAGTCCGTTTTTCTACAATCAGTATAAGGATGTGGGGCAAATTGTAGGTCCGACGGGTGCTGCGGGCGTTGGTGGAACAACAGGTAATACGGGCAGTACGGGTCCGACGGGTCGTACAGGAAATACTGGTAGTACGGGTTGGACAGGTAATACGGGCAGCACGGGCTGGACGGGCAGTACAGGACCTACAGGTAATACGGGTTCTACAGGAGCAACTGGTTCTACAGGACCTACTGGCATCACCGGCGCATCTGGATCTACGGGTAATACTGGATCTACAGGCAATACGGGTTCTACAGGCAATACGGGTCCAACAGGAGTTGGCGCTACCGGTCCGACAGGCAATACAGGTTCAACGGGACCAACAGGTTCAACGGGCAGCACTGGTCCAACAGGTAATACGGGCTCAACGGGACCGCAGGGTGTGTCTTATACGGGTCCGACGGGCAATACGGGTACTACGGGTCCGACCGGCTTACCTGGTGCGCAAGGCGCATCGTCGGACATAGTATTTAGTATGTACAGTCGTTTGGACCAATCCGCTCTCGCCAATACACTACTCACCGATGTCTATCAAAATATGTCATCCATTACTTATAATGCAACAAGTGCCAACGTGACGTTTACATATTCAACGGGTGCTTTTACCTTTTCCACTTCAGGATATTATGCGATTGAACCAGTATTAGTTGTATCGCAATCCGGTTCCGCATATATTACATTTAGCGCACAGAAAAATACATCAACAATTTGGTCTACCCAGTACGTTATTTACACTGTAGGTACAGTATCACCGGCGCCTGTTCCTATTATATTGTATCAGAACATCAATCCTGGTGATTATCTTAATTTTAAGTTTCAAAATACGGCGGCAAATACGACGATTATCAAAGCTGGTACAACAATGAATATTACGCGTTTGTCAGTGGGTCCGACGGGTTCAACGGGTGCTACGGGCGCTACTGGACCGATTGGAACGGGTCCAACGGGACCGACGGGCTCTACTGGCTCAACTGGACCTACGGGTAATACTGGTAGTACAGGAGCAACTGGTCCTATTGGAACAGGTCCAACAGGACCTACTGGTTCAACAGGACCTACTGGCAATACGGGCTCAACAGGACCTACGGGTCCTATTGGAACCGGTCCAACCGGCACAACCGGTGCCACAGGTCCTGCGGGCGGTTACATCAAATTCACAAACCAGTTGAATAATGTATCGGCGGGTGGTGTATATGTGGGTCCTGCCACACCGGCTGCGTGGTCCACAAGTTATACAGCATTGGGAGGAACGGTTATTATCAATTTGAGTTTTAGCGCATATGCGACGGGGACCGGTTTGGCTACATTTAATCTAGTGATTGATGGAAGTACGGCGGCAAGCACCTCATACTTTTTCAACGGTACCAATTACCATTTGACGATTCCTTGTATCTTTAATGTGGGCGTATTGTCCGCAGCAGCACATACAATTGCGATACAAATCCCATCAGGTGTAACAGCCGATACACAGGATTATGCTCATATGACGATTGAAGAAGTAATCGGTGCAAATAGTGTGGGAATGACAGGACCAACTGGTAATACTGGTAGCACTGGTTCTACGGGTCCAACGGGTCAAGGATCTACAGGCAATACGGGCAATACGGGTGCTTCTGGCTCTACAGGTAGCACAGGACCTACAGGCAACACGGGTAGTACAGGTCCTACAGGATTTGGCTCAACTGGATCAACGGGCAATACAGGATCTACTGGACCAACGGGTATTACAGGTGCCTCGGGCTCAACCGGTAATACGGGCTCTACAGGATCTACGGGACCGACAGGCTCTACGGGACCGACTGGCAACACAGGTAGTACTGGACCAACGGGAATTACGGGTGCGTCAGGCTCCACTGGTAATACTGGTTCAACGGGACCAACGGGCATTACGGGCGCATCTGGAGCCACAGGCTCTACTGGACCTACTGGTAATACTGGTTCAACTGGATCTACTGGTATTACGGGCGCATCAGGTAGCACGGGTTCAACGGGACCTACAGGTAGTACAGGCAATACTGGTTCAACTGGATCTACAGGAATTACAGGCGCATCAGGCAGCACGGGTTCAACGGGATCTACAGGCAGTACAGGTAATACAGGCAGCACTGGATCTACGGGTATAACAGGTGCGTCAGGTGCTACGGGTAGTACTGGACCGACCGGTTTTACAGGAAATACGGGCTCTACCGGCGCAACAGGATCCACAGGTTCAACGGGTCAAGGTGCTACTGGTGCAACGGGTAATACAGGTGCAACGGGTTATGGAGGACCTACCGGACCTACAGGTATTAATACCTATTATATATTCAACGGTGGAACTCCTACAAGTGTCTATTCAGTCGGTCCGGCTTTCAATTGCGGCGGTGTTGGATATACAGGCAATATGGGACCTTCAGGAAATTACAATGGTACAAATATTCAATTCCAGTTGAGACACGGTGACGCATCTACATGGACGAATGTCAATCCAACGCTTGCAATAGCAGAGGTCGGTTTAGAAACTGATACAAAGTTATTTAAGATCGGTGATGGAATACTTGCATGGAATGCGTTATCATATGGCGGCTTATATGGTCCAACAGGACCTACGGGTTCAGGCTCGGGCGGCGGTGGTGGTACTACGGGTCCAACAGGACCTACAGGCAATACAGGATCAACAGGACCTAC
>Ga0164297_10003076_pt1 | contig 15822 bp, 14 predicted proteins | sample GEODES058metaG_FD_113539 | JGI IMG/M metagenome (GOLD analysis project Ga0164297, IMG submission 113539) | Dystrophic lake water microbial communities from Trout Bog Lake, Wisconsin, USA - GEODES058 metaG | ecosystem: Environmental > Aquatic > Freshwater > Lake | place: USA: Trout Bog Lake...
AATTATATTTTCTGTTTATCAACTTTTTGTTAGTTTTGCCGTCCTAACGGGGGATTAGCTCAGCTGGCTAGAGCGCTTGCATGGCATGCAAGAGGTCATCGGTTCGACTCCGATATTCTCCACCTACTCAAAAACCCTCAAAAACGACACTTTTTGAGGGTTTTTTCGTTGAAAACGGAACTTTTTTGATGAAAAATGAGCGTTTTTTGATAAAAAATGGGCGTTTTTTAACCCTACCAGCACGATACCAGCACGATACCAGCACGGTAAACAAGAAATTTCAGGGTGTTTTTTAGTGTTTTTTAGCTGGATTTATGGGTGATAGATACCTGCTTAAATTTTAATAATACCTATCCGAATACTACAAACTACTAAGAAATATGCCCTGAATTTCATTGATGATCTTAGCATCGAATATTTTCAATGCACTGTTAATTTGAGGTATTTTTAGCAATGAATTATTGGTATAATTTAGTTGCAAAAATTCAAATATGAAAGCATTACTTTTTCTATCAATTTTTATTACTTCAACTGTCACTGCGCAAATTCACGATTTTTATCCAAATTCAACGGTATGGATATTATATCATAATAACAACAGACTCTTTCCAGCTAGAAGTCAAACTTCAATCGTTTTCAAAAACGCCTTGATAAATTTGGTAAGAGGTCAAAGATTATATAAGAACGATGTAGAAGATGTAGCTGGCTTCATAACTTACAAAATAACTAAGATCAATACTTCATTGCCTTTAACTAGAAATAATGGACTAAAAATTTATAATGGCTTTAGACTAGATGCTATGGAGAATATTGACAATTCACAGGATGTTGTTTCTTCTTTTGTATTTGACATAGATAGTAAATCACTTTTTTATATTGACCTAGATAAAAATATCTGCCATCTCCAATTTTTACCTAGCTCACCAGATTTAGATAGATGTATTAGATATTGTGAATTTGACCACTAGAAGTCGAAAATATAAGAATCTATCAAATTTTAAATAACAATCCGAAAGAGCGAGCTTATACTTTTCAAAAACAAAACTCCGATATCAGGCTCATATTATTGATATTTTCAACCCTAATTATTAACCCGTTAAAATTTAAACTAAATGAAAAAGGTTATTATTCTAATCACGCTAATGGTGCTTGCTATTAATGGCTATTCTCAAAAAATCACTTTTCAAGACATTTTAAATGGTGTTGCCACTACTATAAATTCCATGGGGTCGCATGTTCAAAATGTTTCTTATCAAACTTTTGTAGTTAATTCATCTTCAAATGCTAGACTTTTAGGTGGGCACGATAAAGTAGATGTTCAAGTGAATTTACCAGCAAATACAATGAAATGGTTTTATCGTTTAACGGTAGTAGACAAATTTGCTAATTTTGAATGGCCAGATGACGAGAAGCTGTTCAGTTGCATTTCAAACGGGACTAACCCAAGACCTTTCGCAGCTTCAAGAACACCAATAAATGTATATTTAATGAATAATGCAGCCGATAATTACAACTTTACAACAAATCAACGATTTTCTTATATTGGGAAATATTCGGTTTTAAATACTGACTCCTATTTCGGAGCATGTAATTTAACAGGCGATTTATGGTTAGGGGTACAAAATGTAAGCCCAGTTGTTGGCTCCAAAGTCATTTTAGAAATAGTAGCTATTGTGCATAATTAAATAAAAAAAGTGTGCCAGAGGAGTAATACTATACCCAATATCCTATACTATATTTATACTTCGCTACCACCAATTTTAACTTCCTGTAATAAACAGGATGTTTCAGGAACTATAATCCAAACTAGCACCAAATCAATTTTGGTTTGCTAGGATCAATCCAAAATTGTTTTAAGTATTGATGCTTGGTCCAAAACAAAAACCTACCAGAACCAACCTAATTGCTTTTGGGCAAATGGTGGATTCTTGACTTAAAAAGTGTGCCAGAGGAGTAATACTATACCCAATATCCTATTCTATATTTTATACTACCCACCACTAATTTAACTTCTTTTAAATAAAAAAAGGTTGATAGATAGACCAACCATACTAGTACCAAATCAGTTTTGGTTTGCCAGGATCAATTCAAAATTATTTTAAGTATTGATGCTTGGACCAAGACAATAACCTCGCAGAACGATTATAAATTAGTTGTGGTGAAAATGATTTCAGGATGCCTTGCCCTGCACCATTCTAATGCTTTAATTGCTTCTTCATTCTTAACAATGATAGAATCATGAATAGGTAGTGCAAAGTCTACGGGTATGTTTTCCAATATATCATCAATCCATATTTTAGCTTCCTGTCTTTGCAGATAGGATGAAGCATCTTTATACCCCAACCTTTTTAAGTTTTTGACATATAAGGATGCCGCAGGAAAGATTTTATGAAATGGATATCCTTTTGTGAATCCTCTTCCATATACCCAAGACATGTATAAATCCTTTGCTTCATCTCTTTTACTTTCAAAACCAGTACCGTTTAGATTAAACTTTTCGATCAGGTAATTATAAAATCTCTTTGATATAGTTTTCTACTGTTTGTTTCTTCTTGGGTTCCATTGTCTTAAAGTTAATTAATCTTTGGAAATACTACACAAGCTTAGCACCCTATCGGTCCACTTTCAGCTGACGATTTACAGTAATCACAGATAAGGTGTCAACAATCTGTGAACTCAACTATCTCTTTAATCATTGTACTATTTAGTCAAATTGACAGTATAGCCTTTTGTATATTTTAAAGTGTGGAATTTGGGAAAACTCTTGTAAAAATATATCTTTGAAAAGATCAAAAGTAATTGATTTTTTACAGTATATAACCATAAGCCTATAACCAAATGTCGTTTTTGGGTCGAAGAATTGCGCCATCTGTTGTTAAGCATGCCTACAACGCACAAATTGAACAATATAGGGGATTATGCGCTTTACTTGTTTTGCTTACACATGGATTTGCGGACAATAAATTGCTGGAGGTAAATTACCAATTGCCTTTTTTTTTGCGCTATTTCAATTCTGGTTACTTATCAGTGATGATATTCTTTTGTATATCGGGATACGTAATCGGGATCACCAACGGTAAACCCAAATTGGATATAAGCGCATATCTTAAAAAAAGGGCCATCAGGTTATATCCTGTTTACATTATTGCGTTGATCTTATGCATATTGGTTACTAGTATTATCGATTGGAAGAGTTTCTTGGGTAATCTCTTTTTCCTCCAAAATGACCTACCTTATTTCGGTTTGCGAATTCCAATTTTCGTAAACTTCCCTTCCTGGAGTTTAAATTATGAAGTATTTTATTACCTCTTTTTTATAGTAATTTTCTTTGTTCGTCCGACGATCGGTGCGTTTGGGATTTTTCTGGTTCTCGGAAGTGCTTTAGTGTTTTTTTGTCCCCCCCTTAATTTTCTATCGTGGTATTTTAATGGATTTTATTTTTGGGCACTCGGCCTGTTGCTTGCTTGGGACGTATTTAAATTACGGCAGAAGCTGCCCAATAGCGTACCTTTTCTAAGCTTGCTCTTTTTGCAACTTTGTATGCACCATCTTGGTATCGGTGAGATCATTCTTCACATAATGGGGGTCCATACAAGTTCCAATATCAATTGGCTATTTGATCTACCGTTTTGCATGATGATTATGTGTGTCTTAACTGGCAAAGACAATCGCTTTATTCGCTATAACAAAATTTTGGTTTATTCCTTACCTGCATGTGTATTCGGATATTTAGTTTTTCATCATCGCATAACCGAAGATACAAGGTGGATAATGTGCCTGATCTTTTGGGTATTATCTTTGGTTTTCTTCTTCGAAGAAAAAGTCTCTTCTTTATTAATGACCAAACTAACTTTAGTAGGCAAAATCTCTTATGGGCTTTACTTGTTACACGTGCCGATAGCGTACATCGTGAGGAAATATGTTTTGTTTGGAAATCCAACAGAAGACTTTCTTATAAAGTATATTCTTTGGATAAGCATAACCTTTGGATTATCAATACTATTAGAGATGGTTTTACAGCCGAGGCTCAGAAATTATCTGCTTTCGAAAGCAAAATCATATTCGCCTCGATTAGGAAGCAAACAGTAACGCTCACATGCCGAATGGCGATGGCATCAACGATACCTTGGATCCTGTTTTTTACAGGAACTATACTCCATTCTAGCACCAAAGCAATTTTGGTACTATTATACATCCTTTCTGAAATTTACCAGTACCGGTTAGTTTTTTAGTTGAGATTATTTTTTGAAATAATAACTATCTTTATTCTGGCTTTAGGGGTATTCCGAACGGAATTGAGACAGTCCCTTTGAACCTGATCTGGCTAATACCAGCGTAGGAAAAAGTTGAATTATTATATCGAGTAAGTGATGACTTTTAATTGCTTGTTTCATTCTTACCTTCCTAAAGCCCCCTATTTACAGTTAAAACGCAGGGTAAATTGGTATCAGACCAGGTATTTGTTGTTGTTAATTAAATTATGGTATGGAAGAATTTGAGAGGTTAAAAAGGAATTTTAGACAGTTGATTGAAATAACAGATGAGGATTTTGATCAGGCAAAAAACTACTTTTCGAAAAGGAAACTCAGGAAACAAAAGGAATTGTTAGTAGCTGGTGAAAGGAGTAAATATTTTGCTTACATCGTAACAGGTGGTCTAAAATGTTTTACGTTAGGAAACGATGACATTGAACACGTATTTCGTTTCGCCTTTGAAAACGAATGGATGGGAGGTGCTGTCAATCTGTATCAGGACGGGTATTTGGGATTTTTTATAGAAGCAATCGAAGATTCCGATTTATTGCTGATTACTCATGAAGGCCTTGAAGAACTTTGTTTAAAACTTCCCATCCTTGAAAGGTTTTTCCGCTTACTTGCCTTTAATTTTGTTGGCCAACTAACGCTGAGGTATACCAGCGTAATTTCAGAAACAGCAGAAAAGCGCTATCATGACCTGATCCGCAGAGAGCCAAAACTTATTGAAAAAATCCCACTATACTCTATTGCCTCCTACCTTGGCATCACGCCTGAGTCTTTAAGCAGAATACGAAGAAAAGAAATTGAAGATCAATAATAGCTGACTATTTTTCTAAATATTGGGTATAGTATTACTCCTCTAGCACACTTTTAGGTTAGGAATCTATTATTTGCCCAAAAACAATTAGGTTGGTTCTGGTGGGCTTTTGCTTTGGACCAAGCGTTTGTACTACCAAACAATTTGGATTGATCCTGGCAAACCAAAATTGGTTTGGTGCTATAACTTATCCATAGTAATAATCCTGATTCCTGCTTTCAAGCGTTTTTTACGCATTAAATCCGCTGAATAATGTGGGCAAGTTTCCTTTGAATAATTCCGCATAACGGGCTATTATCCTGATTTTTAGGTATTAAAAATATAAAAATCAATGCATACCCAAAGCTATCTGGAACAATTTTCAAGTGAATCCCCCAACCCTAACGAGCAACCTTATGAAGACTTCCTTTACGCTCTTTTTGAGTTAAAAGCAGATGATGAAGATGCCTTCTTTAACCACATCAATCAGTTTACTGAAGCAGACAAAAAATTAGCTTTTGAATACTATGATGTTTGTTTAGCCTTCGATTACAATGCTGAACCAGAACTAGAATCTAAATTAGAATTCTTGAATTTGTTTAAAGTCTAACTGGATACCTTTAAACTACCAACCACCAGCACGACACCAGCACGATTGAAAAAACAAAAGTGATAAATAATTGATTTACAATGCCTTAAAAACTATCGTGTAGACTCCGATATTCTCCACCAAATAAGTCCATTTACAACCTTAACCGTTGTCTATGGACTTTTTTTATTTAGGCTCATTAAAATAAAAACAAATACCCTACTTTCATCCCTGTAAACTTAACACGGGCAAATGCTCATTACCGTTAACTATTAAAAACATGAAAACACTTTCCAATAACCGGAACAGCTATCCTTATTATTTCATGCAACTTGCTATCCTGGTATTGTTGCTCACATTTTCTTCAACCCACGTATCAGCTCAGTACGACTTAAAAAAAGACCCGGATGTGATCGGCCGCTGGGACCTGAACGTTGAAAAAGGGGGCAAAATATTACCTTCCTGGTTGGAAGTACAAAAATCGGGTTACCACCATTTGATCGGACGCTTTACTTATGCTTTTGGCAGCGCCCGTCCTATTTCGGAAGTTAAAGTTAATGGCAACAAATTCAGTTTTTCAATTCCGCCGCAATGGGAGGATGGCGACCGCAATATGGATTTCGAATTTGAAGTCAACGGTGACGCCATTAAGGGTACCATGGTTTATACCGATGGCATTACCTATACCTTTTCCGGCGTTCGCGCTCCCGCACTTGTGCGTACTAAACAGCCGTTTTGGGGAAAGCCGGTAAAACTTTTCAACGGTAAAAACATTAATGGCTGGCATACTGATGGCCAAAATCAATGGGTAGTTGAGAACGGAATTTTAAAAAGCCCTCACTCGGGTTCAAACCTAATCACCGATAAAACATTTTCTGATTTTAAATTACATGTCGAATTCCGTTATCAGCAAGGCAGCAACAGCGGTGTTTACCTGAGGGGTCGTTATGAAGTGCAGATCATTGACACTAAAAGCGGCACACCTGAACCGATCAATAACCAGTTCAGCGCTGTGTATGGTTTCTTGCCGCCAAATCAAATGATGGCTAAGGACCCCGGTCAATGGCAATCTTATGATATCACTTTAGTTGGCCGCAAAGTTACTATTGTTGCAAACGGAGTAACCGTGATCAGTAACCAGGTGATCCCGGGCATAACTGGCGGAGCTTTCAACAGCAATGAGGGTGAGCCGGGTCCTATCCTCTTCCAGGGTGATCACGGGCCGATAGATTTTCGTAACATCGTTATAAGTACACCGGTTAACTAATTAAAATAAACATCGGCCTAAAAAAGAAAAGGCTCCCGGTCTGTCACCGGGAGCCTTTTTTATGAATAAATAATTTGCGAAAGGCAATTAAGCCAGATCGAAACGATCAAGTTCGGTCACTTTGGTCCATGCCGCTACAAAGTCATTTACAAACTTTTCTTTAGCATCATCTTCAGCATAAACTTCTGCTAAAGCACGCAATTCAGAGTTTGAACCCAGGATCAGGTCAACACGAGTTCCGGTCCATTTTACAATTCCGGTTGCACGGTCGCGACCCTCAAAAACATCCTGTGCATGCGAAACAGTCGACCATTTGGTACCAAGATCCAGCAGGTTAACAAAAAAATCGTTGGTTAACGCACCGGGCTGGTGCGTAAACACACCATGTTTCGAATGATCAAAATTAGTATCTAAAACACGCAAACCGCCTAAAAGAACGGTAAGTTCAGGGGCAGTAAGCGTTAGTAACTGTGCCTTATCGATCAGTAATTCTTCTGCAGTTGCTTTTAACCGGGGATCCAGATAATTGCGGAAACCGTCAGCCTTTGGTTCCAGTACTGCAAAGGAATCTACGTCGGTTTCTTCCTGCGTGGCGTCAGTGCGGCCGGGATGAAACGGCACTTCAATTTGATGGCCTGCATTTTTAGCTGCCTCTTCAATGCCAGCGTTACCAGCAATTATGATCAAATCGGCAAGAGATACTTGTTTATTTCCAGTTTGTGCTGCATTAAACTCATCCCTGACCGCTTCCAGCACGCTTAATACTTTTGATAACTGCGCAGGGTTGTTCACCTTCCAGTATTTTTGTGGCGTCAGGCGAATCCGTGCACCGTTAGCGCCACCCCGTTTATCTGATCCGCGGAAGGTAGATGCAGAAGCCCATGCCGTTGATACAAGTTCGGAAACTGAAAGCCCCGAAGCTAAAACACGCTTTTTAAGACTAACAACATCGTCATAGGTTACCAATTGATAAGTTACAGCCGGAACCGGATCCTGCCAGATCAATACTTCTGCAGGCACTTCCGGACCCAGATAACGCGAACGCGGACCCATATCGCGGTGTGTCAGTTTAAACCATGCACGTGCAAATGCATCGGCAAATTGGTCGGGGTTTTGAAAAAAACGTCTTGATATTTTCTCATAGGCCGGATCAACACGGAGTGCCAGGTCGGTAGTCAACATAAATGGCGCGTGCCGCTTTGCTGGGTCGTGCGCATCCGGTACCAAACCAGCGCCTGCACCGTTCTTCGGAGTCCATTGTTGTGCCCCGGCAGGGCTTTTGGTTAATTCCCATTCGAAACCAAATAGATTCTCGAAATAATTATTACTCCATCTTGTTGGCGTGGTTGTCCATGCACCCTCCAATCCGCTGGTGATCGTATCATCGCCATTACCGGAGCCGAAGGTATTTTTCCATCCAAGTCCCTGTTCTTCAATACCGGCTGCTGCTGGTTCACGCCCAACATATTGACCGGGATCAGCGGCTCCGTGAGTTTTACCGAAAGTGTGTCCGCCAGCTATCAGAGCTACGGTTTCTTCATCATTCATTGCCATGCGCGCGAAAGTCTCGCGTATATCTCTGGCCGAAGCCAATGGATCGGGATTGCCATTAGGGCCTTCCGGATTTACATAGATAAGGCCCATTTGAACAGCGCCCAATGGGTTTTCCAATTCGCGATCACCGGTATAACGCTTGTCGCCCAGCCATTCAGTTTCAGCACCCCAATAAATATCTTCCTGTGGTTCCCAAACATCAGGACGTCCGCCACCAAAACCAAATGTTTTAAAACCCATCGATTCCAGTGCACAGTTCCCGGCCAGGATCATCAGATCGGCCCAGGATAATTTTTTACCGTATTTCTTTTTTATTGGCCAAAGTAATAGTCGGGCTTTATCAAGGTTAGCATTATCAGGCCAGCTGTTTAGTGGTGCAAAGCGTTGCGTACCGGAACCACCACCGCCGCGCCCATCAGCAATGCGATAGGTTCCTGCGCTATGCCATGCCATACGAATGAAGAAGGGGCCATAATGACCATAATCTGCCGGCCACCAATCCTGAGAAGTGGTCATCAGGTCGAAAATGTCCTGCTTAACCACTGCCAGATCAAGGCTTTTAAATTCTTCCGCATAGTTGAATTCCTTACCGAGAGGGTCAGACAACGAAGAATGCTGCCGGAGAATATTTAATTTAAGTTGGTTAGGCCACCAGTCGCTGTTCCTGGTTCCTGCTCCGCCCACATTACTTTTCATACTTCCGTTATGAAAAGGGCATTTACTGATATCGTTTGAATTGTCTTCCATTTTATTAGATTTTCTATCAAATCTACAATAGTATTCTCCATGAAAAAAATCAATTAATTCTATTTGATATAGAATTTATCGATGTCATCCAAACGTAACGATAAGGCTTTGAATCGCCGGGCGGCAATAGCTACAAAATTAACTATTTTGTTAAAAAAATAGTATTTAACTAATCAAGTCCAATGCGCATCAGTATCATATGTTTGGCAAAACCCGCTTTTTCGTAGGCACGTATGGCGGGCTCATTTTCCTGGTAAACCTCCAAACGCAATTCGGTAATTCCCCGAGATTTTGCCCATTGTTTTAAGCCATCCAGAATTTGATTGTTTATGCCCTTGCCGCGCCATTCAGGGTCGACATACATAAACCCAAGATAGGCATAAAGCTCGTGCCGATTGTATGGTTTTGCGGGCTCTATCCGCGCATAACCTGAGCCAATGATCTGCTCCCCTGCTTGCGCTACCAATAAAAGGATATGGGCTGCGGTGATCAGTTCTTCAATATCATAGTACTTAACAGGATCAGCTTTCAGCGTAATATCAAAAGGTCTTTCGGCTGTGATCACCCCCTGCTCAAATTGAAGCAATTTTTCCAGATCGTCAATTACAGCAGGGCGTATAATAATAGATGGTTTCATATTTCAGGCCCAAAGGTATTGAAAGAAGGGCATATCAAACAACAGTCCCCATTGCTTGCGACAATAGGGACTGCTGAATATTTTAATTTGAAAATGCTTTATTTCAATTTGATATAGATCTCGACCGATTGTTCGCCGCTCTTTTCATCAGTGATCACTTGCGAGTACTCGTCATCGTTTTTAAAATTGATCTTGATAGAAAATGAACGCCCCATTAACGTCGGGTGACTGGTTACCTGCTCGGTTTCACTTAGCGTGTCATTCTTTAGCGTAAATTCGCCGTAGCCAAAACCATTTTTAAATTTCGTGGCATTATTGGCTACCGGGTATCGGTGCACAAACAAAAAATGCCCGCCCCAATATACCTTAAACTGGGTTTCACTTTGTTTAGTGGTATCTTTACCTTTAACAATATAGGCCTTATCTAATTTCCACAAACCATCAATTTTCGAGGTCCCGCTTGCCGGCAATTGCGTGTAAGCCTCGGTCATAGTGTATATAGCACCGCTTGGGGAAGGCATTTTTAACTTTTGCTGGTATGCCGAATCTTTCCGGGTAAATGCCACATAATAATTTGCGGATGAATCGAGCACACGGCTACTATAAATATTGATCTCGACAATATGGTTTCCGGTATCGAGGTGATAGTTGCCCACGCCAAAGCCGACCGAGGAGTCGGGTGCCAAACTTGCATAGGCAAAATGATCTTCTGTATATATCTTAAATTGCGTCCTGGGATAAACTGTATCTTTTCCACCTCCGCTTACCGTAGCTTTATCCATTTTATACACGCCAGGTTGTGTAAGTTGACTTTTAGTTGATTTGCAACCTATGAAAATACCTATCAATAGAGCTGCACAAATAATAATTCTTTTCATGTTTTAAGTTTAAAGGGTGAAAAAAGAAGCGTGTGAATAAGGCAGAACATAGCGAAGCCTACCTGTCAGTGAGGAATACTCGCGGCAGAAGCACCATCGACAATGTGGCTTCCGTTATCATGTTGATTTAAAGGATAATTGGTTATATTAAATTTACAAATAATATCCCTGATATCAAACAAATAAAATTTGGTTTGTTTTCTGGAGAATAAAAAAACAGGACGGGTGAAATTGAACAACTCGTAGATCGGGTCGCAATTGATTAAGATTTACGAAGTTTAAAAAACTTCGTAAATCTGTCTAAGCTCAACTTTTATTATTGTGCCTTCACTGGCAATGGTGGACGAACCGGTTCAACAGGTGGGTTCTTTTTAAGCTGTTCCAATGCAATTTCTATAGCCTTCTGAAGCTGTGGGTCGATGCCTTTGATCACATCAGCAGGCGTTTGTATCACTTCCACATCGGGGGCCACGCCGACGTTTTCAACCACAAAACCATCTTTGGTCCAGATACCCACATTGGGTGCAGTTACCTGACCACCGTCGAGCAGGTCAGGGTAACCCAATATGCCAACCAGGCCACCCCAGGTACGAGTACCTACCAGCGTACCTACATTAAACTTGCGGAACATCCAGGGCAGCATATCACCGCCAGACCCTGCCGACTCGTTGATCAACATCACTTTGGGTCCTTGTATCGAGGCGCTCGGAGTTTTCAGTTCGGCACCATAACGCAGATGCCAATTAGCCTGGTAAGGGTTTTGCAGGATGTTAATGTAATAATCGGCAATATCACCGCCGCCATTAAAGCGCTCATCAACAATAATTGCCTTGCGGTTGGCTTGTGGGTAAAAATAACGTTTAAAATAATCGTGCCCCTCTTCAGCAGTGTTTGGAACATATACATACGCAACCTGCCCATTGGTTGCTTCAGTTACTTTTTTCAAATTCCCCTCTACCCAATCCCTGTTGCGCAAATCGTATTCATTTTCAACAGGCACTACTTTAACTACCCTTGAACCCGCAAAATCAGGATTAGGACCTACCGTGATCTCTGTTAATGTACCGGCAGTATTTTCAAAATATTGATAAAGCTCATCACTGGCTTGTACCTCTTTGCCGTTTACAGCCAGCAGGTACTCCCCGGTATGAACGTTCACCCCTGGCTCGGTAAGAGGCGAGCGCAGGTTAGGGTTCCAGTTAAGGCCACCATAGATCTTTTGAATTCGGTAGCGATTGTTTTCGATCGTGTAGTCAGCACCAAGTAAGCCACCCTTAACCATAGTCATTTTGTCTTCGCCAGGATGATCACCGCCATTTAATATGAAATGGTGACCGATCACCAGTTCGCTGAACATCCATTGCATAACATTATTCAGGTCGTCGCGGCAGGTAAGGTCGGGTAAAAATGCAGCATATTTCTTTTTCATACCCGGCCAATCGATACCATGCATCGCCGGATCGTAAAAGTAATCGCGGTTTACCCGCCAGGCTTCGTCAAATATTTCCGACCATTCGGCTACGGGATCAACTTTTACCTGAATTGCGTCGACATTAAGCGTCTTTCCAGGAGCCGGTTTCTCACCCGAATTAACAATACTCCATGCACCACCGCTAACCAATAACATCTTTTTGCCATCCGAGCTTAAATTATAGCCATCTGAAGGCATAACTTCTTCATCATTCCTTTTTGCCAGATCAAACTTATGTAGCTTTCCGGGTGCACCATCGGTCGCAGCTATATAATAGAGCTCGCCATTTCCTCCGACGCCCAACTGCGAATAGTTTCCGGGAGGAACAGGTAAGTCGATGATACGATCCTGAATACCCTCCCAGTCTATCCTCAGGCCCGAAGAAATTACCGCCTTTTTTGCGGCCGGACTTTTGATCTCTGCTTTATCTTCTTTTTTTGATGCTGTGATTTCTTCATCGCTTTCTTTTGCAAGTGGTGAAGGCGTTTCCTGTTGTAAGGTTACCAGGTATATCGAATTATTTCTGCGCATGTCAATAGACGACTGATCGAACCAGTTCAATACAGGGCCTGCATCAGTAGATGCAAAAAAGAAAAGATACTTACCATCTTTAGAAAAATTCGGCTCGGTAGCATCGCTTAATCCGTCTGTGAGCGGATAAGATTTCTGTTCGTTTACATCAAACAAAAATACCCGCCTGTATTGAGTTGTGATCACTTTGGTATAAGCGATCCATTTGGAGTCGGATGACCAATCGCCAAAAATATCCCGGTAAGTACCAGGGGTATAAATCTCATCGGCATCTATTTTTTTTACTGCTCCTGAGGCGACGTCGAGCACATATAAATTTCGTCCGTTATCGGAATAAGCGATCTTTTTGCTGTCAGGCGACCATTTTGGATTTATATAGAAGCCTGTGCCTCCGGGTTTAAAAAATTTAGTCTCCCCCTTTCCATCCTGTGCTTGTATCGCCAGTTGGTATTCGCCGCTTGCGTCTGAAAAATAAGCGATGGATTTGCCATCTGGCGACCAGCTCGGAAATTCTTCGTGTGCACCAACAGTGTTGGTGATATTACGAACATCGCCTTTTTCGGCGGGGACAGTAACGATCTCGCCCCTGAAATCTAAAACTGCTCTTGCCCCGGAAGGTGAGATGCTAGCGCTGCGTATATATTTTGCACCCTTAACGTACCTTGGCCTCAGCTCGAACAATTCTGCAGCGATACCAATACTCAGCTTTTTGTCGGCAGATGTTGCCAGATCGAACAAATGCAGATAACCTGCCTGTTCGTAAATTATCTTACCATTGCCGCCTGAAATATTTAATACCGGGAAATCTTTGTAAGTAGTTAGTTGCTTTACCTGTTTTGAGGCTATATCGTAGCAAAACAAATTGAACTCGCCATTGCGATCGCTTCTATAAAATATGTTATTACCAATCCAAACCGGCTGTGTATCGTTTGCACCAGTTTCAGGTTTTGGCAGCTCAACAATTGACTTATCGGCCAGCGAATACAACCAAATTCTTGAAGTTGCACCTCCCCGGTAATGTTTCCATTGTTTAAACACATCGGGTGTGGGCGTATAAGCGATATATTTTCCATCAGGTGAAAAAGCTGCATAAAAAGCATTGGGCACCTCCAGTTGTTTTGCCGGGCCCCCGCTTACAGGTACACTATACAATTGAGCATACCTGTTGGTAAAGCTATTGCGTTGTGAAGCAAAAAGTACCGACCGACCATCAGGTGTAAAACCTCTAACGTAATCGACACCGGGATGCCAGGTTAGCCTTTTGGGTAAACCGCCGGTTACCGGGATCACATATACATCAGTATTGCCATCATATTGTGCACTGTAGGCTATAGTTTTACCATCGGGAGAAAATACCGGACTTGATTCTATGCCTGGACTTACCGTTAACCTGCGTGGCTGCGAACCATCGGCATTGGCAACCCAAAGATCCTGGGCGTATATAAAAGCTATATGCTCTGCACTTACTGCAGGCTGGGTTAGCATGCGGGTATCTTTTGTATCGATGGCGCAAGCAATGGATGAGGTGCCGAAAGTAGATATGATCAGCAACAGCAACTGGTGGCTAAATTTTCTCATAATGTGTAAAGGCGTTTAAGTTCCGGTTAGGATTTGTGAATATAACTGAATTTTTACTTAGATATATCCAAATTACCGTCAAATCCTTAATCCTGCGGTTGTTATCAGTGCATTCGTTGCGTACATTCGTCTGGTATGAAAAAAAGCTCAGGTTTACTTCCTTCTATTATAGTGTTGATTGTGTTGCTTCTGCCCTTATCTCTGTCAGCGCAATCTCCAAAACACAAAAAACATGTGATCATTGGCTATGTAGGTGGTTATCACGGGCTGTATGATACGACGATGGTGGACCCGAAAAAATTAACACATATTAATTATGCTTTCGTCGTTATCAAAAACAACAGGGCTTACCTTGAGCATTTAAAAACGGACACCGTCAATTTTCACAATTTATTGAAGCTTAAAAAGACTAACCCCGAATTAAAGGTTCTGATCTCGATAGGCGGCTGGGGCGGGAGTCGCTTTTTTTCAGACGCTGTGCTAACAGATACCGCGCGTGAAGCTTTTGCGGCGAGTGCTGTTGCCATTGTTCGCAAATACAAGCTGGATGGAATCGATATCGACTGGGAGTACCCAGATGATATTGGCGCCGGCAATATATACCGGCCGGAGGATAAGCATAATTACACCTTATTGTTCAAATCACTCAGGCATGATCTGGATACCCTCGAAAAGGAAACTGGCCACAAACAATCGCTAACCACGGCAGTAGGTGGATTTACCCGCTTTTTAAAATTAACAGAAATGGGCGATGCCGCCAAATACCTGGATTATGTTAGCCTGATGACCTACGATTATGCGCAGGACAGCCTGCATATTGTTTTGCACCATACCAATCTGTATGCTTCTAATTATTACCACACCCAATGCTCAGCCGACCAGGCAGTACATGATTTCATATCTGCCGGCGTGCCGGCAAATAAACTGGTAGTTGGTGTTGCGTTTTACGGGCATACCCTGGCAGCCGTTGATACTGCTAAAATGATTTTGGGTGCGAGGTCGGCGCCAGTCCGGGTTCGTACCGGCGGTGATTATACCTTTATTAAAGACAGCCTTTTTAACCAGAAAGGATATAAATATTACCGGGACAAAGCCGCTGCTGCTGCCTATTTATACAATGCGCAACTAAAACAGTTCATCACATTTGATGATGAGTGGTCGGTGAAAAACAAATGTAAATACGTTAACAAAAATGGCCTCGCGGGCGTTATGTTCTGGGAGTATGCGACGGATAAAAAGGAGTATTTGTTAAAGGAGATTGATCGGGATTTGAGGTATTAGCGACCAGAACTTTGATAGCCAGGAATCGAAAAAATATCAAGTTATTTATAATCTCCGATTTTACTTTTTAAAAACTGAACCTTAAAAAATGAATATGAAATTACCGATAGTAGGGGAAGTTCGAAAAAACTTCAAGGCTATTGACCTGACAAAAACGGTTTTTTTAATTCTGGTATTAAGTAACTTTTATTCTTGTGTGTTTGAGAAGTCTGATTTAAAAATCAATATCCTTAACCT
>Ga0164297_10003077_pt1 | contig 15820 bp, 14 predicted proteins | sample GEODES058metaG_FD_113539 | JGI IMG/M metagenome (GOLD analysis project Ga0164297, IMG submission 113539) | Dystrophic lake water microbial communities from Trout Bog Lake, Wisconsin, USA - GEODES058 metaG | ecosystem: Environmental > Aquatic > Freshwater > Lake | place: USA: Trout Bog Lake...
GGATTTCGGCGCGCATCGCCTCGGGGAACAGGCTGGTGGCAAGGGCTGGCCCGCAACTGAGGATCAGACCGGCACCGATGCCTTGGGCGATGCGTGCGGCGATCAGCGCCGGATAGGTGGGGGCGAGTGCGCAGGCGACAAAGGCGAGGGCGGAGAAGCCGGTGCCAACCAGGAACACGCGGCGATAGCCCAGAATGTCGCCGATGCGCCCGAAGGTGAGCATCAGGCTGGTCTGCGTCAGCACATAGGCGACGACGATCCACTGGATCATCGGGATCGGCAGATCAAAGCGCGCGACGATGGCGGGGAAGTCGATATTCACCGCCGAATCGAGCGGCACGACGATCGTGCCGAGGCCGACGATCAGCAGCGATCGCAGTGGCGATGCCGCTGCTGGCCTGGCGGCGATGCTGTCTGCCGTGCTCACGCCGTTCCGCGCAAGGCGTGCCAGATGCGCGCCGGCGAGGCGGGACCGGACAAGGCGAAGATGGCATCGGGCTTTTCGTCCCGCGCCACGGCGTCGGGCTTTGTTTCCGCCGTCGCCCCGTCGGGCCGATTTCCCCCCGCCACTGCGCCAGACCCTCGATCCCACGCCACTGCGTCGGATTTCTTGTCCCACGCCACGGCATCGGACTCTCGATCCCACGCCACTGCGTCGGCGATCGCATTGGCGATGGCCGGAAACAGGGCGATGGCGCCGGCTTCGCCGCAGCCTTTTACGCCCAGCGGGTTGGTGGTGCAGCGCGTGCCGGCGAAACTCAGGTCGAAACTGGGCAGATCGCCGGCGCGCGGCATGGCATAATCCATGAAACTGCCGCTGATCGGCTGGCCGGAGCCCGGATCATAGACGGCCGCCTCCAGCAGCGCCTGGCCTGCACCCTGGGCGATGGCGCCATGCGCCTGGCCGGCGGCGATGGTGGGATTGACCACGACGCCATAATCATCGACGGCCGTCAGACGCGCCAGCGTCACGCGCCCGGTCTCGGGATCCAGTTCAACTTCGGCGACATGCGTGCCGTTGGGGAAGGTCATCGCCTCACGCGTCCAGCGATGGTAGGTGTCCAAACGTCCCGGCGCTTGGGCGGCGAGATCCAGCAAGCCGATCGTGCGGTTGCTGCCGGCGGCGCGGAACACGCCGTCGTGGAAGACGATGTCGTCGGCGCTGGCCTCCAAGACCTGGGCGGCGAGGCGTTTGCCGGTTGCGATGATGATGTCGGCCGCCCGCCAGATCGCCGTTCCGCCCATATAGGTCGCGCGCGATGATCCATGGCCGCCGCCGATCGGGATCAGATCGGTATCGCCCTGGCGCAGCCGGATCGCCGCGTTGGGCACGCCAAGCCGGTCGGACAGGATTTGCGGCATCGTCGTTTCATGGCCTTGACCGATGGTCTGCGTGCCGGTGATCAGCGACACGCTGCCATCGGCTTCGAAACGGATATCCACATTCTCGGTCGGGCTGCCGCCGGTGCCTTTGATATGGCAGGCAAAACCGAGGCCGAGCAGGCGGCCTTGCTCGGCGCTGGTTCGGCGGCGTTCGGCGAAGCCTGCCAGATCGGCGCGCTGCAAGGCCTGGTCGAAGGCGGCGCGGAAATCGCCGCTATCGACGGTAAAGCCTAACGCGTTGGTTATCGGCGCGGGGGCGGCAAAATTGCGCCGGCGCAGATCGGCGCGGTCGAAGCCGCAGCGGCGGGCGGCGGCGTCGATCAGACGTTCGATGATGTTGACCGCCTCGCCGAAGCCGGGGCCACGGGTGACGCCGATCGGTGTGGTGTTGGTCAGTGCCGCCCGCACATGCAGCGAAATGGCGGGGATGGCATACACGCCGCCCTGCAGATGCGGGTATTGATTGGTCTGCACGCCGCCCGCGCCACCCGCCATATAGGCGCCGAGGTTGGCGAGGCTGTCGACATGCAGCGCCAGGAAACGGCCATCCGCGTCCAGCGCCAGGGTGGCGGTGGCGGTCTGATCGCGCGCCTGATGATCGGCGAGAAATACCTCGGACCGGGTGGCGATCCATTTCACCGGCCGGCCGGTCACCCGGGCGGCCCAGAGCAGCAGGGCATATTCGGCGTAGCAGAAATTCTTGGCCCCGAAGCCGCCGCCGACGTCATGCGCGACGAAGCGGATATCCGCCGGATCGATGCCCATCACGCCGGCGGTGACATCGCGGTTGCCGTGCAGGTTCTGGCTGGACACATGCAGCGTGTAGCGGCCATCGAACACGCCGACGCCGCCGCGCGGCTCCATCGGATTGGTGACGATGCGGTGATTGTCGAGCCGCAGCGTGACGGTGTGCGCCGCCGTGGCGATGGCCTGGGCCGCTGCCTCGGTCTGGCCCCAATGCCAATCGAGGCAAAGATTACCGGGCACCTCGGCGGCCAGTTGTGGCGCGTCGGGCGCGAGTGCCGCGCTTGGGGTGGTGACGGCGGGCAGGGGGGTCATGTCGAGGTCGATCCGCTCCGCCGCATCCAGGGCCGCGTTGCGGCTTTCCGCGATCACCAGGGCGATGGGTTCGCCGGTATAACGGACGCGGTCGGCGGCCAAGAGGGGTTGCGGCAGGAAGGCGAAGGGCTCGTTGGTCTGGACATTGGCCTCCACCGTCGGGCGCAGCGGGCGGAGCCCGTCTGCCGCGGCGTCCTGTGCGGTTAGAACCGCAACAACGCCAGGCATGGCGCGGGCGGCGGCGGTGTCGATGCGGTTGATGGTGGCGTGCGCGTGCGGCGAGCGGAGAAAGACGGCGTGGGCGACGCCGGGGAAGGCGATGTCATCGAGATAGCGTCCCTGCCCGGTCACGAAGCGTGCATCTTCCCGCCGGTGCGGTGCGTCGCCGATGCGGGCAATCTGGTTCATCGCGGGGACATCCTTGGTTTCCTCGGGCGCCAGTGTGCCCGCAGGGCGCTGTTGGGGGCAAGGTGGCGACCTGCGTGCGGTTCGGCGGGGGTGGTTTGCGTTATTGTCCCCCGGGTGCCGCCCTGGTGGCCCCCTGGCGCCCCCCCGGGGCGGCACCCAGGTTTCACCGCGCGGTCACCGCCATGCCGGCGCGGTTTTAAGATGCATCGCCGCCGCTTTCAGCCGCATCGCCGCGGCTTTCAGCCGGCGTATCTCCGCCGCTTCTAGCCGATGTACCCCCCGGCTTTCAGCCGATGTAATCCGCGGCTTTCAGCCGACGCATCTCGACAGCTTTTAGCCAACTCGTGCGCGCAGGTCGGCGACCTGTTCCGCCGTCAGCGGGCGGGTGCGGTGGCCTTGCAGCAGCAGAAACAATCTGGCGGTTTCCTCCAACTCCTCGATCGCGCCGGACGCGGCGGAGAGCGACGTGCCGGCCACCACCGGCCCGTGATTGGCCAGCAGCACGGCGTGATGACGCCCCACCAGCGGCCGCACCGCCTCGGCCAAGCCCAGATCGCCCGGTGGGAAATACGGGATCAGCGGCAAGCGACCGACCCGCATGACGTAATACGCGGTGATCGGCGGCAGCACATCCTGCGGATCGATATCAGCCAGACACGACACGGCGACGGCATGGGTGGAATGCAGATGGACCACCGCGCCGGCATCCGGCCGCTCGTCGTACATCACGCGATGCAGGAACGACTCCTTGGTCGGCGCGTCGCCTGAAATCAGGGCGCCATCGAAGCCGATCTTGGACAGGCGCGCCGGATCGAGGTCGCCGAGGGAGGCATTCGTCGGCGTCATCAGCCAGCCGTCTTCGACGCGCTGGCTGATATTGCCGGAACTGCCGAAGGTCAGGCCGCGGGAAAAAATACTGGCGCCCAGGCGGCAGATCGCCTCTCGCGCTTTGCTATCGGTCAGGGGCGACATCGGAACGGCCTCGTGCTGGGAATCGTCGGCGCCACGATCCTCGACCTGCGGCGCCGGCGCAATCGGGATTGCGGCATCGGTGTGCGCCATATGCCCAGGGCACCATGCCCAGCGCAGGATCTTCAGCGCCATCCGGCACGTCACAGGCCCGCTGCGCGATGCCGCTGCGTGGTGGGGGTTAGAGATATTCCTCGGCCAAAGCGAGGTCGCGGATGTCATCGACCTTGCCGCCGCGGCGCACCTCGCCACCGCGCATGACATAGCCGTAGGTGGCCAGTTTCAGCGCCGGACGCGCCATTTGTTCAGTCATCAGCACGGTCGTGCCGCGGGCGCGCAACTGGCCGATGGCGTCGCCGATCTGCTTGATCCAGACGGGGGCCAGACCCAGGAACGGCTCATCCATCAGGATCAGACGGGGGAAGGATGCCATGGCGCGGGCAATGGCGACCATCTGTTGTTGGCCGCCCGAAAGCTGGCCCGCCGGTTGGTCAGCGCGGTCGACCAGCAGGGGAAACATCGAGCGCAGCCATTCCAGCGCCTCCTGCTGCTTGCGCCGCCCCAGGCCGAAGGCGCCGGACAGCACGTTGTCGGTCACCGACATCGTGGGGAACACGCGGCGGCCTTCCGGCGAATAACCGATCCCCAAGCGGGCGCGCCGTTCGCAGGGGATACCGGCGATGTCCTGCCCATCCAGCAGGATGCGGCCTTGCGCGGCCGGCACCAGGCCGATGATGGCGTTGATGGTGCTGGACTTGCCGGCGCCATTGGCGCCGACCAGCAGCACGGTTTCACCTTCCGGCACGTCGATGGAGATGCCGGACAAAGCGGTGATGCCGCCATAGCGCACCCACAGATCCTCGATCCGCAGCAGCATCAGTGCGCCTCCTCGGAATCGCCGAGATAGGCGGCGATGACGTCGGGTCTGGCAAGCACCTCGTCCGGCGTGCCGTCGGCCAGCAGCACGCCTGCGTCCAGCACCAGGATGCGCGGGCAGAGGCGGCGGATCAGGTCCATGTCGTGTTCGACGATCAGCACCGAGGCGCCGGCTTTGCGCACCATCGCGACAAAGGTATCGACATTCTGCCGTTCCGACCGTTCCAACCCGGCAGCCGGTTCATCGAGCAGCAAGGTCTGCGGCGAACAGGCGAACGCCATGACCAAGCCCAGCATCTTTTGCAGGCCGTAGGGGAGTTTGTCGGAGATTTCCGCCAGCCGCGGGGTCAGGCCGAATTCATCCAGCATGCGTGGCAGATCGGCGGGCGCGCCGCGCCGGCCGAATCGGATGGCGCGGGCGATATTTTCCGCGACCGTCACACTTTTGAACGTGTTGGTCTGCTGGAAGCTGCGGCTGAGGCCAAGCCGGCTGACGGTATAGGCGGGTTGGTCGGTGATATCGCGACCGGCCAGAAACACCTTGCCGGCGGAGGCTTTTTGCCGGCCGGAGATGACATTGATCAGCGTCGTTTTGCCCGCACCGTTCGGGCCGATCACGCCCAGCAATGCGCCGGCGGGCAGGGTGAAGCTGATGTCCTGAAACACGCGCAGGCCGCCAAAGCGCTTGGCCAGGCTTTCGATGCGAAGCTCGCTCATGCCTTGCGCCTTATCACCGTGCGCAGCAGCGCCTGCACCAGTCCGGTCAGGCCGCCGCGCGCCACCAGCACGACCAGGATGATCAACACGCCATAGAGCCCTTGGGCGTATTGGCCATGGGTGCCGAACAGATTGGTGGCATAGACCAGGATGCCGGTGCCCAGCAGCGGGCCCAGGATCGTCGCGCGTCCACCGATGATCGTATAGGCGATGAAATCGACGGCGGAGCCTGATTCGAAGCTGGTCGGATGCGCCGTCAGCAGCATGTTCACCAGCGAATAACCGGCCAGGCCGGCGACGCCGGCGGAGACCATGAAGCCCAACGCCTTGTAGCGCCAGACGACCAAGCCGAGGCTTTCGGCCAGTACCTCGTTTTCCTCGATCGCGGCGAAGGGTTGGCGGAACCAGCGGGTGACCACGCCGGTGATGATCGTCGCCAGGATCGCCAGGCCGCAGGCGAATTTCAGCACCATCTTGTTGCTGCCGAACTCCATATCGAACAGCGTCACGGGCGGGATGCCGGAAATCCCGTTCGATCCGCCGGTCAGGCCCGGGGTTTCAAACAGCAGCAGTTGCAGGATCTGCGACAGCACGAAGGTGACCAGCACGAAATAGGTGCCGCGCAGGCGCAGCACCATGGCACCGAGGGGGATCGACGTCAGGGCCGGGATCAGAAAGGCGGCTGGCACCAGGATCAAAGCGTTGGTGATGTCGTGTTGCCCGGCGATGGCGACGGTGTAGCCGCCCATGGCCATGAAGGCGGGGCTGGCGAAGGATAGCAGGTTCATGCGCAGCATGATCCAGACGCTTTGCGCAGCAATAACGCCGATGAAGGCCTGGTTCAGGATCGAATAGACCAGCACCGAGCGCGTATACATCGGCACGAAGAAACCGGCGGCCAGCACAAGCACCGAGATCAGTTCCGGCCAGCCGAACAAAGCGGGTTTATTGTGCATCGCTCAGGCGCCACGCACGGTGCGGCCCAGCAGGCCGGTGGGACGGAAGACCAGGATCAGCAGCACCAGCACGAACAATACCAGCGCACCGATCGAGCCGCCGAAATAGACGCTGGAAAAAGCCTCTACCAAGCCGACGACGAAGGCGGCCAGGGCGGCGCCTTCCAGCGAACCCAGCCCGCCCAGGATCACCGTTAGAAACGAGGTTGCCAGCACCGGATCGCCGACACCGGGCGAGAGCGACAGGATCGGCGTGACCAGGGCACCGGTCAGGCCGGCGAGGCCGGTGGCGAGGGCAAAGGCCATCGGAAACAGCAGCTTGGGGCGCAGGCCTTGCGCCATGGCGACGGCGCGGTCATCCGCCAAGGCGCGCAGGCCGCGGCCTAGATCGGTGCGAAACAGCACCAGCCACAGCGCGCCGATCGCCGCGAGGCAGACACCGAGTACGATCAAATTCTGCCAGGGCAAATACAGCGTGCCGACATGCAGCGAGCCACCGACGGGAAAGCGGAAATCCATCGAAAGCGGGCCGAATGCCGACATCGCGCCGGTGGTGATGACAAGATACAGCCCCAGCGTCAGCATCAGCGTTGCCAGGTGATCATCGACCAAGCGTTCCAGCAGGAACAACTCGAACACCCAGCCCAGCGCGGCCGTGGCCAGGACGGCGATCAGAACCGCCAGCGGGAAGGGCAGCCCGACATAGGCGACGCAGCTATACGCGACATAACCGCCCAGCATGTAGAACCCGCCATGGGCGAAGTTCACCACGCCGAGGATGCCGAAAATCAGCGTGAAGCCTAGGGCGAGCAGGGCATACTGCGCGCCCAGGCTGACGCCGATGATCGTCGCCTGCAGGAACTGCATCCGGCTATTCCGCCGCCGGGTCCTGCTGGGTTACGCCGAGATCCTTGCCATCCTTGATGATGCCGATGCCGAAGGGGAATTCCAGTTCCTGCGCGATGCCGAACTGTTTTTTGCCGCCCCAGCGGCCTTGGCCTATGTTCGGATCCTCCACCGGCAGAGTGCGCAGCACGGCGGCGACCTTCTGTGCATCGTCGGTGCCGGCGATCTGCACCGCTTTCAGCGTCAGGCGCGCGGCCGGCAGGTCGGCCCAGACCGCGGATCCGCCGACCGGGTCCTTGCCCAGAAGCTTGCGATACAGGTTGTCGATCTCGGGGATTTTTGGATTGCCCGTCGGGATCGTTTCAAACCAATAGAAATTCTGCACGACATCCAGGCCGCCCGACACGCGCAGGATTTCCGCCGTGCCCGGACCGCCCAAGCGGCCGATCGGGCCCTTGAAGCCGGCTAGGCGCAATTGCTTGATGATCACGCCCGCGTCGCCCGGCGGGGATGAGGCGGTGTCGACCACGTCGGGATTGCTGGCCAGTATGCGGGTGACGATCGGTTCGAAATTCGTCGTGCCGCGCTGATAATATTCCTCGGTCGTCTTGATGCCGTTGGCACGATAGGTTTCCGCATCGACGATCGCGGTGTCGGTGCCGCCTTGGTCGTTGGGCGCGACGAGGGCGACCGACGAGAATTTCCATTCCTTCATTGCGCGCTTGATGATCGGATCGGCCCAGCCGCCCGGGCCCGGCCCGATATGGAACATCAGCGGATACTTCGTCTCTAGCGCGTTGCGGGCATAAGACGCGTTCCAGGCAATCTGATCATTGCGCGCGGCGACGGGCTTGATGCCGGTCGCTTCCGGCGCACCCACGGGGCCGATGATCAGGTGGATGTCCTGTGCGGCAAGCGCATTGGCGCCGGCAGCGGCACCGTCCGCCGTGTATTTGCTATCGTAAGGCACCACGACGACCTTGCACATCTTGCCGTCGATCTTCACGCCGCCGGTCTGGTTGACCTCGGCCGCGGCCAGTTCGGTGGCGCTGAGCATCGCCAGACCCCATTGCGCGGCCCCGCCCGACATCGGCCCCATGGCGCCGATCTTCATCTCACAATTCTGGGCGAACGCGGATACCGGCAGCGCCATCATGGCCGCCGCCAAAAGCGTGGACTTCATTGGTTTCCCCCTTCTGTCCGGCTATTCGCGCCGGTACATCGTTATCGTTCAAGCGTGCGGTAGGTCGCCAGCAACGTCAAGGCCGTTGCTGGCCCTTTTCATCAAGCCCACACAGTTTACGGCGCGATCATCCGATAAACCCGCGCCGCCGTGCCGCTGTAAAGGGCGGTCTTCTCTGCCGCCGAGGCGCCGGCGGTGATGCGTTTGAAGGCATTCCACAGCTCGGTGTAGCCGCAGGATTGCTTGTCGGGCGGAAAATTGCTCTCGAACATGCAGCGGTCGACGCCGAAGGCTTCGATGCAGGTCTCGATATACGGGCGCCAGCCGTGCGCCAGATCCGCCGATGTCGGCGGCAGGTCGCGTTCGTGGAAATCGAACCCGCAGGAGACCATGCCGAGACCGCCGAGCTTGCAGGTAACGTTGGGGAGTTTGGCAAGTGTCTGGATGTCGGCTTTCCAGCCATTGAACGCCTCATGCCGGCGGCCGGCATAGGGGCCGACGCCGAGGATGCCGCCGACGTGATTGAGGATGATCGATGTGTCGGGGAACGACCGCGCCAGATCGATCGCATCGGGCAATTGCGGATGATACTGCCAGGATTCGAAGCTGAGACCCAGCGTGGCCAACTGCGCCATGCCGGCGCGGAATGCCGGAACCATGACTTGATGCAACGGCACGGTGCGGGAGGCGTATTTGCTGACCGATTCGTGCGCGTCCCAGGCGACGCCGTGGCGCATGCCGCGCAGCCGCCCGCCGGCGGCGACGATCTCGGCCTGCATGAGCGCGCGGACGTTATCGGCACCCAAAGTCAGGTCGCCGCCGCCGATGATCACCTCTGCCACGCGGCAGGGACCGTAATTGCCGGATGCGCTCATGGCTGCCAGCCCGGCGACAAACTCGACCTCCCCCACCGCCGCCATATGCCGCGCCCCCCCTGCGCGATACATCGCTCGGCATTCCAAAAAGACTGTGGACACAATGTTGTGGCCGCCGCCGATGTCGGCCAGGAGTTCCGGCAGCAGGTAGCAGCCGCGATGCGGCGAGTCCCAGAAATGGTGGTGCGGGTCGATGATCGGCAGATCCGGTTCCAGCGCGTCTTCGGACGGGCGGCGGCCGAGCCATTCGGCCAGGGCGGCGTCGCCGCGGGGGGCGGAGCCGGCATAGGGCGTGCGGGCTTCGGGGAATGCATACATCGGGCGTTTCCTGGTTTGTTATTCTGGGTCCAGCGTGGCGCGATAATCGTCGGTTGCAAAGACCCTGGCCGCGGCCGTGCTGGCCTCGCGGGGCAGACGAGCAGGCTAGGGCGCCATCAGCGCGGCGAAATCGCGTGCGACGTCGTCCCAGGATCGTGACCTTTGCAGGCGGGCGGCGGCTCGGCTCATGGTTTCGGCCAAGCCGTCGTCGGTCAGCAGATCGATGGCGCGCTGGGCGAAGCTGTCTTCATCGGCGGCGACGAAGCCGGTGATGCCATCGCGAACACGTTCGGCAACGCTGCCGATCGGCTGCACGACGCAGGGCACGCCAAGTGCCTGCGCTTCGGCCAGCGCCAGGCAGAAGGTTTCGTCCGGATGGCCGCGATAGAGCATCAGCCGCGCCGCCGCGACGCGCTCTGCCAGGGCGTCTCGGCCCAAGGGCTCATGTCGCACGACGCCATGCGCCGCGAGCGCGTCGGCGCGCGCCAGGGTGGCCATCATCTGGTTGTAACCCGTGCCGGCCTGCATGCGGTAGACCTGCGGGCCGCTGTAGATGTGCAGTTGCGCATCCGGCACGAAAGGGGCGATCCGCTGTGCCCAGACCGTCAACAGCCAATCCAGATTGCGCCCGGCGTTGGAGGTGAAGATCGCGTGCCGGGGTCGCGGGGTTGGCAGACTGCGGTCGGTCAGGAAGGGCTGCGATAGGCCGAGCGGAATGATTTTGATGTGTTTTTGGGGCAGCCACGGGGGGCACGTCGTGCGGTGGTATTCCCCCAGCACCACCACGGTGGCCGGAAACAGCGCCAGACGGGGGCGGAATGTCCATGTCGCATTGTCGGATGCCGGATTGTGCAGCCAAAGCGCGCGTTTTTTGGCGAAGGGGATGGCGGCGAGCAGTTCGTGCTGGCGGTTGGCGATATAGAGATCGGTGGTCCAGGGCATCCCCGCGCCGATCGGCTGCCACTGCACGCCGTTGATCGTCTCTTTGCGGGGGGTGTCGTTGAACACCCGCACGCGATGGCCCTGCCGCGCCAGCGCCTCCGCCAGGGCGATGGTCGCGCTTTCAACCCCGCCCAACGGTCGTGCGCCCAGATCATGGCCGCTGAAGGCAAGGCCCTTGTTGGCAATGACGATGTCGCGACCGGCCATGGCTGTCCTGGTATGAAGGCCGGGATGATATCACCAAAATGAATCATTCCGTCTACCGGCTTTGCCGGCGTCGGCGCCGGCACTGACGCCGATACTGGCGCCGATACTGGCGCCGGCACTGGCCGATGGCGTTTGGTGATGCGTTTGGTGATGCGTTTGTGGCATCGGCCATGGCCATGTGCTAGCGGAGGGCCCGGTTGTCCGGTGGCTGGCGTCTTGCGGCGCCGCCGAACAGATGGGCGGCCCAGGGAGTGTCTGCTTGTCCGAGACGGAGCCCGCATCGAACGACCGCCCGCACACATCGGTTGCCCGCGGCGCGTCATTGATGGTGGCCATGCGGCTGATCTCTCGGTGCATCGGTGTCGTCAGCACGGCGATCCTGGCGCGCCTGCTGACGCCGGATGATTTCGGTCTGGTTGTGTTGGGTTCCTCGGTCCTTGGCATTGCCGGGATGTTGAGCGATCTGTCGCTGGGTGCGGCGATTATCCGCATGCACACGCCCGAGAAGGCGCACTACGACACGGCGTGGAGTATTGGCCTGATCCGCGGGGCGATCATGGCGGGGGGCGTAGTTTTGGCCGCCCCCTTCGTTGCCGATGCGATGACCGAGCCGCGGGTTATGCCGATATTGTGGACTTTGGCCGTGGCCACGATGTTGCAAGCGTTCGAGAGCATCGGTCTGGTGGATTGCCAGAAGCACATGCAGTTCGGGCGGATCTTTCGCTATCAGTTTCTTGTCCGGATCGTGAGTTTCCTCACGACGCTGGTGCTGGCCATCGTGCTGCGCAGCTATTGGGCGCTGGTGATTTCGACTCTGGCAACGTCGGTGATCACGGTCCCGTGGAGTTATGTTCTGGCGCCGTGGCGGCCGCGTTTGACGCTGCGCCGGTGGCGGGATTTGTTCGATTTCTCGAAATGGGCGGTGCTGGGCACGTATCTGGCGATCGTCGACAATTACACCATGACGTTTTTGCTGGGGTGGATCGGCGGCGCGCGGGAACTGGGGCTGTATAGCGTGTCGCAACAGATCGCCGCCTTGCCGGCGAGTGAGATTGCCGCCCCGATCCGCTTGCCGCTGTATGCCGAGTTTGCGCGTTTGGCGGGCAGCCCGGTGGCGCTGGGTCGCACGTTCGTCAATGGTTTCGGGTTCATGGTGTTGGTGATCACGCCGATGTCGCTGGGCATCTTCGTCACCGCGCCGATGATCGCTCCGCTTGCGCTTGGCCCGCAATGGACGGGTGCGCCGGCGATGATCCAGGCGGTGGTGTTTTACGCGCTGTTCGATGCGATCGGGCATTATCCGCAGAACATTTTCGTGGTGATGAACCGCCAGCCCCGGTTGCTGTTGCTGGCGGCGATCTTTCTGTCGCTTCGGGTTGTGGTGGCCATCGTCGGGGGCTGGCTGGATGGCGCGATGGGGGCGGTCTTTGGCATGGTTGCCACGGCAATTTTCGGCGCCGTGTTCTGGTTCGCCGCGACATTGCCGCTGGTGGGGGTGGGCGCTGGTGCGTTGTGCCGGTCGATCTGGCGCAGCGTGGTGGCGGGCGCGACGATGGTGCTGGCGTTGCTGGCCCTGGCGCGGGTCTGGCCGCTGGCGCAGGACGCCGGCGGATTGGCGATCCAGTTGCTTGGTTTCAGCGCGCTGGGCGCGGTGACGCATGTCGGCGTGCTGTTGTTGCTGTGGCGCGTGTCGGGCTGTCCCGACGGGGCGGAGGCGAAGGCGATCGCCATTGCCGCACAGATGCTGGCGCGGTTGCGTCGGCGTGGCCTGCTGACGGTTTAGTCTCGCGCCGACGGCGCCTGGCTCGCATGGGGCGCTGATTGCATGGTCCGGCGATCAGGCGGGTTTGATTGCATGTCGTCATGACATAAAGGACGAAACGAATTTTTTCGGTGGTGGCCGCACGCGGCTGACCGACGTTGGCGCGTCCTATCTGACGCTGCGCCGGTATGCACCCTCTTGCGATCCTCGGGTGCGTGATGCTTATGGATTGGCTAAGGTGATGACGCGGCCATTGTCGTTGTTGCGACGGTTGGAAACGTGAGGACATAGGGACATGACAGAACTCGAGGCTGGTCTGCCTGCTGACCTCACGGCCGGTCGGGTCGGCGTAAAGTCGCAATACATCAAAGACCTGTCTTTCGAAGTGCCGCGGGCGCCGGTGATTTTCCTTGGCCAGCGATCGGGCGCCAAGCTTGTGAACACGCTCGATATCAAGGCCGCGGTCGTCGTGCCGGAAGCCGATCTTTATGAGGTGCTGTTGCGGCTAACGTTGAAAGCGACGAACCCCGAGCAGATGGGTGGGCCGGTGGAGCCGATCGAGTTTGTCGGTGAGTTGGTTTACGGCGGGTTGTTTTCGTTGGAAGGGATCGAACCGGAGGATCGGCAGGAAGCGCTTTTCGTCGATTGCCCGCACATTCTTTATCCGTTTGCCGGTAATATCCTGTCTGATCTTTGTCGTGACGCGAATTTTCCCCCTTTGGCGTTGCCGCCTGTCGATTTCCTGCAACTCTGGCAGAACAACAAGGGACGGCGTCTTGGCGTCTGAGATCCGGCGCGCATTGTGGATGTATGGCTGATGACGTACGCAACGTTCCTGCAAGCCGAAGGGGGGCATCGATGCAGACTCCGCTTTCCGCGATAAGCGCCGAAGCCGAACGCGGCGAAGGTTTTAGGGCGTTGTGCGATGTGATCGCTATGGTGCTGGATGTTCCGGTCGTCTCGATAACGCCGGAAACCTGCCCGTTGGATCTGCCCAACTGGTCATCGCTGACCTTCATGGTGCTGATGACGGCGATCGAAAAACGCTTCGGCGTGGTGCCGGATCATGAGCAGGCGATGGATGCGGCGACCGTCGGCGAACTGGCGCGCCTGATCGATGGTGCGCGCGCGCATGGATAAGGCGATGCACCCGCGAGGACCTGACTCCGTTCTGACCGGTCTGGATGGCTTCCTGTTCGAACGGCTGCACAATGCGATGGAACAGGCCCGGGGCGACGTAACGCTGTCGGATGCCCAGGTGAAACGATGGGTCTCGCTGGTGGAAACCAGGGACGCTTGGTGCCGCCAGCGCGGCATGCGGCATCTTTTGCTGATCGCGCCTGCCAAGCATGTCGTCTATTCCGACAAAGTGCCCGGTGGTCTGACGATTTCCCACGAACGCCCGATCGGCCGCATTTTGCAGGGGCTTTCGCCTGATCTGCGGGCGCGCGTCGTTTACCCGGACCTCGCGCTGCTGGATGGCCGGCGCGAGGCGGAAACGTATTTTGCGACCGATACGCATTGGAATGATTTTGCCGCCTATCTGGTCTATCGCCAGTTGCATGCCGCCCTGGCATTCCCGCCGGAAACGCTGCTGGCACAGGCCGCGCTGGAACGCTCCAGCTTTCGTCATATGGGTGATCTTGGTGTCCGGCTGACACCGGAACAGGCTGAAACGGCGTCCCGCCTTGTGCCGCCGGAGGGCGATGTGCCGGCGCAGCGGGTTTTCAGCAAAATGTCCTATACCTGGGGACAGATCGAGCTTTTTGAGCGGAACGCGCCGGCGGACCCGCACATGGTGTTCTTCCGCGATTCCGCCGGCAGTTATCTGCTGCCATTCCTCAAGCGCCATTGCCGCCGGCTGGTTGCCGTGGCCTCCAAGACGATGTTCTACGACTTGTTGCGGATCGAACGGCCCGACATCGTGCTGACGGAAATCTCCGAGGTTGCGCTGTGCCTGTCCGCGCCGGACGATCCTGCGACGCTGATGTTTCCGGATGATTTCCCGCCCTATGATTTTACCGGCTTCACCGGCGTGGCGCTGCCTCTGGTCGCCACGATGCCTGCTGGGGGCGGTGGAAAATCCATCGTCGATCTGGATTTCGGCACCGGGGCGGGGCCCAACTGGTCGACGGATGAAACGACCGAAATCGTTCTGAAATGCCGCGTGCCGTATACGCCGTGCCTGCTGTCGCTGACGGTTTCCGCCTTCGTCCATCCCCCTGTCGTGACAGAGCAGCGGCTTGAGGTGCAGGTGAACGGCAGGGTCGTCGGCACCTTCGCGTTGCGGGGGGAGGCCGAGACGCTGACCTGTGCGTTGCCGCTGGACTGTCTGGTATCGCCTCGCACGCTGCGGATCGATCTGTTCCACCCTGACTGCGTATCGCCGCAGGCGCTGGGCATCGGGTCCGAGGAGCGGGCGATTGCCATTAAGGTGCATCGGCTGGTGGTGGCGCCGGCGGCGTAGGGCGCTGGGTTTCGTCTCGCGCCCATCAAAGGGCGGCGGTTGGTCCCTTGCGGGCACCCGGCTTGGCCGCTGCTACCACTCCCAGGGTTCACGCTCGAACGGCGGTCGGCGCAGCAAGGGGCCGCGTGCGATCGGATGGCGGCCGGGGGTGTGGTCGCTGACGATCTGGTGGCGGATGCCGAACTGGCGCAGCAGCGGCGAGGAGATAACGCGGTAGCGGGGCGCTGTCTCATGCCGCCAGTGCATCTGTTTGATCGGTTTGTGCGCCAGCGGATCGACGAGGCGCGCGAAGGTATAAGCGGTGCGATAGCCCTGGGCCTTCGCCCAGGCGATCATGGCGTGTTGCAGGGCGGTATGAACCGAGCGTCCGCGCGCCGAAATGGCGGTGAACGCATCCTGGCACATCACCTCATCGGGACGCAGATCCATGCGCACCGGGCCTTCCCAGCCGTGGTGAAACAGCAGCCAGTTGCAGCCCACCACCTCGGTGCCACGGCGGGCGACGAAGCATTTCTGGCCGCGGGCCAAGCGGTCGCGGAACTCGGCGTGCACGTTTTCGCCAGCATCACGCAGGCGCATGTCGGCGGCTTGCATCGTTTCGGCCTCGGTGCCGATGTCGATGGTGATGCCCGGTGGGTCTGGCCAGTCCGGGATGTCGCCTCGCAGGTCGATTTCGCAATGCACGTCGGTTTCGATCCGCAGCGGGCGTAGCAGCGCTTTCAGGCTGGCCTTCCAGTTGATCCGGCGGGGTGGGTCGGTGCTCATTGCCTGTCGCTAGCTCTGGCTGCGCGGCGCTTGATAACCAGTTGGGGCGCCAATGGGGTCGCCAATGGGGTCGCCAATGGGGTCGCC
>Ga0164297_10003079_pt1 | contig 15805 bp, 13 predicted proteins | sample GEODES058metaG_FD_113539 | JGI IMG/M metagenome (GOLD analysis project Ga0164297, IMG submission 113539) | Dystrophic lake water microbial communities from Trout Bog Lake, Wisconsin, USA - GEODES058 metaG | ecosystem: Environmental > Aquatic > Freshwater > Lake | place: USA: Trout Bog Lake...
ACTCCAAAAACAACCAGCCAATTACTTAGCTACACGCTACCATCTACTAAAAATCTAGAGTGTTTATTTTATAAATTAAACTTAGCCGCAAACCTTATGCGGGCCGGTCAACATGAAGGTAAAACGCTTCATTGTTTTTTTGTAGAAGAAATGGGTTTACCTGTGAATTTTAATCCCGACGACTGTCGCAAAACGGCGGCATACTATAATAATAATCATACAGAACAAATTACTAGCGAAAGAATGCAGGCCACCATCGGCATCGGGATAAATAGCCCTACACGCGTCTCTCTCTATTTCTTTTTTTGTCAAGATTGTCAGCGTTTGGTGATTACCAGCTGCAACGTAAATAACTACACCTCTAACAACTAAATTTCCCCACAAACCCACCAATGAAAAAGAACCAACCTAAACCCAATCTTGGCGTCCGTGATTTAAAAATCGTCAGGCAAAAAAAGGAAATTCAAGAGATTTCCTTAAACCTAGGGCCACACTACGGCTTACGCATTAAAGGGGGCCCGCATCCATCTATTAGTCTAACAGTTACTCATCATGGTGTGACACTCGATGCCTCTGAAATTAACGGCGAACTAGAGAAAGCCATTTACCGTTTACGAAAAATCTACCCCAAGGCTAAACTTGACTAACAATACTAAATGAGGGCTTCCTCAGTGTTCCCTTGGCGGAAGAAAAGGCAGACTAGCCAAGTACGTCAATGGGGCCCATAATCAGTTCCCCCTTTGGCTCATTGATACCTAATAGAAAAGCCTAAGGAATGTCTCCATCGTCATTTAAAGCGGCGCTGATAAACTCTTTCCACGTAATGAATGGTGGACCTGCCACATCTAGAACCCCGGATGAAGCCTTTATCCGATAAGCCGCAGGATGCCCCGCCAACATTATCATCATTTTAGAAAGTTCCGATGGCTCGATATTCTTTTCATCTTTCTTATCTGGCCATTTAACAACTACGAAGGCGGCGTCTGCTTGTCGCATCATACCTAAGTCAATAACACTATCACCAACGGCAATAAGTCGTCTGGCCTTACGTTTCACCTCTTGAGCGAAGCACTCCTTGCCCTGTTCATCCATAACACAACTCGCCCCTTTATCAACGAGCCCAAATATTTCGACCCCTGCTACGCGCTCCTTAACCAAAACCTTTTTCCACACTTCTGGAATCCCTGCAGTCAAAATAGCTACCTTGCCGATCTTAACTGCCCCCAAAAGGCATTCTTTAACTCCAGGGAATAGCTGTACTTCACTAGCAACCGCTTCACATAGTTGTGAAAACTTCCCTTTCGAAAACTTACGATGGTATATTTCATGATAAAGATACGAGGCATAGCTACGACCTCGCACCTTGAAATTGTTTAACATCGTACTCGTTGCAGATTCATTTTGCATCATAGCATCTGCATGTTTCATGAATCGTTCGCTAACGTCTACTGATGACAAAGTGCCATCTGCATCGAATAGAAATACAATCTCTCCGTTCATTCTCTTTGCATAATTCCTCGCAATTCGAGAAAGAAACTGCCGATGAGACATTGGATAAGTCTCTCTAACATTTGCCGGATTACGAAGATAGCCTCTCAATGTTACTATAGCCCGGCCAGGCAAATTAGCCTCTATCACCCTAAGCCTAGCCCCGGTCTCGCGGCAGAAATCAATGGCATGCTTCCTCTCGCGCTCAATTTCTAACTTAACTTGTTCAAGTTGAGTCGCGGCAAAAGAAATCTGTGTACCCTCACGTCTTTGCAACACAACATCGGGGTCTGCCTCGAAAAGTAAAATTTCGTTAAAAAGTGTTTTATCGTAATCCGTAAATGCAGTTTCGAAGAATTTACCTGGATCGCCAACCGGAAAATCTCCCATATGGCCCTCACAAAGCAAGCCACGACGTGCGAGCCTCGCTGACTTATGCAACGCCTCGGAAACATATTGCCTTGCTATACGCAATGAAGGGACATCGAGCTGAGATGGGGCAGCGCCACCGAACCGTACCGCCTCCTTCGCAAGCATGTCTTTTATAAGATGCGACGACCAGCCAACCAAGCCCTTGCCTGCTAATTGTAAAAGCACTGACTTCCCCACGCCTGGAACTCCCATGACACACACCCTTCTCCTGCAATAGGTGTTCATGCTGTTGCAATAAAATCGGAAAAGAGGCGCACACTAAGAAAGTGGTCAGCATACCGCTGTACTTCTTTGTCATTCGTAACGACAACGGCCATGGCTCCCTGCCTGATGCGCTTCAACCCTACGTGTGCGATTTCTGCATCAGCCTGACCCTTGCCTTCCCTCTGATAAGTAGGTTCCCACAATGAAATTCGGGGGTGAGGACAACGATTCTCCTTAATAAGGCCGTCATAAAATATATGCAAATCAAGGTTAGGAAATTTTTCTACCATAGGAAGGAGCAAGGAATTAAGCTTAGCTCGACCAGACTCGCCGAAGACGGCCTCGCCGGCGGCATTCCTATTTAACTTCAACTTATCTCCAAAATACTGAATGGCGGTAAACATATAGTTATAACCATCAATAAGAATATCAACCTGCCCCCCTGCATGAAGTCGCTGAATCATACGACCTTGGACCGATTTCTTAAAATGAATTAAGTCATAACGTGCCTGCTTTTCGCCTTCCACTATTCTTAGAAGTGTCTCCGCCTCTAATCCAAGAAACACGCCTTTATCTGCAAGTTTCTTAAATGCATAAGCGGCTTCTCCAAGGTCTTCGTCCTTAACTTTCTTCAAACCAGAAATAAGTGCTTTAGCAACCTCTCCCAACGGCTTATCCGGATTGAGCTGTTTACGGCAAGTTAACATAGCTTCAAGAAGTTCACTGTGCATCTTCGATAATTCTGGCGTAGGCTTCATGACTCTCCTCATCAAATCGTCGAGTTCTGTCATCTCCTTCTCAAGAATCTTTAAGGCACGGTTCCTTTCCTGCTCCCAGCAAACGAGGATATCTTTCGCTTCTACTTCTTGTTTCGCTTTAGCCAAGGCCCGCGAACATAGCGCCTGGGTACCCTCCAGGACCGTCCGCGCGCGCTCTATTTCTAGTAATTTGACTAACCATGGGCGAACCGCGATGGAAAGTTGATCTTCTATTCGCAAATCTGCTTCACGTTGAATCTCAATTCGAATCTCTTCCACTCGCTCAGGTGTCGCACCTCCGTGCTCCTCGATTTCTTTTATTCTGGCCGTGAGTAAAGCAAGCGAGACTTGAGCAGCCTCTCTTGCTTGAACCTCTGTAGAAAGCTTTGCCTCAAAATCATTGATGATGGCCTGAGTAACCTTATCTTTTTCTCCCTGCGTTTTTTCTAACAAGTTTTTCTTGGCACGCTCCGCGTCCCCTTGCATTCGCTTCTCACGCTTAATCCAACTTAACTGATTGTCCTTTAATTTTTTTTCAGCACTTACTGCCCGTTTCTCGGCCGTCGCGAGTGCTTCAGCAAGATCACGTTTACCAATCGTATCAAGAGTAACCAGCGTCTTTGCCATCTCTACATCTAAAGCGGCTAGCTTTTGAGGATCAGGAACTGGCATTACCGAAAGGTCGGTATCAGCAGGTAACACAGGAATAGAGCTGAATACATCCTTTTCACCTACCTCCAACATAAGCAAAGAAACGAAGCCCATGAATGTACGTGTGGCTCCTAATACTTCCATCAAGTGCCGACCGAATCTACAAAACAATACTTTCTGATCCAGACATTGGAAATGACGCAAAACTGAAAAATAAGGCATTTCATGAATAATCAAAGCGAAAAGTTGCGGAATGCGATTAGGGTGAGTTGTTATATGAATTCGAATCTTTTCTAGTGGAATCACTTCATCATCCACCGGTAAATCTTCAGCGAGTTTGGCGATCGATGATTCAGGGATAAGCGCCAAATCAGCCATGAACTGCCCGACATACGCGGATGGGGGCGGGGGTTCCTCCGTGAAATGCTTAGGAGTAAGCATAGGGAAGGAGCCTAATAGCTTAGGGTAACGACTAAAGCCAATTATTATAAAATATTCTTAAATTATCAAGGCCGCGAAAGTAGTCGCTGCCCCTCAGGCGAATTAGCAGGAACTAATCGGTCGCACTTGCAGGTTCGACAGACTTGGCCACGGGTTGTCAGCCGCCAAATAGAATAAAGCAAGCCGGGCAGACACATAAAAAGCCAAAGCACTACTTCGATTAGAAAACTCCCCTTGGTATGACTCTCGGTTCCGGTAGACCCACACTGAGTGCAGACCATTGTACTAGAGGGGTAGATACGTGCGGGGAGTTTACTAGGCTGGGGCGCTACTGGAGCAGTCGGCATGGGTGGAGCTACCTGATTAACCGTAGAGGACTTCGCCACATGTCGCATCCACTCTGCACGAGTATTTACTTGAAGCCAGTCCGCCATCCCTGCTGTCCAATAATAATCGGTCGGCAAAACCTGCCCAGTCGCCACCTTAGCAATCATCTCTCCCTCATCAAAAAGCCCGATTACCTGACCAGAACGAGAAACCTGATATTTGGGCGCGGTCGTCATAAGTAAAATAACGTTAATTAAGAATTATTATAGATATAAATATAAATAGGCAAATATGAATACATGCTCGGCGCAACAGATGGCAAAGAGCTAGCCTAGCAGAACGTTATTTCATTGAAGCAGACCAAAGCGACGCCATCACTGAGTTATGCTTCACTTCTTCATGTTAGACGGACCAGTTTTCTGGGCAATTTTCTCCCTCCTATGCCTATTGGTCCCCGTCTGGATTCTCTTCACCCTCTTTGCCAAAGTATTCCGTAAATCGCCCACCCCTTCGCCCCAAATGACATACCCTCAAGCCCCGCAAGGCGGATCGATGGCCAACTATCAAGTCTCGCGCAATGGCATGTTACTCGGCACCCATACCGAAGCTGAACTGCGACAACTATTGGCCACGGGACGCTACCTTCTGAGCGATTTCTACTGGAAACCTGGCATGCCAGCCTGGGCACCCCTTTCCTCTCTACCCAGCCCGACGACGGGAACACCAGCACCAAGTTCCATGCCAACCCAATCAGGCATGCGTATTGCTATCAAAGGAACCGTCATCAATTTCAACATTCAACTTGGCACCGGACTAATTAGTGGCGCAAACGGCGTACGCTACAATTTTTCCACCGCGAACTGGGGCTCGCCAACGACACCTCCAACTATCGGTCAACTGGTCGAATTCGAAGCCAACGGAGCCAACGCCGAGCACATCTTTCCTGTGCTTGGGCAGCAAAGTAACCTTGGCTCCAATGACTACTATCGCAGCAGTGATAATGTCATTGTCTCAGGTGTCTGTGCTGGCCTAGCGCATAAATGGAACACTGATCCATTACTCATCCGCATTGCCATGCTGTTTATCCCCTTCGGCTGGATTCTGTACATCATTGGCAGCATGAGCTGGTCGGCCCGTCCAACGCGTTAAGTCTAGCTAAGTCGGGCAGATTATCAGCTGGAACACCGAGCGCACGTTCTACCCCCAACGCCTCCTCGCCCTCGACACCGACGCCGACGAACTCGGGCTGAAGTAGGGGCTCTACACCTTAGCTAAAACCTCATCAATCAACGGTATTAATTCAAGGGCACGGCGTTTTTCATTATCGTTCCACCACCCGTTATTAACGCCCATCGCGAAAATCTTCGCATCAGTTGCTGCAATTTTAGCATTCGGTTTATTGCCGGTCGTAAAGTAATATACCGCCTGTCGGGTACAAATCTCCAGATTTATCAAATTTTCCTGCCGACCTCCCGTAAGGTTACGACCCAACGCGAAGGCCGAATGCACAACCCCTGGGACACTCATCCAACCAAAAAGACCAGTGACGACGGAAGCTTTAGTTAATCGCTTGGAAGCACAACTCTCACAAAAAACGCCCCATATATTAGTCTTATGAGAACCAATAATATAACTGACCACTTGCGTATACTTTATGTGACGCAACTTGGGTGAAATACAGCCACAGTCTACACAAGTAAAGGGCTCGACTTGGTAGATAGGAGGCGGGGTTGATGCCGCTTGGCGCTTGGTTGCTTGGGCTTGGCTGGGTGAGCCAGTCCGATCATATGCAGTCCGCTGGGTTAAATCTGAAAGTACACCATAAGCTTCATTCACCTGTTGAAAGGCAGCTGTAGTGTCTTGCCCGCGATTCAAATCCGGGTGTAGGGCCTTAGCAAGTCGACGATAAGCCTCCTTTATTTCAATCTGTGTCGCTGCAGGAGCTACACCTAAAATACGATAATAACCTCGGGGATCACTATGCATTAAACGAGACTTAACGAATCCTACCAAAGTTCAATTTATTTATAATTATTATATAATAATCTAACTAATCAGACGACTAGCCTAATCGACCGACTCAATAGCAGTATCGAATATAGTATTTATAATAAAAAACAGAGTAAAAGCTAGCGCCACATCTGGGTTTGATTGTATATTTTATATATGAAATTAAAGCACCAGAAACGCGCCCCGAGTCAAATCGAGGACGAATGTCTAGCCTGCTTAGCATTCTTCGCTTATCGAACCAATCGCACCAGTCGATCGGCTTTAGTAAAGGCACTAGCCTTATGCACACGCTTAGATGAATCAGCCAAAGGCAGCCGTGAAGGCTGGTGGAAATTTAAGTTCGATAACATTCACTATACCTTTAAAGATTTTGAAGGAAAAGAAGTTCATGGATGCGTTCTAAGCAAAACGTTAAAGCGCGGAGCAGAAAGTGGATCGGGCGTTCAGGAAGGCATCAGGAAGCATTCATTAAAATATTTCCTGCATGATTTCACTTTGTGCGTTGAGCTAGCACGCCGTGCCCTAGACAGACCTCTGCCTAGCGACTTAGAACGGGCGATCTTTGATGATGCCAAGAGTTCGAACGTAGAAAGTCCCTTATCCCCTGGAGATACCCAAGCCTTAGAAGGAGCTTCGCCTGAAGGGGCTGAGAGGCTGAGACAACATTGGCACCTAGAGCGAGACTCGTCCCTTCCTCGCAAAGTCAAGGAGGCCTTTTTATTACGTCATGGTGAACTATTCTGCGAGGCTTGCGGCTTAAGACCAGTACCTACTTACGGTTATCCATTAGTGGACGCCCATCATAGGCTACCATTAAGTCAATATGCGACGGTTGGTAAAATCAGCACGACTCTTGCAGACTTTATCATGCTTTGTCCGACCTGTCATCGTGCCGTGCACAAACACCCGGACTGTGACATAGAAGCCGTCAAAGCGTCACTTCCAGCAAAAGGGCTTATTTATAGGATTACACCTTAAGAGACCCCATTTAACTTTATAATCCCCGCAGCCCAGGACTCAAAGCACTATTACGAGCCGTAACCCTACAAGTCTTACTTATCTAACTAGCGACTCGCTCTCTTTTATTAGAAAAGTACAAGAGGCCTAGTTGACAGCAACCAATAACTGGGAATACAAGAATGATACTAGTATGCCAAACTTACCTACAGTCGCTCCATTTAAAATTTATTTTCCTGATGCAGGCGGGGGGCCAAACGTAGGACCAAGCGATGCCGGAGCTGAACATTTCGCAGGCAACCTTATGGCACACCTTGCAAGAGAATGTGCACAAAATGCAATTGATGCTCGCAAGGGAAATCAACCCATTACCCTTAAATTCAAACTAGAGCAAATAAAGGCTAATGACATACCTGAATTCACAGGCGGATTAAGCCAGGCATGGGATGCATCAGCTGCTTGGTGGGGGGAAAACGGGAATGCTTATCCAAACGTTTTTTCACCAGCAAAAGCAATGAAGTCAGCCCCAGTAGTCCCGGTTTTAGTTATTTCTGATTCAAATACTAAAGGGCTAGAAGGAATTAATATTCATAACGATGAAGCGGGGAAATCCTGGACTAACCTTGTAAAATCAACCGGTGTAGCCAACAGTAACAAAGGGGCTGGTGGCGCTTTTGGCATCGGAAAAATGGCCCCTTTTGCTTGCTCCGCACTACGCACAGTCTTCTACCAAACTTGCTCACAAGACGGATGGGGCTTTCAGGGTGTAGTCCGACTTATGACGCATCGCAATCCGGTGACTAATCACAAGTTGCAACCATTTGGAATGATTGGATTAAAAGGCACTGATCCAAGTGAAAATTGCGAAATCTCGCTTCCAGTTACTTCACGCAATCAAGTTCCCAAAGAATTTAGTAAATACCGAAATGAGAATGAATTTGGTACTGATATCTTTGTAGTTGGTTTTATTGGAGACGATGAATGGAAATTACAGGTAAAAGCAGCCTTAATTACCAACTTCTTCCCAGCAATTATTGATGGTTATGCAAAGTTTGAAGTAGATGGTGAAAAAATTGACCAAAATAATATCCAGCAACAGCTAATATCCTTAAAAAACGAAGCAATTCAGGCCGAACTTGAAGAACTCACAAGAGACCTGGAGCATTCCCATTGGTACATTGAAGCAAGTAAAGCATCTCGTGGAGATACAAACAGTCAGCGATTTGCTTTTGAGAAGGATTTTAAATTTTTTGGAAAAGTAAGAATTGGTATAGTTCAAGGAACTAAAGATGACATAAAAATCTACGGCCAGTTACCTGCGCGGTGCTTTATGTGCCGAAAAAACCGAATGAAGATATTTTCAAAGTCATATCAGCTGCCTTTCCCATTTGCTGCCTTTATGATTTGTGATGACGAAAGGGGCAATGAGCTACTTCGTCGACTTGAGCCGCCAACCCATACTGCTTGGGAGAAAGATCGGGATAAGTCGCCTAAGCATGAAGTATATAATGAACTTAATAAAATCTATAATTGGATACGCGATGAAGTTGCTAAACTTGCACCACCTATTTCTGATGAATCATTAATGTTAGACTCTGTAGCTAAAGCAATTAAGGGACTTGATTTACAACAAGATAATGGCGGAGAAGTTAATGGGAACGACGCTGAAAGCCTTATCAAAAAAGGCCTAAAGCGCTCCCCTTTCACGCGTGCAACATATGGTACTAATTCAATTAAACTTCCAACTAAAGAACCATCAGGCCCTACTCCTCGCATAGAGAAAAAATATAAAGTCGTTGAGGCAAAATCTTCTTTTAGCTATCGCGGTAATAGCAGATACATCATTAAAATTACCCCGAAAACTTCAGAGTCTTTTAAGGGAAATGAGATTGTAAATATTTTAGCTGTTAACTTCAACGGTTCCTTCGATCAAATTGCTTTTGATATTTCTCTGCGGGAAGCAGACGACCAAATAAACATGGCTAAGGTTACGCGCAGCTCAGAGGATAAATTTGCACCAGTTGATATACCCCAAGGTCATCAGGGCGAAATCGTCTTCGCAATTAAGACAGAAATCGAGTTACTAAGCCTTGATGCACAAATTCTAGAACCAATCCTGGATTCCGAGGAAGCCCATTGAAACTTAATTACAAAAGATAATTTTAAATCTCCGTAAACCATGCCAAGCCTTCCTTATCCCGTATTATGCCCAATTGGACTCTTTGATGATGATGAGCTCCGCCTTGATTCGTCTTTTAATGATAAACTTTACGGTAAAATCGACCTCGACGGTACACCTGACGAAACGGCACGTAAATTTAGTTTTTTGATTAAATTCCAAAATGATAAAATCGCCGAATATCTTAAAACAAAGCAGGCTAAAATATCGTTAATTATCGAAGCTAAGACAAGCTTAGCGCGAAAGGCGTTCCCACTAAACCCTTCTAACGATGATTTTTCAAAAGGGGAGTTCACGTATGGTCCTATTAATCTTGATGATTTGGGAATCGCACTCCCAGCAGAAGCCACGGTTTATATCGCAAGTGTTGATAAAATATCTAATTACAGTCTTCCAGGTGCCCCAGCCTCAATGGGACGGAATGACGGCATAGATCTTCCAGCTGGTGCAATTCTTGGTTACTCCATGGTTCTACCTCTCTTACCGCGGCTTGAAAAGACAGCGTCAATTATAGAAATTAAATTAAAGGAGGACCTCAATAAATCTGATTCACCTCTAATAAGGTATACTGAAACCGACAAGATTATGATTCTTTTGGATTCTAGTTCATATAGTGTTTTCAGTAATTTAAAAGATAATCCCTCAAATGGTCCCGCACTTACATATGCATTGGTAATGCCTGCACTAATTCAAGCAGTTACAGTTGTTATGGCCAGCAAAGGAGACGACTTTGATGAAGCTGTTAGTACCCGCCAATGGTATAAAAGCTTAGAAGCCGTAATCGCTCAACTTACGACTGATGGTGCAATCTCTAATCAATCTATTCCATACGAAGTTGCGCACATAATCATGAAAGGCCACCTGGGACTTTCTGATGCTTTCGTTAAAATCCCAACTTCTACATCTTCTGAAAACGAATGAAAATATTAACTAAAAAGGGTCACATTGAAGTTTCGGAATATCTTCGTGATCTATGTGAAAAAAACAAAGGTAGTCAGTCCGAATCTAGCGACTCCCTCGCACTGATTTCAAGTGACGCACTGCTTGCTCATGTGAAAACGACCCATCAATGGTGGCGAAATACAAATACTGCCATAAAATCACTCAACTTTAATTTAAATGCTGCCGAAAACGACTTAATGAAATTAGATTTAGTGAATAACGACAAAAACCTGAGCGACTTTAGAGCATCTTTAGTTATTTATAATACTTTACGCGAGCTACCACCTTCTGTCGCGGTAGACTGGAGTTTCTGGTCTGGTTTAGCATTCGGAGCATGTGCTGAGTACATGAAAAATCGCTGGCACGTGCCAGCTCCTATTTTAACCACTTCTGCCGAATCAGCTTCAAGCCAAGATAAAATCAGCGATGAAGAAACTGAAGAAAACCTAATTTTAAATAAAAAAAATAATAGCACTGATTCAATTAACCGTGCTCGCGGCATTCTCTTTCAACGATGGATAGGGCGCGGTGCCGGCACAACAGAACTTACTCGACATGGCATAGCACGACTTTGGTGGACAGCACGAGTCGCTGATACAGCAGCCAAGGAGTCTGAAGCACACCAAAGCAATAAGTCGATGGAGCACTATCTCCGGATTCTTTATGCAAATCAAAATATTCAGTGGAGTATCGTCTTACGTCGGTATGGTGCAATGCCTCGTCTAGTCAGTGCCTTATTAGATAAAATCGGGGAAGATTACCTCGATCAAAATGGACCTGAGAACGAACCCTATCGTCTAGCCAAAGGTAAGTCCATTAATGAAGTTAAACAGTTTACCAAATTACTGAACACATCGGCTGGAGGTTCACTGTATGACTTAAAAGAGTATTCCCAGATGAAAGACGACATCACTCTGTTTCAAAATATGTCAAAAAAGTAGGCTTATATACCACCTGCCATGGACAGTATCATTAAACATAGTAGTTGGATTATTTCCGCTGAGCCCGGCACTGTCTCCAAATCATTAGAAGAAGTCGTTATAAAAATCAAAAATTGCGGACCTCAGAAAGGCGATATAATTTACCTCTACAAAGAAGAAGATGCATCATCAGGTGCTGGCATTTATGCCGTTTGCGAGGTTACTGGATGTAACACAGAAACAATTAACTTAAGGATTAACCCGCAAGTACTCTCCAACAAACGCCAATTTCTCAAAGAGACTACCCTCTTACGTGACCCTGGACTCAATATTGACAAAGAACTTCTTTCAACGAAAAGCCATGCGATTAAACTTAAATACGTTGAGGCAATAAGACTTGAGCTTCTGGCAAAGAAAACAGGGAAAGATTTCGACGCGATTGATGCTATGCGCTGCCTTCTAGCTTACGAAGAGTGCATCCAGAATAATCTAAATATCGACACCTCTACTCCCGTAAAAAGGGCCGCTCTCGAGACCGGCCGTCTACTGTCCAGTGTCTCATTTAAATTAGCAAATTTCAGATCGCTTGACCCAAGAACAGAGAGTGCTGGATTTGATGGCGTTGCAGAAATTGACCAAGTTACCTGGAATAAGTACTATGATAAATCAAGCGGACATATAAACATCCAGCAACTAAGACTAGACTTATCAGAGAAAGAATTCCTCGACCCAAATTTTTTTGTCATAAGTCCTACCGAGAATGAGGAGGACAAAACTGCACTAAGAGACGACCAAGATTTGCGCCAATTTTATGCTCGTCGCATCCGGCGCGGCCAAAGTCGCTTCAGAAAAGCACTCTTAACTCTATACAATAATCAATGTGCATTTACCGGCGTAACTGAAGATAGAGTACTAGAAGCCTGCCATATACTGCCTCATGCATGGACAGGTAATAATCAATTAGACAATGGCCTAATACTAAGGGCTGATCTACATACACTGTTCGACTTACGACTTGCGACAGTTGCGAATGATGGATTAACCATACGCCTAGACACTGGTCGCGTAACTAGCCCTGAATATACGAGGCTAAACATGGTTCAACAGCACAGAGCAGTAATTACTACCGGGCACAGAGAAATTCTTTCAATTCGCAACAGAGAAATTTCATGGCTCAACTAGTTTTACACAAATATTACCGTTGAGTACATTGCTTCCGTATAAGTGTCATTTTTAGCGCAACTACACTAGCTACCCTAAAACTAAGGGGACTCATCAACTTCCTGCATAAGTTGCACTCCTCAGTTACCCCACTGACTTTATGAGTTGTGATAGGAACCCTTGACTAAGAAAAACCTAGTGTTCAGATGTTCAGTATATTTTATGGCTAAGGACCCTTCGACTCCTGCACCCCGCTTCCCCTGGGACCGCGTTGACCTAGACGACCTAGCCATACTCACCCACAAGGCCCACCATCCAGAACTCTACCGTGCTAACTTTACAACCGAAGCCGGAGAGACAGCTGTGCCGAAAGCCTTCGCAAAACCGAGTGTTGCCTTTAAACAGAAGCGCCACCCTCACTTCACCTTCATAGATCTCTTCGCAGGTATTGGAGGGTTCCGCATCGCAGGCCAAAACGTCGGCGGAAGCTGTGTCTTTACGAGTGAATGGGATAAGTATGCTCGACGAGCCTACTTCATGAATTTCGGGCAGGTGCCTTTCGGTGACATCACTAAATTCACAGAAAATGATGAAACGTTAAAAAGTATCCCCAAGCACGATGTGCTCTGTGGAGGATTTCCATGCCAGGCATTTAGCATTTCAGGCAAACAAGAGGGCTTTAAAGATCCGCGCGGAACTTTGTTCTTCGAGATTTATAAAATCGCCAAACAACACCGACCAGCCGTGCTTTTCTTAGAGAACGTCAAAAACTTTGCTCGGCACGACCATGGCAACACCTTCAAGACCATCCGACATCACTTAGAAAAAAAGATGGCTCAGGAAACCAAAGACACCAAGGAGGGGCCAGTGTGTTACCGGGTGTCCTCAGCGGTGCTAAATGCGAGCGATTTCGGTGCCTCCACCAAACGAGAGCGTATCTATATTGTAGCAGTAAGAGAAGATCTAGCCAACGACGAGTTCAAGTGGACCGAATGGCTCGATCTTTTGGCCGCACTACCCAAATTTCGTAAATTTCAACCACGCTTCTTAAAAGAAGATATTCAGGAGAACATCGACGAAGCTTTACTGGAAAAACTAACAATCAAGCGGACCGATTTTAGGCCTAAACTCACGGCCGACCGAGACGATATAAAGTATAAAGACCAAAGGGTTGAAGAGGACACTAAACCCATTCGCATTGGGGTTATGGGCAAGGGCGGACAAGGGGAGCGAATCTACTCCACCCATGGCCATGCCATTACTTTCTCTGCATACGGAGGCGGCGCCGCGTCCAAGACTGGAGCTTACTATATCGACGGCAGAGTAAGAAAACTCACCCCCGCCGAGTGTGCGAGTGCGATGGGGTTTCACGGCATGGACGTAAGTACTGGAGACGTCCCCTTACTGCAGCGCTATAAACAATTTGGGAACAGCGTGGTGGTGAATGTTATTGAAGCAATCTTCAAGGAGATAGACACCTTCTGGATTCAGGAATCTAAGAGCCGTTGACTAAAATAGTCATCTAGTAACAATATACTAGATGGCTGAAAAGAATAGTAACGCAAAGAAGGGAGCAGGAGCAGTCGATGACCTCATTAGGCTACTTGAATCTGGCGATAATGCCCTCCTCGAAGCCTGCGACAGCGTCATTAAGACTATTGACCGGAAATTAGCACCAGGACTAACCGTCCGCGTTAATCAAATCACTAAAGTTAAAGGTAGTTACAAAAGTGATATCCAAGTTTCCTTCATGGAAACTGAGGTCACCTTAGCTATCGCCGTTATCAGTGCAGGTTCCAGTAGAGGAAACCAAGTTGAGCGCAAACCAGTCGATTCTTACCGGAAAGACCAAGATCTCCCCGAGGAAATGCTCCGCCTCCTCAAGTTGTTTACTGGCACAATTAGACCAAGCGAAGGACTTAAAGAAGATTTTAGTCCAGCCGCCGACCTGAAGAAGAACTATGCCTACTTCAGTGATTTAAGCAGGAATAATCAGGACAAGCTCCTTTACTATCTTCGTAATCATCGAAAAGCCATGCTCTCCCGTGCACTCCTAGGCCGAGGTGAAGCGATTCTTAACAAAGGGGAAAAAGTAGGCGTTGATCAAGTCGCCCTATTCGCCTTCTGCAACAAACAGAAGCAAAATGGGAAGGCATGGAGTTATGTGGCTGCCACTGAGGTCTTGGAGTCAATCATGACGACCGATGTGCAGCCCACCACTAGAGGTAAAAAGCAAATCAAACTAGGTCATGGGATAACACTTAAGCGCTATGGCGGGGGCCTGTATGCAGGTGACCTTAGGCTCAAAGACTACCTCCAGATTCAGATTAACCCACATAAAGTACTCTCGGAATCAACGGACTGGACTAAATTTAAAGCCTTAAGCAAAAAGATATCCTTTGAGATTGAAGATAAATATTCATCAATTCAGTCCGAAGCAGCACACCGAGGCCTTGATGCCGAACAAGCTCTGTTAGATAAAATCAATGGTCATCATGAAGATTGCACCTGGATTGTGGAAGAATGCTGCGGCTGCCAAGGGTACGGCAATTTCAAGGCAAGAAAACCTGGAAACAAAGAGAAGCCGGACGTACTCCTCTACGACGGCACTGAGAATAGTCAGCATGTCCAAGGGATTTCCTTAAAAACCTATAAGCCTGAAGTATCCTTCAGTCAGGCAAATCGCGGAACACTGGAAACATACGTCGAAGAATTTGGAATTAATCGTCAAGTGGCTGAAACCCTTAGGGCCTTTACCGTAAAAGACACCTCAGGGAATCGGACAATGCTCAATAAAGTAACCAAATCTGAACAAGAGGAGTTACTCCATTTCTTTCAAAATTATCAGCGCCAAATCACCTCACATGTTTTAAGAGGGAAAGCAGAAGCTGTCCTCAAAGCTGACTGGTTGCTACTCCATGAAGCGATAGATGCAAACTGGATCAGCCAAATTGGTCAGCGCGATTTCTGGCACCTTTACCCTATGGCCCTAGTGATCGATTGCTGCTGCAGTATAAAGCCATGCATTACCAGAGATGGGAATCTTACCTTGGGCCTTGGCCTTACATTACAGCGTAAAGGCGGAGACAGCGGGCGCCCTTCAGCAAACGACCTCCAATTCAAGATTAACCCACGGGCTATCGTTAAAGCCCTAGTTAAAGGCTAAACTAAGTTTAGCTCCGTAATTAAAATAATTGCAGCCACGAAACCTAAATTAAGCCCTTTCTGGCTGCCTGGGCAGGGATCGAACCTGCGACCAAGTGATTAACAGTCACCTGCTCTACCGCTGAGCTACCAGGCAGTGCGAAAGGATGTTCATCAACGCCAACGAAGGG